>ULQL01073107.1_pt1 | contig 21173 bp, 19 predicted proteins | sample 1954411 | NCBI WGS metagenome assembly ULQL01 (sample SAMEA4835654, study PRJEB28245) | human gut metagenome | biome: gut microbiome; material: fecal sample | place: Denmark | collected 2008 | reverse complement strand
GAGAACGTTCGTATTCGTATCGGCTGCATAAAGACTGCCTATAAGAGATGTAAAAATGTTGTCATGTTCAAATGTTTCAGGTCTTAGATTTTGTCCGTTCGGGAATATGAAAAAGAAAATGATAGACGAGGTAAACCCGATCATTATAAACCACATAAAACGTCTGAATGCATCGGGATCTTTAAATATCAGATATATTCCCGTAAGAGCCATATAAGGATACCAAAGTACATAAAACACGACGAAATATTCACAAAACGGAATCATATCGTCGAGTTTCATATATGATACCCAATAATTCGAATCCGAAGAAACAACTTTTTCAACAATGAAGAATGCTATTAAATATGCTATTATATATAACGCCCACAGCGCATGCTTGTATTTTTTAAATATGGCTTTCTTATCCATTTTTACGCCGTCAGTGGGAAACATAAGTTACAATAACGTTCTCTCCGCCGTAATATCTCAAAGTAGTCAGAAGTTTGCTTGCCGCCGTAAAATAAACAGCCGTTTTTTTGCCGTCTTTGTTATATATCGCGCAATAAATATCGTCGCCTTTTTGGGAATCGGTAAAATCGAGTTCCGCCTCGCACGCATCTATCGCACTCTTGTAATCGTCGTCGGAAACGGGATATATACCGAGCGCATTTTCCGCTTTGTCACAGAAAACTTCTTTCGCCTTGTTTCGTCCGCAAGTACGGAAAATATGAAAATTTCCTTTTTCAACTATATAAGTATATTCTATTTTTGTAGTATGCCAGGTAAGAAGAAAAAGTATATATTCTATTATAAGTATAAGAGCGACAACGGGAACCATTTTTGTAACGACCGTAAAAAGGATTATCCATGCAGCTGCAAAAACTATGTAAAGCGTTATAAACAAAAAGCGTTTTAATTTTATTTCCTTATCCGCTTTGCGGGATACGGTAAATTCCGCGTAGTTTCCCGTTGAGGTTTCCTCGCTGAAAGGAATACCGTTTGATTTTTCAACTTTATTTTTTTTCATTGATATTGTAAACTCCTTATATTAAATTCGAAAATTCACTCAGCTTCCGATGTGGCAATGATATCCGCTTCGCCAAGTATATTTTCTATAATTACGTCTCCCGTATGAACAGGAGCCTTCGCACAAGAAGAATTTATTATCTTCATCGCCTCGAACAATTTTGATTTCGATATGGGAGATTTTGATTTTACGGAAATATAAACACCGTCTCTTCCCTCCACAGCCATCGTCGTTGTAAGGGTTCTTGTCGGATGAGTAAGTTCCGATACAGCATATCTTTCCCCTCTGGGGCAGGTATTTCCGCTCACTTTTATATCTTCTCCGTCTCTTTCAACGGTGAGAAGACAACCGAGCGGACAGTTTATACATATCATTTCCTTTTTTTCCATAATACAGACCTTCACTCCATTATCTCAATTTTAAGCTTGCCGCACGGATTCTTATCGAGAATACTCTTCTTTACAGTTATAAATTCCATTTCTCCGGGCGCCATTTTTCGCTTTTTTGAGTTAGCAACTATTTCGTCTCCTATATAAGCTTTCAGAATAACGTCAGTAAAAACCTTTCCGACTCTGAAATAAACTTTTACATCGGCGTTGTCGTCAGTGACCTCAATTTTCTGAGGAACAGTATAACGCACTCCATTGCCTTTTTCAACGTCGATAACGGAAATTACATTTTTCTTCTTTGCCCCGTTTTTAACATATGCGGAAGCGCTCTTTCCGGCAATATCCGCCTCTTCCGAAACATAATCCACAAGATCATGTACATGAAGGACATTTCCGCATGAGAATACACCGGAAACAGAAGTCTCTCTTCCCTCGCTTACAACGGCTCCGCCGGTTATCGCGTCTATATCTATACCCGCGGCGGAAGTTATCTCATTTTCGGGAATAAGTCCGCACGAAAGAAGAAGCGTATCACATTCTATATACTCTTCCGTTCCGGGGATAACACGCATATTCTGATCGACTTTCGAAACGGTAACACCGCAGACTCTGCCTTTGCCGTGTATTTTCGAAACGGTATGGCTGAGTTTAAGCGGTATGTCAAAATCATTCAGGCATTGCACTATGTTTCTGTTAAGACCGCCGGAATACGGCATTATTTCGCACACGGCCTTTACTTTCGCGCCTTCAAGTGTCATGCGTCTCGCCATTATAAGACCGATATCCCCGGAGCCGAGTATTACCACGCTCTTTCCGGGCATTTCGCCTTTTATATTGACATATCTCTGTGCCGTTCCCGCAGTATAAATTCCCGCGGGTCTCTCTCCGGGGATATTCAAAGCGCCGCGCGGTCTTTCACGGCAGCCCATAGCCAGAATGACAGCTCCCGCCTCTATCGCAAAAACTCCGTTTTCCTCATTCATGGCGGTTATGATAACCTTGTCGTCCGTTTTTTCTATGCCGAGCGCCATGGTGTTCAGAATAAAAGGGATATTTCTCTCTTTTACCATTTTCTCATATCTCGATGCATATTCGGGTCCTGTAAGCTCTTCTCCGAAACGATGAAGTCCGAAACCGTTATGTATACATTGACGCAGAATTCCTCCGAGCGCGTTGTCTCTTTCTATAATAAGAATATTTTTTGTGCCGTCGTCAAAAGCGGAAACAGCCGCCGCCATTCCGGCAGGACCGCCGCCGATTACGGCAATATCACATTTAAACATCAAAAACCTCCGTCATTTCGTCTTTCCGACAAGAATATACGATTCTCCGCCTGATTTTTTCACTTCTGTTTCGGGTATGCCGAGCTCGCGTGCAAGTATTCCCGTTATAAACGAAGTGCAAAATCCGCCCTGACATCTTCCCATTCCCGCTCTTGTGCGGCGTTTTACTCCGTCAAGCGTCGTCGCTTTCGGATTTTGTCTTATAGCTGCTAAGATTTCGCCCTCCGTTACACTTTCACAACGGCAAATTATATGTCCGTAAGAAGGATCCTTTTTTATCATTTCATTCTTTTCCTCTGTCGTGAGAGAAGAAAAATGTACGGGAGAAATACGTTTGGGATTGAAATCTTCTTTTCTTTCAAGTATAAGTCCGTCTTTTTCAAGAAGTTCCACAACATACTCCGCTATTGCGGGAGCGCTCGAAAGTCCGGGGGAATCGATACCTACCAGATTTAACGCGTGCTCCGACCCGGAATGTTCTATTATAAAATCTCCGCTTGCGGCGGAAGACGCGCGAAGCCCCGCAAAAGAAGTTATCGTCTTTCTGTAATTCACCTTTTCCGTGGAACGCGCGGCGATAGCTTTTATTTTTTCAAGACCTTCGGGCGTTGTCGTAACATCGTCAGCGGAAGTCGCCTCCGATGTAGGACCTACAAGAAGGTTTCCGTCCGCGGTAGGAGAAACAAGTATTCCTTTTCCGAAAACGCCGGGAACCTGGAATATTGTATGCGAAACGAGCGTTCCCTCGCTTCTGTCAAGGAGAAGATATTCGCCTTTTTTAGGTACGAGTTCATATTTGTCGCCGAGAAGAGCGGCGATACCGTCGGCTCCCATTCCCGCAGAGTTTATTATGTAATTTGCTTCTACCGTTCTGTCTTTTGAAGATATGGAATACTTTTCCCCGTCAAAAGATATATTTTCAACTTTAAAATCAAGAAACAGCTCCGCACCGTTGTCCATCGCATTACCGACAGCGGCTATCGTGAGTCCGTACGGGCATATTATACTGGAAGATTCACAAAGAAGCGCCGCTACTGTATTTTCGGAAAGATTAGGCTCCAACCTTCTTGCTTCTTCTCCCGATATTACAGAAAGACCGGGGACTTTGTTTTTTATACCGCGTTCATAGAGAATATACAAATGTTCTTTTTCCTCTTCATTGAAAGCAAGTACCATAGACCCGTTTTTTCTGTAATGAACGTCGAGTTCTTCTGCGATCTGTGGCATCATCGTGGTTCCGCGTAAATTCAGCTCGGCTTTAAGCGTTCCCTCCTCAGGGTCAAAACCGCCGTGTACGATTCCGCTGTTTGCACGGGAAGCACCGAGAGCCACATCGGCTCCGGCTTCCAGAATACAAACATTCAGCTTATACTTTGAAAGTTCGCGCGCAGTAAGTGCACCTACTACGCCTGCGCCTATAACAGCAACATCATATGTCATAATAAGAAATCTCCGAAAAACATTATTATCTGTATATTAAAATATATTATATATTGTACAATTTTTGTGCCCCTTTGTCAACAATCAACAGGCAATTTAAAAAAATATACATGATTACCAAATACAAAATTAATTTTTCAAATCGTGGCAAGCTCATCCCGTCTTCCGTGCCGTCAAAATTTATAACCGAAATATATTGACAAAATATAATACTGTTGATATAATAATAAAGCACGCTGCTATGGCTCAGCAGGTAGAGCACGTCCTTGGTAAGGACGAGGTCACCGGTCCGAATCCGGTTAGCAGCTCCAAATCCCGAAAATCAAAATTTTCGGGATTATTTTTTTATTTTTTGCAACCGTTTTTATTTTTCTCACACTATATAAACGAAAGGAGGCGAAACAATGCAAAACACATCTCACACAGAAAGCTTCGCAAATGAATTCGTTAGGAATTATATGGCAAAAATATTTTATTTTTGCCTGAAAAAAACAGGCTCAAAGGAAGAAGCGGAAGACCTCACACAGGATATCAGCGTGAACATACTGCGTTCCCTTGCACATTCTTCTGTCCCGGAAAATTTTCCGGCTTGGGTATGGCAAATATCGCGCAACCGTTATTCTTTCTGGGCAAAACAAAAGCATAAAGTTTCGGAATCGATGTCCGGAGTCGATATATACGAAGCGGAAATACCCGATAACGATTCATATTGCGATAATATATTACACGAAGAAGAGATGTCACTTTTGCGGCGTGAACTTGCGTTTATATCAAGCGATTACCGTAATATCATTACGGAATACTATATAAAAGGCAAGAAAGTAAATGAAATAGCCTCTTTTCTGAACATTCCCTGCGGAACGGTAAAAGCCAGACTTTTCCGCGCAAGAAAAATTTTGAAAGAAGGTATGGATATGGCAAGAGAATTCGGTGCAAAAAGTTACAATCCCGAAGATTTGGGATTTATTTCATCGGGAAATCAACCATCGGGACTTCCCTTTTCCGCGGTACAAAGAAAGATACCCGTAAATATTCTTATAGAAGCAAACAACAATCCGTCAACTGTCGAAGAACTTTCCATAGAACTCGGAATTGCAGTACCGTACATGGAAGAAGAAGTTGAATTGCTTGTAAAATCCGAATTGTTGAAAAAAGTCGACGGAGACAAATATCTGACAAATTTCTTCATTTCCCCGAAAGAATGTCAAAACGAAATAAACGATCTTTGCTGCGATTTCGCGGAAAAAACATATAAAAATATATGGGACATCGCGTCAAAAGTGCTTGACAAAGCAAAAGAACTCGGCGCTCTTAACGGAACGATAAGCGAAACAGATGCTCAGATGTACTTCGCGTTTTATGTTCAGCAAAAAATAGAAAGCTCCGTTTATCAAAAAAATACTTTTTCCAAATTCAAAAGAGCAGATGGCGGAAACTGGGGCTTTATAGGCAAGGAAAAAGGCGCACAATATCGTTTGAAACATACATTTTTCAATAACAGCGCTAATAATCACAATAATATATGTGTAAACGGATTTCAGGCTTCAAACAAGCATAATTACGGAAAAACAGTCTATAAATCATTCGTTCCGGACGGTTATTTATTACCCGCAATGAAAAAACTCGTCGAAACAAAAGGCGATACATCTGATTTTTCAGAAGAAGAACAAAGCTACCTTAAAGAACTTTTGGATTCAGGCTTCATTATAAAAACAGATGACGGGAAAATGCTGCCCAATATGCTTGTATTCTGCGGCAACGCAAAAGATGAGATATATGAATATATATTCTCGCTCACCGATTTCGGCAAGATGAAAGAAGAAATGGCTGAACTTCATAAAAACATCAAGGAAACAGTTTCAAAATATTGCACTCAGAATATCAAGGAAGACCTTGATTACTATGTCGCAATGTCCACTTCGTTGCGCGGTATATATTCCATGCTCTGGAAAGACAAAGAGCTCTACGCGGGAGGAAATGCATACTTTTTGGCGCTCTACCTTTCTTAAAACACACCTGTATAAGAAAGATGTTCTACCTGCTTTTCTTATAGGAAAAGTAACAAAAGAATTTTCCACCGACTTACCTTTCTTTCGGAGAAAGGTAAGCCAAAGGACTTCGCACCGAACGCACCCATTTGTTTGGGTGAAGCTTTTTAGATTCCAAAGGACTTTTCACGAAAAGTCCTTTGTGTCCGGGTTGGGGACGGACAGCCCCAACTGATAATACTCATACAAAAAACACGGCGTAAGCCGTGTTTTTTGTTATTAAAATTTCTGATATTACACCGTTGCGGTAATTATCATGTTATCATCGCAATATTCGATAATCCTCATTCCGGCAAATTTCTTCATGATATAAATGAGATGTGCATTTTCTGTAATATATAAAAAAAATTTTAATTTTCTTCCGTCGGGCAGAACTCTTTCTGTTATCTCATACTTCAAACCTTCACAAATATTGTCAAGTCCACCCATACAATTATCCATATTACCACCGTTATTCTTCGCATTGATAATTGAAAATCCAACAAGGAAAACGCTTTTCTGGCACTCTATTTTTTCCCTGTAATCGCCGAAGCAAATATCAATTTTCATAATTGATGACCTCTATTTTTACGCTCTGTTCTTCTCCCTCAACATCAACTATCGTGCCGACAACGCCGCTTTTGATAATCTCCAAAGCAGATTCAACATGACCGGAATTTTTACCCAAAAGTTTTTCTAACCTGTTTTCATTATACGCCTTTAAAATGACCTCTACCGGGAGTCGCACATTAACGTTCATATTATCAGGCTTTACTTTTACCGAGAGCAACAATATTCTTTTTTCCGGTGTCTCCGTTTCGCAAAGCTCTACATGGGGAGCGGCATCTTCTCCGTCGATAATACAGTTTACGGTTGTGCCGAGAATTGCGGCAAGTCTGCCTACACATTCAATATCCGGATAAGACAAATCATTTTCCCATTTTGAAACCGCCTGAGAAGTCACATTCATCTTTTCCGCAAGTTCTTCCTGCGTCATACCTGATTTTTTTCTGAAATAAGAAATATTTTGACCGATGGTGTTTTTCATAATACCAATCCTCCGATATTTTATATTGAGCATCACCGCGCGCTTTCGATACCTCTGTATTTATTATAATCGATAATCCGCCCTAAGAAAACCTACAAAAGGTTGTATTTTGATTTTTATCTCAACTTTTTGTTGAGTTATAATACAACAAGTAAAAAATTAAAAAGCCATTTTCAAAATCGCTCTTACCAGAACTTTTTCCGATTTTGGCGGCAGAGAAAAAAATCAAAAAGATTCATAAGATATAAAAAAACGGAAGCATTCGCTTCCGTTTTTTCTAAAATCACTATATATCGCAAAAATCAGTTTTTGCCGAGCATTTTTGCAACTTCTTCGTCGAGATTGTCTGCTCTCTTTTCGATTCCTTCGCCTTTTTCGAATCTTTCAAATCCGACAACCTTTATCTCGCCGCCGAGCTCTTTTGCAGTAGCAGCAACGTACTGGTTGACTTTCATGCTGTCGTCTTTTACATACTCTTTGTCGAGCAAGCAGTTTTCTTCATAGAATTTGGAAAGCTTACCTACAACCATCTTGTCGATGATCTGAGCGGGTTTTGTAGCATTCTTCGGATCGTTCTTTATCTGAGCGGCGATGACTTCCTTCTCTTCTGCGATAACATTTGCAGGAACAGAATCTCTGTCAAGATAAGCCGTAGGATATGCGGCGATCTGAATAGCGATGTTTTTACCGAAAGTTGCAAATTCGGGTTTATTCTTAACAGCTTCGTCAGCTTCGAATTTAACAACAACACCCGTAACGCCGAGACCGTGAATGTATGTGCTCGTTGTTCCCTCTACGATAGCGAAACGACGAACGGAGATCTTTTCACCTATTGTGAATATCTTATCTTTTACAGTTTCTTCAACGGTAAAATCGGTTCCGTCGAATTTGCAGGTGTTAAGAGCTGCAATATCTGCGGGTTTGTTCGCGATGATCGTTCTGAGAAGTCCTTTTACAAACTCCTGGAACGTAGCGTTCTTTGCAACGAAGTCGGTTTCGGTATTTACTTCTACCATAGCCGTAACATCGCCGTCTTTCATTATATCTACAAGACCGTCGGCAGCGATTCTGTCTGCTTTTTTAGCAGCTGCGGAAAGTCCTTTTTCACGAAGTATCTTTATAGCCTGGTCAACGTCGCCGTTAGCCTCGACAAGTGCTTTTTTGCAATCCATAAGTCCGGCGCCGGTCTGTTTTTTGAGGTCGCCGACCATCTGTGCGGAAATATTAGCCATTTTATATTCCTCCCTTTTATTTTATAAATGAAAATGAATTATTCAGCGTCTGTTTTTGCAGCTTCGATATCGCTTGTAGCTTCAACAACAACTTCGCTTTCCTCTGCGGGGGCATTCTGTTCGCCCTGGTTGCCTTCTATAACGGCGTCTGCGAGAACGGAAGAGATGAGCTTTATAGCGCGTATAGCGTCGTCGTTTCCGGGAATGATGTAGTCTGCGTCATCAGGATCGCAGTTTGTATCAACGATAGCGATTACCGGGATTCCGAGCTTCTTGGCCTCGAGAACGGCATTGTGTTCTTTCTTGGGGTCTACTATGAATATAGCGTCGGGGATACCGGGCATATTCTTTATTCCGCCGAGGTTCTTTTCAAGGTCAGCCATTTCTTTTTCGAGAACGGCAACTTCTTTCTTGGGAAGAAGTGCGAATGTTCCGTTTTCTTTCATGGCTTCAAGGGATTCAAGACGATTGATGCTGTTCTTTATCGTCTTGTAGTTTGTGAGCATACCGCCAAGCCAACGTACATTTACATAGTACATACCGCAACGTTCGGATTCTTCTTTTATAGCGTCGGCAGCCTGTTTTTTAGTTCCGACAAAAAGTATTTTTCCGCCTTGCGCCGCAAGTTCGCGAACGAACATATAAGCTTCGTCGATCTTGCCTACTGTTTTTTGAAGGTCGATAATGTAAATACCGTTTCTTTCGGTGAAGATGTATTCCGCCATCTTAGGGTTCCATCTTCTTGTGTGATGTCCGAAGTGTACGCCTGCTTCGAGCAACTGTTTGATTGAGATTACTGACATTTTCTTTTCTCCTTTTCGGTTTTTCCTCCACGAAAAAAGGTCAGACGCAAGACCGTTTAAAAAACGGCACCTATGCTTTTTTTCGTGTGTGGATTTGTTTTTTATTTGTCTTAATGGCATAAATGCCCTATTAGACTTAAATATTATACCACACTTCCCGATTATTGCAATATCTTTCAGGAAAAATTTTGTGATTTTCTTAAACTTTTTATACTACTTGCTTTGAAAACTACCAGATTTAACGGTATACTTATTGCGTTGCCGTTTTGTCGCAATATCTCTCTTAATAATGTATAATATTCCCATTTTCATCATATTCGATAACATTGAGAATCTATCCGTTTTCATAATAGTATACACAAGACAGAACCCCTTCCGATGGTAAGTTCTTCTATATAAAAAACCTTGCGTTGATCAACGCAAGGTCAAAATAAGTTCTTTGGCTTTAAAACAATCAATTTTCCCTCCCCGATTCAACATTTCATTTCTTTGATTTCTTCGTATCGCAACCGAGCTTTTCATAGATTTCCGGTCCTATACTGACAAGTACCGCGTCGGCGCCGAAGCAGTTTATCTTATCCCACGGTATAACGAGCTCTTCGCATTTTCCGAATCCGAACACGCGGCAATCAAAAAGAACTATGATAGCACAAATACGCCCGTCGCAGGAATCTATTTCGACATCGTTTATATACCCCAAACGTTTTCCGTCGCATATGTTTATAACTTCTTTGTCACGCATCGAATTAAAACTTTCTCTGCTCATATTATCCCTCCTGAAAATATCAATAATAGATTATATGCCGAAAAACGAATATTCTTTCTTGCTATTGAAAAAAAGATGTCACAGTGATACAATTTAATAAAAACAAAATTGCGGAGAGCAAAAAAATGTACGAGAACGAACTTTCTTCAATGTTAAAAGAACACGGCGCAGATATAATCGGTTTTTCGGACGTATCATCCATCCTTCCCGAGGAATTATCCGAATATCCGTATGCCGTTACAATAGTGAGAAGACTTTCCCGCGCCGTCGTAAACACGATAAACGGAGCGCCTACCATGTCATATTTCCAGCATTACAGAATAACCAACACAAAACTTGACTTGTTGGCGCTTGACGCAGTATCGTTTATAGAGAAAAAAGGTTATCTCGCATTTCCCGTTGCCGCTTCCCAAAGCACACCCGATAAAAAAGAAGAATACCGAGGGATATTCCCGCATAAAACAGGAGCGGCGCTTTCCGGAATAGGCTTTATAGGCAAAAACGCACTGCTTATAACAAAATACGGTTCTGCGGTGAGACTTGCGACAGTTCTCACAAACATGCCGCTTGAAACCACGGGGGAACGGATAAAAAGCAAATGCGGAGATTGCACACGTTGCCGCGACGCCTGCCCTGCGCACGCCATAACGGGAAAAGAATATATCCCCGGAAACGCAAGAGAAGAAATTCTCGACGCAAAAAAATGCTCCGAACATATGAAAACGTATAAAAACATAGGCAGAGGTGCTGTTTGCGGCATATGCATGAGCGTATGCCCGTATAACAAAATTCCGTTAAAAGAAGAGTGACACAAAAAAACGAACTCGCATTATCGCAAGTTCGTTTTTCTTTCTTTAAAGAAAAGTTTTCATCTTTTCTATGCTTCCCTCTTCAAACGCGATAACATTGTTCGCGACCCCGATTATGTCTTCTCCGACACCCGAAGTCTTAGCATGATTCAGGCTCTTTTGAAGCTCTATTATTCCCATATTGTATCCGTCTATCATGATCTCCGCTATCTTTGAATCGGAAGAGTCCATAAGAGTACTCATCTTTATTGAAATATCCGCGGGAAGCTTTGCCATCACAGAGGGCTCTTTCGGATTTTGCGACATCTGCATAAGCTTGTTTCTCGCTTCGCTTTCAAAACCGTGATACGATTCGAGCTGGCTTGTAAGCTCTGCTCTGACCCTCTCGTTTTTTGTCTTTCCTATAACCGTCGTCAAAGTTTCTTTTCCCATTTTCGCGTTTTTATATACCGCCTGTAAAAGTTCTTCTCCGGGATTTTTTCCGTTGTTGTTTTCCATAATATCACCTCATAAAATAATTTCCGGATACGCTCTTCCCATAACGATGACAGCATATCCGTTTTCTGAATAAAAAACATTTTTTACGTCGTTTGCCTTATTTATTTTGTCCCAAGAAAACAAAAAAATTCATAATAAAAAGTATTTTTATGTCATTTAATTAAAAAAATGGATTTTGTAAGAATTTTTTTCAAAAATCTATTGTAAAATCATTACATTGGGGCTAAAATATATATGAATGGAATTTTATTTCCAATGCAATTCCAAAAACTATATTTATTTCGGAGGATATCAAAATGGCAGTAAAAGTTGCTATCAACGGCTTCGGCCGTATCGGTCGTCTTGCGTTCAGACAGATGTTCGGCGCAGAGGGTTACGAAATCGTAGCTATCAACGACCTCACAAGTCCTAAAATGCTCGCAGATCTTCTTAAATACGATACCGCTCAGGGCGGCTATTGCGGAAGAATAGGCGAAAACAAACACACAGTAAGCTCCAAAGAGCCCGTATTCGAAGAAGACGGCAAAACAGTTAAGGTTCCCGGCTCCATCACGGTAGACGGCAAAGAAATCACGATCTACGCTATGCCCAAAGCTCAGGATCTGCCCTGGGGCGAACTCGACGTTGACGTTGTTCTCGAATGCACAGGTTTCTACTGCTCCAAAGAGAAATCTCAGGCTCACATCGACGCAGGCGCAAAGAAAGTTGTTATCTCTGCTCCCGCAGGCAAAGACCTCAAAACAATCGTTTTCAGCGTAAATGAAAATACTCTTACAAAAGAAGATACAATCATCTCCGCTGCTTCCTGCACAACAAACTGCCTTGCTCCTATGGCTAAGGTCCTCAATGATTATGCTCCTATCCAGAGCGGTATCATGAGCACGATCCACGCTTACACAGGCGACCAGATGATCCTCGACGGTCCTCACAGAAAAGGCGACCTCCGCCGTGCTCGTGCAGGCGCTGCAAACATAGTTCCCAACTCCACAGGCGCTGCAAAAGCAATCGGTCTCGTTATCCCCGAACTCAACGGCAAGCTCATCGGTTCCGCTCAGCGTGTTCCTGTTCCCACAGGCTCCACAACGATCCTTACAGCTGTTGTAAAGGGCAAAGACGTTACAGCTGACGGTATCAACGCCGCTATGAAAGCTGCTGCTTCCGAATCCTTCGGATACAACGAAGATCAGATCGTTTCTTCCGACGTTATCGGTATGCGTTACGGCTCTCTCTTCGATTCCACACAGACAATGGTTTCCAAGATAGATGACGACACATATCAGGTACAGGTTGTTTCTTGGTACGACAACGAGAACAGCTACACAAGCCAGATGGTTCGTACAATAAAATATTTCGCAGAACTTTAATTAAGTAAGAATTTGCGGATATTGAATGTCGCCGATAAGAATTCTTATCGGCGGCATTTTTGATTTTTCCAAAATAATAGTCTTTACTATAAATCAGGAGATAAATATGAGCAAAACGAATTTTCCGGTAAAAACAGCTGAATTTGAAAAAGCCCTTCCCGTCTGGATTTTGGGAAGAGAAAGAGAAATCAATCTCTGGCTCTCATTCCGCACAGTTTCAAAAGGCGCAAAAAAAACAGTGCTCCGTTTAACAGGTTCCTCCGCTTATAACGTAAAAATCAACGGAGAATTTATCGCGTTCGGTCCCGCAAGATGCGCACATGATTTTTTCCGTGTAGATGAAATCGACATTTCCGAATATTCCGGCGCTCCCTCCGTAATCGCGGTAGACGTTGCGGGATATAACGCCGATTCATTTTATCATATAGATCAGCCGTCCTTTCTCTGCGCAGAGCTTATAGAAGACGGAGAAATAACCGCGGCAACGGGAGTAGACGGCTTTATATGCCGAGTAATGACGGAGCATGAGCAAAAAGCCGAAAGATTTGCAGGGCAACGCACATTCTGCGAGGTCTACGATTTCGATACTACATATGAAAAATGGTACAAAGACCCCGAAATAGACAAAAAAGAATTTGCAATCGATACAGTTGTCGAACAAGAAGAGAAAAACTTTATAGCGCGCGGTTGCGAATATAATATTTATGAGAAAATTTACGCAGAAAAGATCGTCTCCCGTCTTGAATTTCAATTAGGAGACCATAAACAAACGACAAGATATCCGGCATACATAGTTCCCAGAAGTACAGGTTCCGGACCGAGCGGTAAGCATTTCACGCTTTCGGAAGTAGAGACAGACTCCTTTATGGAAGCAAGAAATATAGACGTTACAAGCATAAAAGAAGCGGATGATATTCCCGCGGAAGAATTTATAGAAAGCCTTCACGGAACGACATATAAAATGCCGTTTAACACCACCGGAAAAATCGAATTCGACGCAGAATGTGCGGAGGATTCCGAAATAATCATCACATTCGACGAATTCATAGGAGAAGACAAGCTCATAAATTTCCGCCGTATGTATACGGTAAATTCGTTGATTTGGAAAATCAAAAAAGGAAGTTATCATCTCTCCACATTCGAGCCTTATACGCTCGGAGCTATGCACATATTCGTAAAAAGAGGTGCTGTCAGGATACTTTCCCCTTATATAAGCTATTTCGGCGCTTCTCCTACGGAAAGAAAGTTTATCGGCGAAGACAAAGACCTAAAAAAGATTTTCGACGCCGCCGTTCAGACATACAGACAGAACACTTTCACCATATATATGGACTGCCCGTCCCGCGAACGCGCCGGCTGGCTCTGCGACAGCTTTTTCACGGCGAGAGTCGAAAAAGTTTTGACAGGCAAGAGCGAAATAGAACACAGCTTCTTGGAAAACTACTTTATACCAGATTCATTTAAAGCGCAACCGCTCGGAATGTTCCCCGAATGTTATCCGGGAGACCACTATAACGGCGGCTTTATACCAAACTGGGCTATGTGGTTCGTAATAGAGCTCGAAGAATACTACGAGAGAACAAAAGACCGCGAATTTATTGTAAACGCAAGAAAAAGAATATATGCCCTTCTCGATTATTTTGTAAAATTCGAAAATACAGACGGGCTCCTCGAAAAACTCGGCAGCTGGATATTCGTGGAATGGTCCAAAGCGAACGAGCTGACGCAAGACATAAACTACCCGACAAATATGCTCTATGCAAAGATGTTGCGCTCCGCCGGAAAACTGTATTCCGACAATAATCTTATAGAAAAAGCCGAAAAAATCAAAGAGAAGATAAACGAACAATCCATTACGGAAAGCGGCTTTTACTGTGACAACGCCGTATACGGAGAGGATGGGATCGCACATCTTTCCGGAAAATGCACCGAAACCTGCCAATACTATGCGTTTTTCTGTGAGGTGGCGACTCCCGAGAAAAATCACGTACTGTTTGAAAGATTATTAAACGATTTCGGTCCGCACCGCGTAGAAGAAGGAAAATGGCCCGATCTTTGCGAAAACGCAAAATGGAGAAATATATATCCGTCAAACGCGTTTATAGGAAATTATCTCAGACTTGAAATCTTATTCCGCTACGGAGAACACAAAAAACTTATAGAAAATATAAGAGGATACTTCCTCAAAATGGCAGAACTTACGGGAACCCTTTGGGAAAACGATACGCCCACCGCAAGCTGCAATCACGGATTCGCGTCCCATGTTCTCTATTGGATGGATGGGCTCGGTCTTATAAAATAATTTTTCAGAAAAAAAGCAAACGTCAATTTCAAACGGCAGACGTTTGCTTTTTTGTGTTTTTTGAATAAAAAAACATCTATATGCAAAAAAAGCGTAATTTATATCATATAAACTCAAAAATCCGCAAAATTCAGGCTTTAAAGCGTAAAAATATTCGTTTTTTCGCCCTTGAATATTTTTCTGTTTGTGATATAATAAAAGCGTAGCCGACGATGCTACAGTGACGGTGCAGTATTCTAGTTAAACTCTCCCTTGTTGAAGACGGGGCTAAAAATCCGTTTAAGGGCACATCGATGAAGCTTCTTGTAGCTGCTTTTTACGCCCAGTTTAGGGTGGCTGCTGGAAGAATGGACTGAGGGCAGTCCGTAATGGCATACGGAGCCTGACCCTCTTTCTTTTGAGGCTTCCTTTTGTGGTACGTTATCAAAAATATAACGGCTACGGCTGGAAGATTAAACCTATTGTGCGGTACAATGAGTTGCTGTAAATAGCGTAGCCTGCTTTGAGTGATTGCGGTGGATACCGGATTTGAAGCTTACAATTCCCCGGCCCGGAAATAAGCCTATTGCCGATTGAAACCCCCGTTGCAAAAGAAGCTAGACAAGAGTGAGATTTTATCGAGGAAAACTCCTAGACTGTTCTTTATAAGAGATGCAAAAAGGATTGCAGTGCGAACTCAACGGCAATCAAGTCGCGGAACCGGTAACGCTCCGCCCTTTTCTTTAAATGGAAACTGCCCGATGGTAACAGACGGTAGGAAAGGGAGAAAATCAACTTGACCTCATGTCGCAAAGTTTACTATTTGCATTACCGTCACTTTTAAAAGATTTTTACTTAAAATTCATATATATTATTTTTCAGAATACGGAGGTTTTTTCACGTGGAAGATGTTCCCCGAAAAAACGATAAAAAGAATAACGAAAAGCAACAAAAAAGCGCCAAACAGAAGAAAAAAACGCCTCTCAATCTTATAAATTGGAAATGGGTAGTCACGGTCTTCTTTTCGAGTCTTTCCATTTCAATAGTGCTTTCAATACTTTCTTCCGAGATAATGAACTACGTAAACGTGATCGTTTCCGTTCTTATTCTTTTGATGTTCATAATTCTCGGTGTGATTTTCGATATCATAGGTCTTGCCGTAGCGACGGCAAGCGAAAAACCCTTTCATTCCATGTCCGCCCAAAAGATAAATGCGGGAAAAAAAGGGCTTCAACTTATAAAACACGCGGAGCAGGTGTCAAGTTTCTGCAATGACGTAATAGGCGATATTTGCAGCGTCGTTTCGGGGTCCACCGCAGCGGCGATAGCGATAAAAATAGCAACGGCGGAAGGTTCCCTCTTCTGGGTAAACCTTATCATATGCGGTATAGTTTCGGCGCTCACCGTCGGTGCAAAAGCCATGGGCAAGGCACTCGGAATGAATTACAGTACAGAGATCGTTACTATTGTTGCCAAAATCATGTCGTTTTTTTCATTTAAAAAGAAAAAAGGCAATAAAAAATCAAAAAAGAAAAATAAAAGCAAAAATAAAAAAGAAGAGCAAGAAGACAAATCTTCGGATCCGAAAAACGGCAATGTTCAAATTCACGAAGACGATGATCTTAGAAAACAGCCGTAAAAAAAACGATTGATTTAAAAATAAATTCTGACGGAGGCAATGCAAAATGCGTGCAGACATATTTCTCTACACAAACGGTTTTGCAAAAAGCCGTACTCATGCCTCCGAACTTATAAAAAGCGGTGTGCTCCTTGACGGCAAAAAAATCTCAAAGCCGTCATATGACATTCCCGATAATACAAAAAGAGAGAGCATTGCCATTCTCTCTCCTTCAAAATATGTAAGCCGCGGAGGATTAAAACTTGAAGCGGCTCTTTCTGCTTTTTCGGTAAATACAATCGATATAGTAGCGCTCGATATCGGAGCCTCGACAGGAGGTTTCACGGATTGCCTTTTAAAGCACGGAGCAAAAAAGGTTTACGCCACCGATGTCGGGCACGGTCAACTCGAAAGCTCTCTGCTAAATGATCCGCGAGTCATAAATATAGAAGGACTGAACGCCCGTTCCATGACGGAAAAGGATATCGGCTTTGCCGATTTTCCTCTTGCGGTATCCGATATTTCATTTATTTCGCAAGCGCTTATTTACGGCTCCGTTTCCGCTCTTTTGAAAGACGACGGAATCTTTATAAGCCTCATAAAGCCGCAGTTCGAATGCGGGAAAGAATATCTTTCCTCGGGCGGCATATGCCGCGATAAAAAAATACATATAAAAATAATTTCGGAATTATTTAAAAAGGCTGCGTCATGCGGACTTTTTGCCGCTGGGCTCATACGCTCTCCCATAACGGGCGGAGACGGAAACACAGAATATCTTTCTATGTTTAAAAAAAATACCGTTCTTCCCTGTCCTTCCGAAAAACACATAGAAAAAATTGTAATGGGTGATTTATAATGAAACCTATAAAAAGCATTGCCATATTTACAAATCCAGACAGAGACGTGGATTTTACATACACGAAAAAAATAATAAATATCGCGAAAAATCTCGGAATTTCTGTTTTTTCGGATGTAAAATACGAAGAAAAATTGAGATATGAAGATGTATCTTTTTTCTCTGACGAAAATATATCATCTGATATAGCCGATATGATAATAGTGCTCGGCGGAGACGGCTCAATGCTTGACGCCTGTGAAAAAACGGCACATTCCGAAGTTCCCGTACTCGGAATAAACCTCGGAAATCTGGGTTTTCTTACGACTCTTGAAAAATATGAAATAGACGAATTAGAGGAAATTTTTTCAGGCAAATATCAGATCGAAGAGCGAATGATGCTCGATCTTACAATAGAAGATGAAAATTCGACAAGAACGATAAATATATTAAACGATGTTGTCATAACCTCTTCGGTCTGCGCCAAAATTGCCGCAATAGAACTGAAATGCGACAACAGCGTAGCGATAAAATGCCTTTCCGACGGAATAATAATCGCGACCCCGACGGGATCTACCGCATATTCTCTCTCCGCAGGAGGTCCTATAATCGATCCCTCGGCGCACGCTATATGCGTAACCCCTATATGCCCTCATTCTCTTACCTCACGTCCGATTGTTTTCAACTGTTCCGTAACGCTTTGTGTAAGCGGCAGAACACAGGATACGGGAAAGACGGGACTTCTTATAACGCCCGACGGTAAAAACGGGATTCTCGTATCAGAAAAAGCCAAAATTTACGTTCAAAAGTCACCGTTAAAAACCAACCTTGTAAAAACAGTCAAAAACCGATTCTTTGAAGTTTTAAGTACAAAAATGTATAACAAATAAAGAGGAAGTACGATGAAAAATTCCCGACACAACAGAATACTCGAAATAATAAACGAATATAATGTCGAAACTCAGGATGATCTTATAAACAGACTCCGCGAAAGCGGGTTTGATGTTACGCAAGCCACGATTTCAAGAGATATAAAGCAGTTACAGCTTGTAAAAATCGCAACCGATAACGGCGGATACAAGTATGCGCTCCCCAGACGCGACGATGTGACATCAAATGCCAAATTCAAAAACATATTATGCGAAACCGTCGTTTCCGTTCAGAATGCGGAAAATATAGTCGTTATAAAAACTTATGCCGGCATGGCAAACGCCGCGGCTGCCGCCGTCGACGCACTTGCGGGAGATTCCATGCTCGGATGCATCGCAGGAGACGATACGATTTTTATCGTTGTGAAAAACGACGAAGACGCAGAGAATTTCACAAATATAATCCGCGGAGTAATGCGCATTTCCTAAAAAAGCGACGTAGTAACACCGCGCCATTGCCGCTTTTACCGCTATGCAAAACAGCAAAGCGGCTCCTTTCAGACCATTTCATATGATATTATAAAAAAGATTTTCAGATAAAAACGCCGGTATTTAATCATCTTGCGTGGGAGGTGAAAATATGTTAAAAGAACTTTCCATAGAAAATATAGCCATTGTCAAAAAAGAATGCATTGAATTTGACAATGGTTTTTCCGTTTTGACAGGAGAGACGGGAGCGGGAAAATCGATAATAATAGACTCGATAGGTCTTATAATGGGCGCAAGATTCTCGAAAGAACTGATACGCAGCGGAGAAGAAAACGCACGGGTCTCCGTACTTTTTACAGAACTTACAGATCACGAAAAAGATTTTCTCGAAAACGCGGGATTTCCCGCAGAAGATGACGGAACATTTTTCATTCAAAGAAAAATAAGCGTCTCCGGCGCTTCTTCCGCAATAGTAAACGGAAGGACCGTAACGGTTTCCGTTCTCCGCACAATAGGAGAATTTCTTATAAATATACACGGTCAGCACGCAAGCCAAGCGCTTCTGGAAGAAGAAAATCATATTTTATATCTTGATGCAATGGCAAACGATTTCTCTCTTTTGTCCGAATATTCGAAGATTTACGAAGAATATTCAGAGACCAAAAACAAAATAGAAGAATTAAAGAAAAAAGAAAACGAAAAAGAGCGCACCATAGAACTCTTAAAATATCAATTAAACGATATAGATTCCGTAAAGCCCAAAAAAGGCGAAGAAGAAGCGCTCGAAATAAACAAAAAGAAGATAGCCGACGCAGAAAAGATTTCAAAATACTCTACCCTTGTTTACCGCGCGCTTTACAGAAACGAAAAAGGACTTTCCGCGTCCGAACTTATATCAAAAGCTTCCGACGCAATAAGCGTTCTCTCCGATATAATTCCCGACGCCGCATCGTATGTTGAAACGCTCCGCGATTTTGCATACCGCATAGAAGATATTGCAGAGACAATACATAAGGAATGCGATGTCGGATATAAAAATCCGTCGGAAATACTCGATAGGATAGAATCAAGACTTAATTCAATATCAAAATTAAAAAGAAAATACGGTTCGACAGTAGAAGATATCATCGCTTACCGCGAAAAGATCGCCACCGAACTGAAATTTCTCGAACACTCCGAGGAGACTATCACAGACCTTTCAAACGATCTCAAAGAAATAAAAGACAGACTTTCGGAAAAAGCCGCAAAAATAACGGAAGTGCGGAATATTGCCGCAAAAGAGCTTGAAGAAAGAATCGTATCGGAACTCCGTTTTCTCGAAATGGAGAAAGTCAGATTCAAAATATCGGTAACACCTTTAAAAGAATTTTCCGCCAACGGAAATGACGCTGTGTCGTTTCTTGTTTCCGCAAACCCGGGAGAACCGCTTCTGCCGCTCTCTAAGATTGCAAGCGGAGGCGAGCTTTCAAGAACGATGCTCGCTCTGAAATGCGCCCTTGCCGATAACGAAAGAACGCCCACACTCATTTTTGATGAAATCGATACGGGAATTTCGGGAAAGACCTCTCATAAAATAGGGATAAAGCTTTCCGATTGTGCGAAAAGCTGTCAGGTCATATGCGTAACTCACTCTCCTCAAATAGCGGCTGTGGCGAAATCCCATTTCATGGTATCAAAAAGGGAGATTGGCGGCAGAACCGAATCAGACGTAAAAAAACTTTCTTACGACGAGCGTATACACGAGATTGCGCGCATAATCGGCGGAGCGACAATAAATTCGCAAACGATCGCCGCGGCAAAAGACCTTGTGGATTTTCCTAATTCTTAATACTATTGACAAAAGTCAAACACAGTGTTATAATTACCTAAACAAAAATATATTGTAAAAGGCTTTGATAAAGACAAGTAGTCGGGAAAAAGCGTAAAGAGAGCTGTCGGCAGGTGAAAGACAGTACGCCGTACCTTTGATGAATACACTTTTGAGCCTCGCTCCGAAAAATAAAAGTAGGCGGCGGCGGGATTCGTCCGTTAAGCGAAAGGCGTATTTATTTTACGCCGTAAGGTGCATTGCCGTGAGGTATGCATAAATTTTGAGGTGGTAACACGATTTTTTCGTCCTCTGCGATTTTTTCGCAGAGGATTTTTTGTTTTTACAGAAAAAAATCTCCGATGTCTTTTCCCTGCCATTTTTCTGCACAACAAAACGGAAAGAACGAATATAAAATATCGCCCGCAAAATTTGTCTGTCATCGCTTTCAATATAGCAAAACGAGCAATTTTCCGCAATATAAAACAAAAATCAAGATATACAATAAAGGAAGGTATAAAAAATGCAGATTTACGAAGAACTAAAAGCCCGCGGTCTTGTAGCTCAGGTAACCAATGAACCTGAAATAAAGGACCTTATAAATAA
>ULQL01066348.1_pt1 | contig 21256 bp, 20 predicted proteins | sample 1954411 | NCBI WGS metagenome assembly ULQL01 (sample SAMEA4835654, study PRJEB28245) | human gut metagenome | biome: gut microbiome; material: fecal sample | place: Denmark | collected 2008 | reverse complement strand
CACGGAGCACACGGATGTAGCCGTTGAAGCTATGGTAGGGTACGTGGATAAAATGGTCTTTCTCACGAATCTGGTCGAGGATGCTCTCGTTTGAGAGGAATTCCGGTTTCATGATAGGAGCCCATTTTTCGTATTTCAGTTCCTTGTGTCCGCAATCTGGGAACGACATCAAATCCTTGTGGTTCTGGTATCTTCCGCCAGCCAGTGAAGCATCCAGCTCCTTGGTGTTCAATCGCTCACGCAGCTTCTTCTGAAGTTCCTTCGGCATCTCCTGGTCGTATATTACGCGCACGGCTTCACCCTTCTTGCGGCTGCTTACACCCAGGGCTATCTTCTCCATGGTTCCGAAGTCGGCATCGTTGTCCATCTCCATCTCGGCATCCTTGGTAAACTTGAAACTGAAGGCATGGTAGGTGCTTTTCTTGAAACCGAGGAATACCAGTGGCAGACAGTATCTGATTACATCGTCCAGATACATGATGTTGTCGAAACCATCGCTTGCCGGCATCTTTACCCAGCGTCCATAAACTCTATCCGGTACCTTTACTACGGCATATTTCTTCTTCTTGTCATCCTCAGCCTTCTCTACGGCTAGGTAGATGCGGTTGTCATCCAGAGTGGAGAGGTCGTCTATCTCGTTGAGCCAGATAGGGTTGACAGAGCCATTGAGCTTGTCGTAGAAGAACTGCGTAAGGAACTCCTTCTGCTCGTTGTTGAGCTGGTCTTCGGTGAGCAGGCGAACCTTGTGTACTTCAAGTTCGCGGAAAACTGTATCCACCGCTTCAGTGTATTCTTTCGAATAAGATTCATTGAGCTTGTTAATCGTTTTGAGAGATTTCTTAATCTGCTGTTCGGTATCCTTGTCGAGTTTCTGGTCGAGCATGCGGTTGAGCGATGCCACGCGGACACGGAAGAACTCGTCGAGGTTATTGGAGTAAATACCGAGGAAAGAGAGGCGCTCCAACAATGGCACATACTCTTTCTCTGCTTCCTGCAGAATGCGATGGTTGAAGTACATCCAACTGATGTCGCGTTCTACATAAGCTTTCTTCATCATATCTTCTTTAGTCATGATTTCACTGGTTTTATCTTTAGAGTTACTTTACTTTCGTATGTATGCATCCACACGCCCTGAAAGGGCAGAAGCTCCTAGCCCAGGGCAACGCCCTGGGATTTCATGGTCGTAACCTGCGCCCTGTAAGGGCAAAAGCTTTCAAGCACCCAACAAATATACAAAGCTTTTGCCCTTACAGGGCGCCTTGTTGACTGCTATTATCCCCAGGGCGTTGCCCTGGGCTAGGAGCTTTTGGGCTTTCAGCCCGTTCTTGAACCACATTCGAAAGTTTTGTGAGTTATTTTACTTTTGCAGGCTCTTTCTTAGCCTTGTTTTCAGAAGTTTCAGCCTTCTTTTCAGCCTTCTCTAAAACCAGGTAATCGGTGTCTCCATCGATAAAGTGGAGTTCCTTGCGGAAGAACTTGCTGCTTCCTGCTGGCACGATGATGTTGTGCAACTGGTCGCAGTCGTCAAAGGCATGGCGGCTCAGCTTGTTAGGAGTACCTGCAAAGGTAACCTTCTTCAACTTGTCGCACTCTGCAAAGGCGTAGCTCTTTACCACCTTTACGCCCGCAGGCACATAAACGTTATCCAATTCATCACAATCGTAGAAAGCATCGTGCTCGATTTCCTTTACGCTATTGGCGATAATCACGTTCTTGAGGGTCTTCTTGCCGCGGAACGCCATCTCGCCGATAATCTCCACTCCCTCTGGAATGGTGAAGCTTGTCTCCTGACTCATGCAATATACCAGGCGCTTCTTGTTGTTGGTATAAACAGCATTGCCATCGTACTCGAAACTGTCGCTGTCAATCTTCTGTAAAGCGAGATTGAGCACCAAGTTTTCAAACTTTCCGTCTTTCTTGGAACTCTTCTTAAGAATCTCCAAGATTGCTTTCTTTTTTTCCTTCATCCTGTATAAATAAATTAATGTTTCTTTTCGGCTGCAAAGATACGGTGATATTTTCAGATGGAAAAGAAAAAGCGATTACGTGTTTATGAAGATGATGTTACGACCATATTACTGATATTACAGAAACATTACGGGTATTACAAATGTATGATGTAACATCTTTGTAATATTTATGTTTTACGGTAGAAATATCTTCTCCTTACCTTTGCAGTCGAAATGAAGAAGATGTCTTTCCGCATCATCGGAAAAGATTTCATTCGGAATAAAGAAAATCAGATTTACGTGTATATATAATAAGGTAAGAAATGAAGAAGAAAACGTATTTGTTGATGGCACTCACGATGGTGTCGATGGGAATGAATGCCCAGAATTCTGGAAACAGTTCTTTGGAGAAGGGCATCGGGGAATTCACCAAGACCATGAAAATTGGTGGAACCATCCGCTCTAAGTATGAGTACCAGACCGAAGAGGGGGAGGGACGATTCGAGGTGCGTACAGCCCGCATCAACGTGACTGGCAATGTAACACCTCAGGTAAGCTATAAGGCGGAAATCGACCTCTGCGACGAGGGTAAGATCAAGATGCTCGATGCCTATACACGCATCAAGCCTTGGAAGACCCTGCAGTTCACCATCGGTCAGGAACGTGTGCCATTCACCATCGATGCTCACCGTTCTCCTCATCAGCAGTACTTTGCCAACCGTTCGTTCATCGCCAAGCAGGTGGGTAACGTGCGCGATGTGGGTGCCGAAATAGGATACACCTGGAATGTAGGTTTCCCTATCGTGATGAATGCCGGTATCTTCAACGGTTCGGGCTTGACCAACCAGAAGGATTACTGGACCAAGGGCGTTAACTATTCAGCCAAGGCTCAGTTCCTCTTCCCTAACGTGAACCTGGTGTTGAGCACCCAGAAGATCAAGCCATCTGATGTCATGGTAACGATGTATGATGGCGGTATCACCTTCCACAAAGGCGGTTTCATTGCTGAGGCTGAGTATCTTTACAAGCATTACAGCAAGGATGCCTTTCATGATGTGCATGCGTTCGATGGTTTCGTATGCTATGATATTCCGGTCATCAATCAGAAGAGCATCATCAGGAAGGTTTCGCCATTGGCAAGATATGATTTCATGAGCGACCACAGCGATGGTACAAGATATGGCGGTTCTGATACAGAACTGGGTGCATTGAAGATCAATGATTACAAGCGCCATCGTGTTACGGGCGGTGTAACCCTGAGCCTTGCCAAGCCATTCATCTCGGATATCCGTATCAACTACGAGAAGTATTTCTATCGCAAGGGTGGCATTGCCAAGACTTCAGAAAAGGATAAGATTGTTGTGGAGTTCATGACTAAATTTTAGTCAGGGATAATTCTTGAATCTCTAACTCTTGAAAAACCAAAAAGCCCGGCAGGATTCAGTGAATCTTGTCGGGCTTTTATTATCAATTATCAATTGATTACAGCATTCCCTTAGAGCTAGGAAGCTCGAAGTGGTAGATGTCTCTCTTCACCGCCATTTTCAGCGAGCGGGCAAGCGCCTTGAAGATGCCTTCTATCTTGTGATGCTCGTTCTCGCCCTCAGCCTTGATGTTGAGGTTCATCTTTGCTGCATCACTCAGACTCTTGAAGAAATGCTTGAACATCTCGGTTGGCATTTCACCCACCTTCTCTCTATGGAACTCTGCATCCCAGATCAGCCATGGACGACCACCGAAATCCAATGCTACCTGACAGAGACAATCGTCCATTGGCAGACTGTAGCCGTATCTTTCGATGCCACGCTTGTTGCCCAGCGCCTGCAGCAGGCATTCGCCCAGGGCAATACCCGTATCTTCAATGGTGTGATGCTCATCCACATAGAGGTCGCCCTTGGTATGGATGGTGAGGTCCATCATGCCGTGCTTGCCTATCTGCTCCAGCATGTGGTCAAAGAAACCGAGACCGGTAGAAATGTCGCATTTTCCTGAACCATCGAGATTTACCTTGATGTAGATATCCGTCTCCTTGGTGGTGCGCTTCACCTCGGCAATGCGGTCGCCGGCAAAGAGAATCTCAGCAATCTTATCCCAGTCCATGCCGTCTTTTCCGAGAATCAGACTCTTGCAACCCAGGTTTTCGGCAAGCTGGGCATCCGTCTCACGGTCGCCGATTACATAACTGTTTGCCATATCGTAGGCTGGGTTGCCGATGTATTCGGTCAGCATGCCCGTGCCCGGCTTTCTCATCGGCGAGTTATCCTCCGGGAAGTGGCGGTCGATGTGCTGCTTGCTGAAGTGGATGCCCTCACTCTCCAGGGTCTGGATGATGAAGTTGTGTACTGGCCAGAAGGTATCCTCCGGGAAGGAGTCGGTGCCCAGTCCGTCCTGGTTGCTCACCATCACCAGCTCGTAGTCGGTGTGCTGGGCAATGAAGGCGAGGTTGCGGAATACGCCCTTGGTGAATACCAGCTTCTCGAAGCTGTCAATCTGTTCGTCCGCAGGTTCCTGAATCAGGGTTCCGTCGCGGTCGATGAAGAGTAATCTTGTCTGTTTCATGTCTCTTTCTATCTCATTTATGTTAATATGATTAATACTTCTTGTATTCCTCTTCTTCTGTAGCCATCTGCTCTATGCCGGCTACAGCCATCTGCAGCTGACTCTCCTTCAGTTTTTTCTTTTCCTCATCCTGCACCTTGTAGGATGCATACTGGTAAGCCAGTGCGATGCCGAGCCAGGTGAGGGCATAGATGATGAGCAGGCTGGTGAGGGTGAAGACGAGGAAGAGGAGTGGGGTGAAATAGCCCGGTACGCCGAGCGGATCGCCCTGGAGTGCACCCAACTGTGAGTAGAGCTGGGCGATGATGAGGATGATGGTAGGCACAGCTGCGATAAAGGTGGCGATGCCTACGATCATCATGCCCAGGAAGCAGGTCATGAGGAAGCCTCCGAAGTGGCGGAGGATGCGGACTAGCGATTTGCCCGGCTTGCGCTTTTCGCCCTGAGGACAGAGCTGCTTGTGGGGCAGGAGATGCCAGAATGATACTGCCGCCATCACGAGGGTGGCTGCGTAGATGATGGTTTGCAGGATGAATGAAGCCATCGGATTCGCTTCTCCCCAATCGTGAAGCGACTTGTTGGGGAGGAGAAAGTAAAGTACGATTGCCAGCAATACTGCGAAGGGCACGTGGGTAACCCAGGTCTGCTTGACGAGCGAACGAATATCGCTCGTTACGATATTGTAGGATGCTTTCATGCAGGCAGTTATGCTGCGTTGCTTAAATAATTCATTTACTTCCATAGTTATATGATTTGATGCTGTTTAACTATTCTGAAAAATCACTTTTGACCTTTTTGGTCTTTAAAAGTTTCTTCTGAATTCCGAGCAGGTGATGGCGGTAGCGATAGCCACGTTCAGACTATCGGCAGTGGCTCTTCCTTCCGGGAAGTTCGGGATGAGCAGTCTTCGGTTCACCTTCTTGGCAAGGGCAGGCGAAATGCCTTTTCCTTCGTTTCCCATCACGATGAGTCCCCGGTTTTCCAGCTGCTGCTGATAGATGTTGTCGCCATCGAGCAGGGTGCCATATACGGGTACATCTGCAGGCAATGACTCCACCAGTCCCAGCAGGTTGCCATATTCCACCTTCACTCTCGCAATGCTGCCCATCGTGGCCTGTACCACCTTCGGGTTATACACGTCGGCAGTATCCTGACTGCAGTAGATGTGGGTGATGCCAAACCAGTCGGCTATTCGGATGATGGTGCCCAGGTTGCCCGGGTCCTGTACGCCATCCAAGGCGAGGCTCAGATTCTGAGTATCGATTCTTGAAAATCCGAAGTTCTTTTCTTTTTCCTCTGCCTCTTCCCGGGTGCAGGTATCCTGTCTGAAAACAGCCAGCACCTGCTGCGGATGCTGCAGGAAGCTCACCTTCTTCAGCTCCTCCTCGGTCACCTCTATCACTTCTGTCTGATCCGCAAGGTGCTTGCCGTGGAGCCACTCCTGGGTGGCCACAATGAGGTCGGCAGGTTGCAGGGCGAGCAGGTCATCTACTACCTTGAAACCTTCCGCCACGAACTTTCCTTCCTTGTTGCGGTTCTTCTTCAGTTCGAGCGAACGAATGTATTTTATCTTATTCTTGCTAATCATTTGTTGATGTTTCTAATCTTTAATGGATGCAAAGGTAGCATAAAAAGCAGACAATACAAAATAAAAAGTGCTAAATATTTTGTATTTTCTTCGATTTACACTATCTTTGCAATCTAAAAGGATTAGATTCGTGAAAATACAGAAGATTTCAATACTCGCCCTGCCACTGGTTCTGGCTGGATGTTCTGCCAGCAAGTATGTGCAGGAGGGGGAGTATATATTAAATAAGGTGGAAGTGAAGAGCGACTCTGCGGAATATGATGCAGGGGCGCTCAAGCAGTATGTGCGACAGAAAGAGAAGCCAAAGCTCTTTGCTCTCTTTAAAAACCCGTTCAGCAAGAAGCCCGTCATCTATGATTCCATCCAGGCACGACTTACTTGCCAGGACCTGCTCACGGCGATGCAGAACCAGGGATTCCTGCACGCTGGCGTATCCCTCTATACCACCGTTCACGGAGAGGATTGGGCGAATGCCGGAACCAGGAATGAGATGAGTGGCGAGAATGAGAATGCGGATGGAAAGAACGGGAATGCGAAGGGCAGGAAGCGGAAGAAAGCCCCGAAGCTGGATGCCACCTATCTGTTGCATCCCGGTGAGCCGTTCTTCATCGGCAAGGTGGAGTATGACATAGAGGATAAGAACATACAGGATAGATTGCAGCTGGATAATCCTGATAACCAGATGCTGAAGCCGGGAATGCGTTTCACGGTAGAGGCGCTGGATAATGAGCGCAAGCGTATTTCCAATCTCCTCATTGATGATGGATACTTCCGCTTCAACAAGGATTTCATCCACTTTTCTGCAGATACCATCACGGGCAGCAAAGACATCGGCGTTACCCTGCATCTGATGAACTACAAGGCTAACAGTAATGCGCCGGAAACCCCACACTCACGATACGAGATCAGGAAAATCAACTATCTCAGCAACGACAGCGACCGCATCCACCTGCGCCATCAGGTGCTCCTGAATGCCACTGCCCTGAAGGAGGGAAGTCCCTACAGCGCCTCTGCCCTGCAACGTACGTATAATAATTTCGCACGCCTGCAGGCGGTGAAATATACCAATATCCGATTCGTGGAAGCTCCCGATAGCGGAATGCTCGATTGCAATATCCAGATCAGCACCAACAAGCCTTCTACCATCTCCTTCCAGCCGGAAGGAACCAATACGGCAGGCGACCTCGGTGCTGCGGCTTCGCTCACCTATACCAACAGAAACCTCTTCCGGGGTAGCGAACAGCTGAGTATCGAGCTGCGTGGTGCCTACGAGGCTATCACCGGACTGGAGGGCTATCAGGACCAGAACTATCAGGAGTATTCGATAGAGAGCAAGCTGGTGTTCCCACGCTTCGTGGCACCGCTGCTGTCTAAGAATTTCAGAAGAAGACAGACTGCCAATACGGAGTATTCGGTGGCCTGGGACCTCCAGAACCGTCCGGAGTTCCATCGTCGCGTCTTCTCCATGGCATGGCGCTACCGCTGGGCTGAACCCCGCCATCATCTCAACTGGCGATTCGACCTGCTCGACCTCAACTATGTGTATATGCCTTGGATTTCAGAGACTTTCAAGCGCGACTATCTGGATGATGCAGATAACAGAAATGCCATCCTTCGCTATAACTACGAGGATATCTTCATCATGAAGATGGGATTCGGATTGACCTATAGCGATGAGGTAGATGCCTTCCGACTGAATGTAGAGTCTTCGGGCAATCTGCTCAGCGCTTTCTCCAAGGCGCTGAATTTCAAGATAAATTCTCAGGGACAGCGTACCTTCATCAATATCGCCTATGCCCAGTATGCCAAGGCTGATTTCGACTACACCCATCTGGTGCGCTTCGACGACCGCAATGTGCTGGCGCTGCATGCAGGCATCGGCGTGGCGTATCCTTACGGCAACAGCAAGGTGCTGCCTTTTGAGAAACGGTATTTTTCGGGTGGTGCCAACTCGGTGAGAGGCTGGGGTGTAAGAGAGCTGGGACCTGGCGGATACAAGGGCAATGACGGACGCATCGACTTCATCAACCAGACGGGTGATATGAAGCTCGACCTGAATGCCGAGTACCGCACTCCTTTGTTCTGGAAATTCGAAGGTGCCCTGTTTGTGGATGCAGGTAATATCTGGACGCTCAGAAAATATGATGAGCAGCCTAACGGACAGTTTAAGTTAGATAAGTTCTACAAGCAGATTGCTGCGGCGTATGGTATGGGTCTGAGGTTGAACTTCGATTATTTCATCCTCCGTTTCGATATGGGTATGAAGGCAATCAATCCTGCCTACGAGAGTGGGGATGAGCATTGGGCGATCATTCACCCAAAGCTCAGTCGCGATTTTGCCTTTCACTTCGCGGTAGGTTTACCATTCTAATCTTCCATACCCCGTTCTCGATACGCATCGGCAGGTGGAAGTCGGCCTCTTCTACGAGGTGGGCTTCCTGCCCGATGGTGTCCATCTGCAGAAAATTATATGCGGTGATGCTGACGGTGGCGTTCGCTCCGTCGTCGCTGAAGTCGATGTCATTGATCTCTATCGTGGCAGCCTCAGCCTTGGTGCGCAGCAGATCTACATCCGCCTGATGCACGTTGCTGGCAGCATAGCGGAGCCAGGGTTCCGAACTCTGGGTGCAGTACTTCAGAGTCTTGGGGAACTGCCAGTTGAAGTAGTAGGTGGCGAATGAATCGATGTCATTCTCCAGCTGGTCTTCGTCACCCTGGTGAGATTGGCATCCCGTAAGGGTGTAAGCGCTTGCTAGTATGGCTGCTACGGCGATAGCCATACAGGATATTGTTTTCCTAACCATGTTTCCTAAATCTTAAAATTTCTATTTATTTGCTTATTTTGGGCACAAAGATAGTAAAAAACTTTGTAATAAGAATCTTTTTTGCTAACTTTGCAGGGAAAATAACAATTAAAATGCTAAAATTTATATCCTTTGGCAGTGGAAGCAGTGGCAACAGCTACTATCTTTACACTGAGACGGATTCGCTATTGATAGACGTAGGAGTAGGTATCAGAACCCTGAAGAAGCACTTCCATAACTATGGATTGCGCTTCGAGGATGTGCATCATATCCTCATTACCCATGACCACGCCGACCATGTAAAGTCGGTGGGGAGCTTGAGTACTGACTATCATCTACCAGTATATGCAACCCGTAAAGTTCATGCAGGTATCGAGCGCAACTATTGCGTCCGAAAGAAAATCGTGCCCAATCATGCGCACATCATAGAGAAAGGTGTGCCGTTCCAGGTGGGCGAGTTCAGGGTTACTCCGTTTGGGGTGCCTCACGACAGTACGGATAATGTGGGCTATTTCGTGGAGCACGAGGGCGTCGCATTCTGTCTGGTTACGGATGTGGGACACATCACGGAGGAGATTCAGGAGTTCATCGGCAAGGCGAACTATCTGGTGCTCGAATCGAACTATAGCGTGGAGATGCTTCAGACAGGAAAATATCCTCAGTATCTGAAGGACAGAATCCTGGGGCCGAATGGTCATCTCAGCAATGATGAGTGTGCCCATGCGCTTGCCGACTTCGCCACTCCGAGCCTCCGCCACGTTTGGCTCTGCCATCTCAGCGAGGAGAATAATCATCCCGAACTGGCGAGAAAGACCGTGGAGCAGATTCTCAGGAGCAAGGGCATCATTGCCGGAAAGGACTTTGAGCTGGAAGTGCTGAAGCGGAAGACGCCTAGCGAGATTTATAAATTGGTGTAAACACGCCCTGAACCAATATTCGACGTATTCCCGGCACGCCCTGAAAGGGCAGAAGCTCCTAGCCCAGGGTAACACCCTGGGGTTTATGGTCATTTACAAAGACGCCCTGTAAGGGCAAAAGCTTTAATATTGAATGCTTTTGCGCTTACAGGGCGATTCTTTTTTTATTCTTTCTAGATTTTTCTAGATCTTATCCAATGCCTGCTTGATATCATCCAGGATATCCTCTACATCCTCGATACCTACCGAGAGGCGAATCAAATCTGGGGCAACGCCTGCCTCCTTCAACTGCTCGTCTGAAAGCTGGCGATGGGTATGGCTGGCAGGGTGGAGCACGCAGGTGCGGGCATCTGCCACATGAGTCACGATGTTGATCATATCCAGTGAATCCATGAACTTGATGGCAGTCTCACGGTCGCCCTTCAATCCGAAGGCGATGACGCCGCAGGTGCCGTTTGGCATGTATTTCTGGGCAAGGTCGTAATACTCGTCGCCCTTCAGTCCGCTATAGTGAACCCAAGCCACACGCTCATCATTCTGCAGGAACTCAGCTACCTTCTGCGCATTCTCGCAATGCTGGCGCATACGCAGGTGCAGGCTCTGGAGACCCAGGTTCAGGATAAATGAGTTCATCGGCGCAGGGATGGAACCCAGGTCGCGCATCAACTGTGCCACGAGCTTGGTGGTGTATCCCATCTTGCCGAAAGCCTTCACGTAGGTGAGTCCGTGGTAGCTCTCATCCGGTGTGCAGAGGCCAGGGAATTTCTCGGCATTCGCCATCCAGTCGAAGTTGCCGCTATCTACTACTACGCCGCCTACCTGCGATGCGGTACCGTCCATATACTTGGTGGTAGAGTGGGTAACGATGTCGGCACCCCACTCGAATGGGCGGCAGTTGATAGGTGTGGCGAAGGTGTTATCTACGATGAGAGGCACGCCGTTCTTGTGAGCAATGCGGGCGAACTTCTCGATGTCGAGCACGGCACAGCCAGGGTTGCTGATGGTTTCGCCGAATACCACCTTGGTGTTAGGGCGGAAAGCCTTCTGGATTTCCTCCTCGCTGGCGTTAGGGGTTACGAAGGTGCACTCGATGCCGAGCTTCTTCAGGGTAACGCCGAAGAGATTGAAGGTGCCGCCGTAGATTTCGTTAGAGGTAACGATGTGGTCGCCAGCCTCGCAGATGTTGAATACGGCATAGAAGTTGGCTGCCTGACCGCTTGAGGTCAATACGGCACCCACACCACCTTCGAGCTGTGCGATTTTCTTTGCCACAGCATCATTGGTTGGGTTCTGGAGTCGGGTATAGAAGTAGCCCTCCTTCTTCAGGTCGAAGAGCATCGCCATCTCCTCAGAGTTATCGTATTTGAATGTAGTACTCTGAATGATAGGCACTTCTATCGGTTCGCCGTTCTTCGGCTCATAGCCTCCCTGCACGCAGAGGGAAGCAACACGTAATTTCTTTTCCATTGTCGGTTATTCTTTTATTTTGTTATAATTGTTCTTCTTAAAGTGGACTCAGTTATTTCTTGAAGACGAAATACACGGCAGCGATGAGGCAGACGAATGCGGCAAAGTGATTCCAATGCAGGCCCTGCCCCTGGAAGAGGATGTTGGCGATGATGGCGAAGACGATGAGCGACACGCACTCTTGTATCACTTTGAGCTGTACCAGATTGAATGGACCGCCGTTGTCGATGAATCCGATGCGGTTGGCTGGTACCTGGCAGCAGTATTCGAAGAAGGCGATCGCCCAACTGAAGGCGATGACTCCGATGAGTGGCCAGTTGCTGCTGGTGCCCGTCTGCTGGAGTTTGAGATGTCCATACCATGCGAGCGTCATGAAGATGTTGCTCAGCACGAGGAGCAGGATAGTGTATATTCCGTTCATATTCTCTTATGTTTTTGATTTCTTAATTGATAAGATTTCTCTTATATTCTCTTATGTTCTTTGATGCTCTACATATATAATAATGTATAAGTGGCTGCAAAGATACACTTTTTCTCTTGAAAATGTATGGAAAATCAGAAAAATGCGCATGAAAAAGAAAAAAGTTGCCGAAAAATTTGGTGGTGTCAGAAAAAAGCGGTACCTTTGCAACCGCTTTTGAGAAATAACTCAAATGCTAAGCTTGCTGCACCCTTAGCTCAGTTGGTAGAGCAACTGACTCTTAATCAGTGGGTCTAGGGTTCGAATCCCTAAGGGTGTACAAAAAAGCTCCGAAGAAGTTCATCTTTCTTCGGAGCTTTTTTTGTTGTTGTAAAAACAATAGGCATTGCTTTCAGCGAAGCCTCTTCTTTTGGAATAGGCATTGCTTTCAGCGAAGCCTCTTCCTGCATTCAGGGCATTCTCCCTTGATGACGAAGGAGACGGAGTGGGGATAGAATCCTTCCGGCAATTCGAAGCTCGGAATATGGATATCCTCCATGCAGAACGAACGATGGCATGATTCGCAGTAGAAATGAATATGACCATCATGATGATCACACTCACCCTCCTCCTCACACACTTCGTAGTTCAATATACCCCTTCCATCCTCGAAGGCATGAACGGCATCATGCTCCAGAAAGAGCGTCAGCGTGCGGAAGATGCTCGACTTATCCATCGACACCATCTTCTGCTCCAAATCCTTCAGACTCAGCGGATTCTGCTCATTCACCAGAGTCTTCAGCACCAGTATGCGGTTGGAGGTGGGCTTGATGCCCTTCGCCTCCAGCTTATGAATAATCTCTTCTGTTTCCATCTTTTTTCTTTTAAAATAACTTAGAGTATCTGCATTTTTGCGCCAAACGACAGTCCGAAGACATCCCAGAAACCGGCATTGCCGTTGCGGTAGAATCGCATGAAATAGATATCATTCGTACTCAACTCATAGAAGAGCGTGAGGCTCTTCACGCGCTTGCGCCTGTTGTTCGGAATCTGATACGTAAACCGTTCGCCAAATCCCAGATTCGGGCGGATTCGGGTAGAGAAGGGATAATATCCGCTCTCGTACTTGGTAGGCTGCTTTGTCCAGAAATCGTGACCCAGCACCGTGTTCAGGTACAGCGTGCACTCCAGAGGTTCAAACTGCCATCCCTTTCCCCAGTCTTTTCGCCAGGGAATGAAGTTCTCCTTCAGCGTGATTGTCATTTTTACTTTATCCGAATCATATTTCGGAACGATGCCGAAGAGCAGATGCGTCTCCCACTGGCTTCGCTTGCCGTAGTCCCATCCGATACCCAGCGAGATGATACCCATGTTGCCGCAGGTCTGTATCACGCTCTGCGTAGGCATCAGCACATCCCAGTGTTTGCGATAGCGGAGGATGCGCCTGTCGTATCGGGTGAGTGAATCTTCTTCTGAATTCTCCTTTTCTAAATTCTCCTTTCCTAACCCCTCCTCGCTGGCGCTTGCCGTTGTGCTTGCCGATAGCAGGAGGAGCGCCCATATACTGAACTTAAAAATCGATGACTTCAACATGATAATCCTTTGGTGTGATGGTGAAAATGTAATATTGACGGAAGTGTACGCTGCTTGCCATATAGAACAGGGTGCCGTTGTTGTAGAGGTCTTCCGTCTTGGTATGATGACCGTGACCGTCCAGGCAGAACAGCAGGCGAGGAAACTCGTGGATGTAATAATTGAATACCTTCGCTACGTTGTTGTTAAACTGCTCTGAGTAGGGAGGTGCATGCATGCATACCACGGTGCGGTCGAAGTCGAGCGAATCGGCAGAGCGTTCCGCCTCCATGAAGTCGAAGTTGGGCACCGGACGGGAGTAGTCGTACTCGATGGCATTGGTGTTGAGGCAGACGAACTTTACCTTTCCGGCGATGAAGCTGAAGTCGGGATTGCCGTAGATGGCCTCATAGGTCTGGTTGCCCGTGCCCAGACAGTCGTGGTTGCCCAGCAGCACCACCGAAGGCATCTTGAGTTTCAGCATTCTTTCTCGTGTCCACTTCATTTCGCGGGTAGCGCCGAAGTCGGAGATGTCGCCGCAGTGGATCACGAAGTCGATGCTGTCTTGGCGGCTGTTGATATCATTTACGGCATCCACGAGGTCGTCGAGCCACTGATGGCTGTCGCTGATCACGGCAAACCGGATGGTATCCTTGCTCTTCACCGTCTGCTCTATCTTCTGTATGTTCTTGGCATTCAGATTGGTTTCGCCCTTTACGCGAACATCGTAAGGGTGAACATCGAATACGGTATCGCAGCCCGTAAGGAGCAGGGCGGCGATACAGACAAGTAGATAAATTTTGATGTGAAATTTCATATCTTATATCTTATTTTAAATACATATTCATATTATAGTCTATCTGATATTCTAGTCTATCTGATATTTCAGCCTGTTTGATATTCCAGGCTATTGATTTCGCGTGCAAAGGTACGAAAAAAACTTGAATAAATAATGAGTTTTTTCCAAAAAGACCATTTTTAAGGAGAAAAAGATAAAAAAAGAAGGTGCGCCAGATTCACTTCCTTGTGATCTGGCACACCTTGATGATTTTAGAGCTCTACGTTGTTTTTAGAGCTCTACATTGTTTTTAGAGACTTACGTTGTCGTCGCCTCCTCCGCCTTCGGTAGTGCCGCCACCCTGGCTGGAATCACCTCCCTGGTTGGTTCCGCCACCTTCCTGCGAAGTTCCACCGCCCTGCGAAGTACCTCCTCCCTGGTTGGTGTTATCTTTGTTGTCATCCTCCCCGGTGTCGTTCTTGTCGGCAGAGGTAACCTGCTTCACGATCTTGCCGTTGCGGTCGTAGCAGGTGATGTTGACGCTGGTCTTGGCGAGCTCCTCTTTGATGTCGGCGTTAGGCACGAAGATGATGTAGCGGCGGTTGATGAGCGAGCTGCTCACCTTGTTGACATCCTCCACGGCGGTAGAATTCAGACCGAATCGGAGGGAGCCGAGTCCCGGTACAGCCACGGAGTGACCCTCGGTGGCCCATGCGGTGATGACTGCTCCGATGGCACCCCAGGCGGCGTTGATCACCTGCTTGGCGAGTCCACTGCGCACGGCAGCTTCCTCGATAACCTTACTCTGGGTAAGCTGACCGTAGAGGTCTGCCTGCATAACGTATGCCCACTTCTGCTTACCCTTCTCAAAAGCGACGTTGCGCTCGATAGCTTTTACTTTGATACCCATAATTCAAACAGTTTTTAAAGTGAATAATTTAAATTTCAATAAACTCGATTTTAGTGGTTAATTCAGTTTCAGTCTAGCTCGATTTCGTGAAAGATTCGAGCACTACATGCAGCTCGTAACTCCGAGTGATGTGCAGAGTGCAGTGAGTACAGTCACGATGATCTGCAGAATTGATTTCCAAGTTTCCTTTTTCATTTTCTTCATTCCTTTCTTTTTAGTGAATAATCCAGTTTCTGTATCGGGCATCCCCTCCATGCAGTTCCGCGGTATCCTGTCCGGCAGGGAGCCCCATCAATGAGTTTCATTGACGATGCAAAGATACAACATTTTTGGGCGAAATGCAATAGTTGTCCCGGCATTTGAATCGGCTTGTCCCGGCAGTTGTGAAAAAAGCGGTCCCGGCAGTTGGTCTTTCCTACGTCCCGACGTAGGAAATATTACGTCCCGACGCAGGAATTGCTACGTGGCGACGCAGGAAAAGGTGGATGATGGGGTAGATGATTGAAGAAAAAGGTGAAAAAGTGAAAGTGAAAAGGTGAATATCACTGACGTATCTATCGTAGGGCAAAAAAGTGTTAGTGTCAACCATCGTATAGACTATATAAAAAAGAATAAAAATATCAATTATATAAGGTACGCATGTATATAATAATGTACGCGCGTAAGTACTACTTCTTTTATTTTCACTATATTTCTTCTTTTATCCCTTTGAAATTCATAGTTCTTTTAAGGTGTTGTTTTTTTTGTTCTCATTGAAAATTCACTTTTTCACTTTCACTTTTTCACTTTTACTTTCACTTTTTCACTTTTTTCAATAATATTTTGTGGTTTGTGATTTTTTTTGTATCTTTGTAGGGTGAAAGGGCATAATGCCATTTTATATAAACAATTATAAACAATCAAAAACAATCAACAATGATCGAAACAAAATTTACTCTTTATAGATTGAGAATAGAATCGTTCATGGCAGGGGTTCCTGCTTCTGAATCAGAAACTAAGATGATAGCAGAGTTTATCCTGAAACATCTGATGGATATTGCTTTTCTGGATGGTAATGGAGAAAGAACAACCGCTTATGGAGCAGCTATTCTTGAAGACTTCGCCTATGTAACCATCGAAAAAAAGAAAAATATGACCAGAGACAAGAAGGATTGCAGAGACAAAGAAATTGTCCCAACCTATCCTGACTTTTCTCTGGTTTTGGATGCAAGAGACCCTCAAAAAGAGGGTATTCTTATAGGAATCCAGCACCAAAGAAAATGTTTTGCCAATTTAGAGACTGTAAGAAAAGGACTCGAAAACTATTGGAATGAGCTAGTCGGGAAAAATGGTGGTTATAGAGTTGACTTGCGACAGATTACATCTTCCAACAAGTTTTGGTACACTTTAAAGGAAAAAATCAAGCAGGGCAGCATGCTGACAGGGCTTCATCTTGATTTGGATAAAGTGTTGGCAGATACTGGTATTGATGAGCAAACTAGAGAGAAAGCCGTCTTGTTCACTTCGTTCCTGGAAATGTTGAATGACATTGGTGCAGGTAACGGTGGCTTTTTCTTTCATGCTCTTCCTGGAACAGGTCTTAATTTAGAGCGGACTGAATATAATCTTGGCATAGTGGTAGCTTTAGCTTGTCAGCGTGGATTTGTTGTCAAGGCTCAGTTGGATAATAATCCTGATTGGATTACATCAGAGGCATCTGCTCCTTTTACCATGCGTTTGGACAGCAGTGCATTCATCAAGCCTGAAGGTACTGAAGAGCAAGTAAGAGATGAGAATAAGAAACAGTTACATGTCTTGAAGAGCTGGTTTGACAATATAATCACTAATCTTAATCAAATTAATAAAGATAAGCAGAATGAACAGACTAGACATACAGTCAAGAGATAAAGTCAGAAAGCGCTATGCTGCTAATCCCTTGTATCTGATGATACAAAGCATTGGCGGAAAGTATATTCGGCCTGATTATAGATTGAAGTTGCGCCCAGAGGAAATATTTCAAATCCTGATGGGGTGGATAGACGGCATCAAGTGCGAATCTGATAATGAGGCGGTATGCAGAATGATGAAAGAAGCTTGGGATAAGCAGTGGGAAGCCTTTTGCGATATGGCAGAATTGGCCAACTGCGAGTGTCCTGATAGTGAAGTGGAAGAGTATGTATGTCTTATTCTGGGATTATTGCATAATTGTCTGGGCAAGCTGAGTGATGAAGCTTGTCCAGGGAATCTCCACTATCTGCGTTTTGGAAATCACCTGTTTGCCTCTGCCTGTGAGCAATCCAATAAGATGATGAAGTTTATGAGAGACATCTATCATCATGAATCTTATAGACTATATAGTCAGGATGTAAAGGACTGGCTTCTTGATTATATGAATAATGATGACTCCTTGCTTACTGATTCTGAAGGATGCCTTGTCTTGCAAGACGATGAAATCGTAATTGCTCCTCCTCTTACGGAGCATGATGATAAATTATATACTAAGCAGGCGCAAGCTATTTGGAGAAAACTCATTGAAAAAGAATGGTGTGAGAAGGATGGGTCGATGCTCGTTTGGAAAAAATCTAAACGGTCACTAGGCTATATGGTAAAACTGGTGGCACATGAGTTGAAGGTTTTAGATCCTTCTACCAAAAATATTGTATGGGATTCGTTTAAGCATTTATTTAAGGATTTAAATAATTCCTCTGTTCTTAGTCAGGCTAAGAGTGGGGCGGGAAAATTTAAGTTAGAAAGCCGTCCTAATTCGTGGCCTAGTGAAGCAGATGAACTGCGCATTTTGCTAAGATCTCTATAACTGAACTTCTATTGGTGTGTTGTGTTGTTGTTGTGCCAATAGTTTTGTTTCTTTCCTTTTTAAGCCATATAAAAGTTTGTATAGCAGTTAGTTACTTGTGAAATTTGAGGTGTTGCGTCGTGTTGCGTAACACCTCGCTTATGCCCTTTTTTACTAATTTTGCAGCATCAAAATCAATTTGTTGATGATGATGCAAGATTTTAATGACACCTTGCAGCAGAACAAGTCGGGGACTTGCCCTGCTCACCAGCCAAACGATTCGACCCAGGCTGGAAACCAATCAGAGGTCGAGTGTAATAAAGAGGATACTGCTAAGTCCCGTTCAGACTCCATAGAACTTCAACCTCTCATTCCTGACAAGGATTATCCTGCTGGAGTAAGAGAGTGGATGATGACGGCACCCAGTGAGCTCAAGTTTTCCACCTTGGCGGTGGCGAGTTCAATGCTTGCCGTATATGCCACTCGTATCCGCCTCAATTATGTTTACGATAATTCGCTTTCTGCCATTCTTCTTCATGTGCTGGTATGTGGTGATCAGAGCTCAGGAAAATCGTTTGCCCGTTATCTGATGCGTTATCTGATGGATCCATTTATCAAGCGTGATACCGAGCAAAGGGCAGAGGAGCAGAAGTATGCCGAATTGAAGCGACGCCAAGGTAAAAAAGATGGCAAATTGCCTCCGGAGCCAAAGACAGACATCACCTTGCTCCACGAGAATCTTTCGCTCTCTATGCTCATCAAGAGAGCCGATGCTCCAATGAAGCTGTTTGGTACGCCGAAAACGCTTTTCCAGTTTGCCGATGAGATCGGTGCTATCGTGCAGGCCAGCAAGCGACAGTTTTCTGATATCAAGCAAATCAACAAGACTGGATATGACCTGGGATCAGAATTCGGTCAGGATTATTTGAGTGAAGCCAGCTATTCGGCTGTGGTAGATTTGATGTTGTGTTATGTCTATACAGGCACACCTGCAGCCGTAAACCGGTATATGGATAAAGCAGCCATAGAAGGTGGTAGCGTTACCCGTACTATCCTTTGCAATGTGAATTCTCAGCTTGGAGAAAACCCATTGATATTCAAGCCTTTGACCGAGGAGCAGAAGCAAAGTATAGATACTACTTTGCAAAAACTCATGTCGCTCTGTTATAGCGAAGACAGAAAATCTTTACGTAAGGAAAGCTTGCTTGATACGAGTTGGTTGGATCCTACGGTGAAGAAATGGTGTGAAGCTCGTAGAAGTGACGTAATGAAGTCGATGTCAAAAGCTCTTGATGTCTTTTATAAACGTAGCAGTGTAAGTGCCTTTCGCATAGCTTCGCTTATGCAATACCTTTATCAGGTAGAGGGTGTAAAGACACAGAAGGAAATTCGCCGCCTGGTGAAGCAGATATATTTGGCTTGTGCCGATCGTATCTTGCACAATATGTTAGGTAAATGGGGAGCCATCTATGATGAGATTAATGCAGATTTTGAATCTCACCCCTATAAGACCTGTAATTACTTTGACGAGTTGCCGCAAGAGTTTTCCCGTAAATTCCTGGAAGAATTTTTAACTCGTAAAGGTGTGCGTACACCATTGAAGAATGTAATATGTAATTGGAAACGCAAAGGATGGATTGAGAAACTTGCTACCGGTAACTTGCGCAAGAAAGCTTCACGTGCCATCAGTAGTTCTAAGAAAAAAAAGTAATATCAGTTAGTTTAAGATATGATTAATAAGTTTGACATTCAGAAACTTCGCGAGCGCGACATCTTGCAGGTGGCTGATCTTCTGGGCATGGGGCTCCGCAACAAGCGAGCCCTCTGCATCCACCATGATGATCATCATCCGAGTCTCGCCTTCAATGTAAGGAAGAACACCTGCCACTGCTATAGCTGCGGATTCTCTGCCGATACCATCGCACTGGTGAGAGAGCGACTGAACCTGGGCTTCAGCGAGGCTTGTCATTGGCTGGCAGATCATTTTGATGTGTATATTGGCGATGACAGGTATGGGAATTCAGCTAAGTATGGGAATTCTGCCCGATATGCAGATAAATGTGCTGATAAGAAAGTACTTACGGCATCAGACAGAAGAATGGCTTCCCTGAGAGCGCATTTTGCAGAAACCCATGTTTCGCATGGGCATGTTGCCCCATCATCCGTAGATGTGGAGTTTTACCAGCAGATGTTCCGGCAGATGCATCTTTCGGAATCGGGAGGGAGATTCCTCTTCGAGGAGCGGTTGCTTAGCTCGGAGGCTTTGAAGGTCTGCCAGATAGTGAGCACGGAGCAAAGCGTATGCATGGCGAGAGTGGGGCGCGGAATGTTTGATGGTCCGTCGCTCATCTTTCCTTATTTCGACCAGGAGGGAAGACTGGTTTCCGTGCAGAGCCGCTATCTGGGAAAGAAGAAGTCTGAGTCATCTTCCGATATGGATAAGGTATCTCTTGATGAAGTAAAGCCTGATGACGTAAAGCCGAAGGAGATTCCCCGATTCAAGTTTGCACCAGGCAGTCATCGCATGATATATGGGCTCGACCGGTTGAAGGATTATCCTCTTGGTGAACCGCTGCTCATCACCGAGGGACCCTCTGATTGCTGGACGGCATTGACCCTTGGCATTCATGCCATAGCTATCCCCAGTGCCACGCTTTTCGACCGCCGCTTTCAAGGGCTTCTTGCCGGAAGAAATCTTCACATCTTCCCAGATCAGGACGAAGCAGGATTGAGTCTTTACTTTGAGCTGAAGAAAGCATTGCCCAGTTTGGTTTACCATCAGCTGCCCGAAGGTTGCAAGGATTTGAGTGAGTATTATCTCAAGCTGCGCCGTAGTGAAGGGATAACGCTGGAGGAGGCGAAAGCCAAGGCTCAGAGCAGCGTAAGTGTCTGATAATTATGATTTTTGTTATTATGTTTATTAATTTGCTTTTTAATTTAATTTAGGTAGATATGGAAATTTATGTGAATCGTCTATTGCGTGAGCGTGGCACCATCATGGGCACACTCAAAGTTGTGAAAGAAGTTGCTGGCGAAGGGATTGAGCTGGTGAAGGTTTGTGGCACCGTAGAGCGTGAGGCAGATTGTCTTCCGGCAGGTAAGTATCGTGTGCGCATTGGCAAGTGCAAGCGTCTCAACCGCAAGATGCCGTATCTGGTTCCGGTGGATGATGCTTCCGCCAAGTCGGTTGCGATGATTCAGCCGGGCAACGGTCCGTTTACGATGAGCCGTGGCAGCATCCTGGTGGGTGAGGTCCATGCCCCCGGCTATGTATTGAAGAGCCAGCCGCTTTTCACCACCCTCTACGAGCGCATCAAGAAGGCGGTGTGGCGAGGCAACGTAGTAACGCTGGAGATCAAGAAGATGTAGAAAGGAGGATGATGCTTTTGTTATAATACAGTAAGTATTGTAGTAGAATAGCTGGTGTTTTGTAAAAGAAAAAGCAGTTGCTGCGGTAAGAGGCAACAACTGCTTTTCTATTGTCAGAACCACCGAATATCCCGAAAAATACACTTTTTCGATGATAACAAATGTTAAAT
>ULQL01068970.1_pt1 | contig 21327 bp, 21 predicted proteins | sample 1954411 | NCBI WGS metagenome assembly ULQL01 (sample SAMEA4835654, study PRJEB28245) | human gut metagenome | biome: gut microbiome; material: fecal sample | place: Denmark | collected 2008 | reverse complement strand
ATAAATGTCAAAATACCGGACTGAGTCTAAAAAGCTCGAAGTCTGGTATTTTTTTTAAGATACCTTAAAATTCCTTTTAATCCGCCGTTATCCCGCTATATCCCCGTATATCCCACTATATCCCGTTTAGTCTAAATATAACTGTTAAGTAACAGTTTCCCGAATAAACAAAGCCCGCCGATAAAGGCGGGCGTATATTTAAAAGTTATACGATTGGCAGAAAACAGATCCCAAAAAGGTTTTGTCGGAAAAAATAACGTATTCTTTACGGCATAGTCTTTAGCCGATCAACGTCGCATTATTTTTTCTTTTTAACTGTTTTCTTTTTTTCCTCAAGGATTTTCGACAAATCAACAGATGTTAATTGTTCAATGCTGTCTAAAAGATCGGAAATCGTCACGAAGTGAATAATGCGCTCTTTGATTGCTTCGTTTTCTTCGACTTCGTCCAGCAAGGGCTTTAATGCCAAAATATTATCGTCGCAGAATTTTTGCAGCGTTGTAATGACATTTAAAAGCAACTCTTTGCTGTCTATTTTTTCTCCGGCAAGAAAAAGTGCCTGTTCTTTTTCAATGTTGTTTCTTTTTTTCTCTTCTTTTTTCTTTCCCATAGTTTTTCTCCAATTCAGACGGCGGGGCGGGGATATATAAAAACAAGCGGCTGTATAAAAACAGCTGTTAAAAATTAAAGACTCTTTACTATTACAACTGAAAAAACTTGAAAAATCAAGTTTCTTCACTTTTTTCGGCAGCGGAAACGGTTAGAGTCGGCACATAAAAAAAGCTCCTGACAGGCAGGAGCTTTTTCGTTGACGGCGGCGTTAACCGTTAAAAGCCGTTTTATATACTTCCAACACCAGTTCTTTGGTACACGGACGCGGATTGCCGCCTGTGCAGACGTCTGCCATGGCCGCGTCCGCTAATGCAGGCAGATCTTCTTCTTTAACGCCGATTTCTTTTAAAGTCTGAGGAATACCGACATCTTTGGATAATTGGCGAACCGCGTCAACGGCGGCTTTGCGGTATTCGTCCTGCGTCATACTATCGACGTTTTTAACCCCCATCATGCGGGCTATTTCCCGAAATTTTTCGCCTGTGTATTCTGCGTTAAAAGCCATAACATAAGGCAGCAGGACCGCGTTGGCAACGCCGTGCGGCGTATCGTAAAAAGCACTGAGCGGGTGTGCCATGCCATGCACAACCCCCAATCCGACGTTTGAAAACGCCATGCCGGTGACGTATTGTCCCAAAGCCATGCCTTCGCGTCCGTCCGGATCGTTTTCAACCGCTTTGCGCAAAGATTTGGAAATCAGTTCAATCGCTTTTAAATTTAACGTATCCGCCAATTCCCAAGCGCCCAAAGTCGTATACCCTTCAATCGCGTGGGTTAAAGCGTCCATACCTGTCGCGGCGGTCAGGCCTTTGGGCATTGAAGACATCATATCGGGATCGACAATGGCGACGACGGGGATATCATGCGGATCAACGCAGACAAATTTACGGCGTTTTGCTTCGTCGGTAATAACATAGTTGATTGTTGTTTCAGCTGCCGTTCCGGCGGTCGTAGCAACGGCAATGACGGGGACGCTTTTGTTTTTGGTCGGGGCAACCCCTTCCAACGAAACAACGTCGGCAAATTCCGGATTGTTGACGATAATGCCGATTCCTTTCGCCGTATCTTGCGGAGACCCGCCGCCGATAGCGATCATATAATCTGCGCCGGCTTTTTTAAAGGCTTCTACCCCGGCCTGAACGACTTCAACGCTGGGATTGGCTTTCACGCGATCAAAAACGGTGTAAGGAAAATGATTCGCTTCAAGAATATCCGTTACCTTTTTTACAACGTTAAATTTAACCAGATCTGCGTCCGTAACAATCAGCGCTTTTTTAAATCCGCGCGATTTGATTTCCGCGACGATTTCATTGACGGCGCCATGTCCGTGATAACTGGTTTCATTTAAAATAAAACGGTTAGACATAATCCGATCCTTTCATTGATATGAACTGATAACACCTGCAGTATATCACTTTGCTCCGGAAAAAGGCAGTCGGATTCGACATGAAAAAATAAAATATCCGTCTGTAAGGCGGAATATCAAGATACGGAAACAAAACGTTTTTTTCCTTGACGTTTATCTGCAATTTGAAATTCCGGATAAAGATAAATGGCAGAAAACGGCAGTCACTTTGCCGTTGGGAATCTTTCCCCCCGCCAGAAGGGCATGAGGTCCCTACGACCAGTAGACTGCCGTTCCTGCCTTAGCGCAATAAAACGATAAGGGCTTCAATGATTAGTTTTAATATAATTTAAAGCTTAATCATTTTTTGCTCTCTCCTTTGCGGAAACATTACCGCGTTGGGAAGGAGCTAACCGAAAACCGTTGACAAAATCAGTCGGTTTTCGTATCCTAAAACCATGGGTTGGAGTTAGATACATTAGCTCCTTCCGAGTTTTTCGGATAAAGACGGTTGTTCGAGCAACCGTCTTTTCTTTTATAGCCTGATTCGTTATTCGCGCAAAGTGAAATGTAACCGCACGGTCAGCGAGCAATGCATAACGCCTTCCCGGCGGGATTAAAGCACGGCAGCGGATTTTGAGAAAAAACAACAGTTAAAATTTCGGGCAAAATTTAACCCCCGAAAACTCTTGGTTTTCAGGGGTTTAAATGGTGGGCGCGACAAGGATCGAACTTGTGACCCCTACGATGTCAACGTAGTGCTCTCCCGCTGAGCTACGCGCCCGTTGCTGTTGCGTATTGCAACAAGATGATTTATGCTTTTATAGTCTTATTTCGACGAATGCAACAAAAAAATACATATACAGAGTAAAAAATTTGACAACATTCAAAAATTATCCGCCGTTCTTATTGGAAAAGTCAGGCAAACCGCCTTTGCCCGTCGTGTTGTCTTCGCCGCACAGCGGAACGTTTTATCCCGAACGCTTTTTTCATCTGACCGATTTAAAATTGACGGATTTTCAGCTGTACGAAGATGCGGCCGTCGATAAATTGTTTTCCTTTGCTCCGGCAATGGGGCTGCCGCTGTTGTCTGCGATTTACGGGCGGGCCTGGGTGGATTTAAATCGTCACCCGCTGGAACTGGATCCGACAATGTTTTCCGATTCTCTGCCGGCACAGATCAAAACAGATTCCGCACGCGTTAAAAACGGTTTCGGCGTTATTGCGCGTCAGCTGAATGCCAATAAACTGATTTATAAAGAAAAACTGCGCTTTTCCATCGAACGGGAACGTTTGACGGAGGTGCATTTTCCGTATCATGCCGCTTTGGAAAATCTGATTAAAAAGAATTTAAGCGCTTTCGGAAAATCACTGCTGCTTGATCTGCATTCAATGCCTTTGCTGCCGCCGGCTTGTCTGATTAAAGGAAAAATGCCGGATTTCGTTTTGGGAACCGGCGACGGTTTGTGCTGTGCTCCGTCAATTGCGGCCGCAGCTGCGGAAATATTACGGGATTTAGACTTTTTTGTAACGATTAACTTGCCGTACAGCGGGGCGTATACTACTTTATATTATGGCCGCCCGGCTTTGCACAGTCATGCCATGCAGATTGAAATAGGGCGACATTTGTATTGGGATTCCAAACAATATGCGCCGTCAGAAAATTTTAACGCGTTATGGCGTAAACTGTCTTTGTTTATGGAACGTTTTTTGCAGATTTTACCGACTCTGCCGCTGTAGGAAAGAATGAAACTTTATTGGCCGCTTTTTTTATCAGCCGTTTTTTTTCTGCCGTTCGACGCGGCGGCGGACGATTCTCTTTTATGTCTGAAGGAAGCCGCCCGTCTGGAAAAGCGCGAACGTATTCAGACGAATCTGCTCAGCGCGATTGCTTTGGTGGAAAGCGGCCGTTTTTCAAAAAAATATCCGTCCGGCGTTTCTTGGCCCTGGACGGTAACGGCAGAAGGAAAAGGCAAGTTTTACAATTCAAAACAGGAAGCTTTGAACGCTGTCAGGGAATTGCGAAAACAGGGCGTGGAAAATATTGACGTCGGGTGCATGCAGATTAATCTGAAATATCACCCGGAAGCTTTTGACAGTATTGAAGACGCTCTGGATCCCCGGAAAAATGTCGCTTATGCGGCCGATTTTTTAAAACGGAATTATCAGGAAACAAAGTCCTGGGGCGAAGCGGCGACGCGTTATCATTCCAAAACGGTGCATAAGGCGTTCAGGTATGAGGACAAGCTGTTGGAAACTTGGAATCGTTTGTCTAAATACGGGAATCCCGCTCAGCCGGAAAAACAGGCGGCGGTAAAGGACGTGTCCAAAGAAACGGTCAGCCGTCTGAACAAAAAAGTGCAGCAGATTAAGAAAAAAATCCGCAAAAAAACTGTGGATACGATCAAGCCCGGATCCCCGGAAAGCCGCGAAATGGCGGCCCAATGGCGCAAAGAAAAACTGGAGGAATACATGGCCAGAAAAAAGGCCAAGCCGCAGGACGAACCGATTTTTGAAGACGCCGTCACAAAAACAAAAAGCGAATAGGTTTTTTGACGGATTTAGACAAAAAACTTGATAAGCCGTTTTGATCTTCGTATACTGATTTCAAGACTGTTATATATCGGGAAATAAAAATGTCCTTGGATCAAAATCAGCAAAAAGGGTTGTTTTGGACGCCTCGCGGCGGCAATAACGCGCAGGATATCTGGGCCAGTTGTCACACTTTTTCTTCGGTAACGGAAAACCGCCGGACGGGCGAGCTGGAAAAAACGACGCTGATCGTTGATATGGGGCAGCATGAAACGCCATGGATTTTTCAGAGCGGCGCTTATGATAAGGTTGTTCCCGCTTTGGACGACTGTCTGAATATTCCGGGGGAAAAACAGGCCGATAATGAAGCTCAGGCCGTTTTTTTAACGCATTGCCATTCGGATCATATAGCGGGGATTTATGAATATCTGCGCATGGGGGCAAAGCTGCCCGCCGTGTACGGATCGGAATACACGCTGAATACTTTGCGCAAAGGGCTGATTGACAACGGCATTAAAAAGGAATCGTGGCCTGAAATGAAATCGTTGTCGGCCGGCGATGTCGTGCGGGTCGGAAACATGACGGTGGAGGCTTTCCCCGCATCACATTCGATTCCGGGGTGTTTCAGTTTTAAAATTTCCAATGAAGAAGGATCCATATTCCATTCGGGGGACACAAAAGCGGACGAAACGTCTTTTTTAGGGCGGGGCGTCGATTTGTCTTCTTATGGCAAAATCGCGCAGAACGGCGGCGTTGATTTAATGACTTTTGATGCGACGGCAACGCATTTAAAAGGGCATGCCGCTTATGAATCCGAAATTTTTGACGCGTATAAAAAATTGTTTAAAGAATATGCCGGCCGGCAGGTAATAGCGGCTTTGCCGGCGGCCCATATGGAACGTCTGGCTTCCGTCGTGTGCGCGGCTCAGGCGGCGGGCAGAGATGTGATTATTAACGGCGGCGCTTCTTTGGACAGTAATATTATGGCGTTAAAACTGTCCGGATATGATCTGCAGGAAAAGTGTCCGGACATTAAAATTGTCAGCGCTTTGGGTAAAGAAGCCAAAAATGTTGATGTTAAAAACAGCATTACGATAACGACCGGTATTTACATGGAAAAAAATTCGCCTTTTATCCGGTCGCTGCAGGGGGAAAACGATCAGTTTTTCATGGCAAACGACGCTGTCGTGATTGCGCCGACCAGCGGTGATAAAAACGAAAAACTGCATTTGTTGCTGAAGTCGAAAAAATTTTCGGGCATAAAAGTCATTACAAGCCGGCAGAACCCGAAAATATACGGTTCAGGTCACGCGCAGGCCGATGATTTTAAAAAATTAGCCCGTCATATTTGTCCGAAGACTGTTGCCCCGATGCATTGTTCCGCCGAGAAAGCCGGGCAGTTTAATCGTCTGGCGGCTGCAAGCGGGTTCAAGACTTTGCCGGTTTATCCGCATAACGGTTCAACCGTCGCCGTTGACCGGGATAACGGCTGCTGTATTGTAGATATAAAAATGCCGCAGTGGTTCGGGGTAAAACATCATCATCAGCCGGACGGTTCGATAACCGCAACGGCCGAAAAGGTTGCCGATAACGGATACAGCGCGGCGGCAAACAATAATAATCCGGCACTGCGGGCCCGTCAGGAACAGGCGATGCGGAAAATTGCCGATTATCGTCAAAAACAGGCTTTGGCGCAGACGGTTTCTTTGATCGGCCGGAGGAAATATGAACGATAAAACCGGTTGGGACTGCGTTCGGTTTTGGGCGCAGGCTTTGGAAAAAAAATATCCGGGAACGGATTTGCTGTCATTGCAGGACCGGCAGTTAAAGGAAATGCTGTTATCTTTGGATTCGGCCGCCGGGTTGCCGGCTTTACCGGACGACAATGTTTATTTTTGGGCGGTAAAATCGGCGTGGTCGGTCGTTCAAAACGGCGCTGATGACGCGAATGATGTTCCGGACGCTTATATTTAATTTTATTTATATTTACTTTTAACGGCATTGTGGCATTCTTTTTTTATGAAAAGAAAGGAAAACAAATGCCGGATACTTCTGTAGGTTTGATTGCTGACGTCGGGGGGACGAACGCCCGTTTTGCTTTATGTTCCGCCGCGGGTGAATTTACTTCTCCGTTAACGCTTTTATGCAGGGATTATGATTCTTTGGAATCGGCGGTCCGGGAATATTTAAGACGGATTCGGCATCAGGGGCCGGCGATCAAAACGGCGGCTTTTGCCGTGGCTTGTCCTGTTTTGGAAGACGTCGTATCCATGACGAACTGTGACTGGAGTTTTTCGATTTCCGGGTTAAAGAAAGCTTTGGAATTGGATTCACTGACGGTTGTGAATGATTTTGTCGCTCAGGCGCTGGCGGTTCCTTTACTGGCTGAAAATCAGAAAGTAAAAATCGGTTCGGGGCAGCCGGCCAAAGGCTTTCCGATTGCCGTTGTCGGACCGGGGACGGGGTTGGGGGTTTCGATTCTGGTGCCGGAGCAGGACGGGACGTGGAGAGCTTTGGCCAGTGAAGGCGGTCATGCTACAATGCCGGCGCCTTTTCCGGAAGAAGAACGTGTTATTGCGTCTTTGCGTCAGGAATATGGCCATGTATCGGCGGAACGTGTTGTTTCGGGAATGGGGCTGACGAATTTGTACAGGACGCTGCTGACTTTGCGCGGCGATGAAAGCGTTTCTCTGCCGCCGGAAGAAATTTCCAAAAGGGCGCTGTCCGGGGACGCGTTATGCCGTGAAGCCGTTCAGATGATGTTCGGGTTGTTGGGGACTTTGGCGGGAAATCTGGCATTGACGGCCGGAGCTTTGGGCGGTGTTTATATTGCGGGCGGAATTATTCCGCGCGACGGTCTGCTGAATATGTTCAAGGAGTCGTCATTCAGAATCAGATTTGAGGCCAAGGGGCGTTTTACGTCTTATCTGTCGCGTATTCCGACGTATGTTGTGACTTTGGATTACCCGGCTTTTCTGGGACTTTCGGGGTTGATACAAAAAAATATCAATAATTAAAAAAAAGTCTTGCAAAGCCAATCGGATATCTATATAAACGTTTCTGTTGCGGGGGTGTAGCTCAGTTTGGTTAGAGCGTCGGCCTGTCACGCCGAAGGTCGCGGGTTCGAGCCCCGTCACTCCCGCCATTAAAAAAAGCCTGCGAAAGCGGGCTTTTTTTATGTGAGGAAAGGGGCGAGAACCCGGAAGGGGGCGCTAAGCAAAAACAGTAAAGCTGTTTTTGTCTGCAAGCCCAGCAGTTATCTTAACGCGCGAGGAGGGCGTAAGCCGTCCGAAGCAAGTTTAGATATCGCTGCACGAAAAGGCTTTAGCCTTGTGCCCCGTCACTCCCGCCATTAAAAAAGAGCCTGCGAAAGCGGGCTTTTTTAATGCGAGAAGGGAGAAAAGAAGAACAATTTCCTCTTTTCAAAAGACTTGCCTGTCACTATCGAAAGTTCTATCTTAATCCTCAAGAATACATTCCTAAGATGATGTATTCGTTTTGGGTCCGCTCGCCGGGGAAAGCATGGTGCTGTCTTTCGGCGTGACCATAACCAAAAAGGATTTAAAGTATGAAAAAAGTTCTGCTTTTTTCTGCTTCCATCTTAGCTTTAACTGTTTCACCGTCTTATGCGCAAAAGGCAAAGACCGATCAAACAGACAAAGCCGTTGTGGCAGAAAAAAATATTCAAAAAAAAGAAAGCGCGGTCGCGCAAGAAAATCAAGTTTTTAAATTAGGTGAAATTTCCGTTTCCGTTGCGGATCAGTCCGTTTCAAATGTCGGAAATCTGAATACCGTTACGGCAGAAGAAATTCAGGCTTATACGGATTCCGATACGTTGGATAAAGCTGTTGCTTTATTGCCCGGTGTCGATCTGACGTATCAGATCGGGGCGAAAAATCAAAAAGGCGTTTCCATTCGCGGTTTCACGACACGTCAGATTTCCGTCATGGTTGACGGCGTGTCGCAGGCGTTGCCGTATGACAACGATCCTGATATGCAGCGTTATCTGACGAATGATTTGTCCGAAATTCAGGTTGCCAAAGGAATCAGCTCCGTTTTAAACGGACCGAACACTTTGGGCGGTGTGATCAACTTGGTGACAAAGCGTCCGACAAAAGAAATCGAAGGCAATCTGACAATCAGAGCCAAATTCGATAATGACGGAAAATATAACGGTATTCAAAACAGCTTTAACTTGGGAACCAATCAAGGAAACTGGTATTTGCAAACGGGCGGCACATACAATGACATTGATCATTGGAAGGTATCCCGCGACTATACTCCTGTCGCAGGCGGTGCCGAAGACGGCGGACGCCGTGAAAATTCGGATTCCAAAGACTATAAATTTAACTTTAAACTGGGCTATACGCCGAACGAAACGGACGAATACGTGATCGCGTATAACTATCAGCACGCCATTATGGGGATTCCGTATTGGGAAGGCGTGCCGTCCGGAAATGCCTACAGACGTTACGATCCTTATGATCATTGGGGGATTTACACGCTGACAAACACGGCGATCGGTGAAACGGGATATGTTAAGACGCGAGCGTTCTATGACGAATATTCCAACCATATGTATTTTTATACTGATCCGTCTTTGACGCAAACCCGTTTTGCGCCCGATGATTATCAGGACTATGATTTCGGAGCGAACATCGAAGGCGGTGTTGATCTGAACAGCTACAACACAATAAAAGCGGCTTTTCATTATCGCCGTGACGTTCATACGAAACGCGAATTGTATACGGACGATTTGTGGGAACGTTATGTCGATGATACCTATTCCGTTGCGTTGGAAGATACCGTTCATCTGACTGTAAATACGGATTTGATTATCGGTGCCAGTTATGATTGGTTGGAAACGAAAGCGCCGAAAAACAATGATGATTTGGCCGATCTTGATTATCGAAAAGATGACGATTCCTTTAATCCGATGGCGGCATTGCGTCATCGTTACAGCGATACGGGAACGGTTTATGCGGGTGTTGCAAAGAAAAACCGTTTTGCAACACAAAAAGAGCGTTTTTCAACACGTCAAAAAAGCTATAAAGTCAATCCGATGTTGGAATCTGAAAAGGCGATCAATTATGAAATCGGTTTTACCGACACGTTTGCCGATCGGTTTAAAGTGGAAAGCAATATTTTCTATAACGATATTGAAGACGCTTTAATGGCAGTCATTCCCGATCCGACACAAATGTGCCGCGGAGTTGCCTGTATGCAGGTTCAAAATGTCGGGAAAGCCAGATCTTACGGTTTGGAATTGGCGATGGGGTATCAGTTCAGCGATGATGTTTCGGTCGGGTTGGGCTATACGTATTTACGCAAAAAACTCAAAGACAATCCGTTATTGTCGGTTTTGACGAACGTGCCGAAACATAAGTTCAATTTGTATGCGGATATCGGCATTACGGAAAGTTTGAAGGTTGTTCCGGTGATTACGGCGTATTCTTCGCGTTATTCTCCGGCGGGCGGTTCTCCGGCGGAATCCGGTGCGGTGGCTCCGGCGGACGCGGTGAAGTCGTCCGGATTTATGACGGCAGATCTGAAGTTTGTTTACAGTCCGATGAAGAATCTGGATATTGAAATCGGAGCGGCGAACATCTTTGATGAAGATTATGAGCTTTCAGCCGGTTATCCGTCCGAAGGCAGAAACTTCTTTTTGACCTTGTCAACGAAGTTCTGATCTGACTAAATAAAAGGCGGAGCGGTTGTCCGTTCCGCCTTTGTTTTATAAAAGGAATAAAAATGAAACATATTTTGGAAACATTGAAAGCCGAATTGGAAAAAGGCAAAAAAGCGGTTTTATGCACGGTTATCGACAACAGCGGTTCCTGCCCGCGCGGCAAAGGGGCGCATATGTTGGTCAGCGAACAATCGAAAACGATCGGGACGGTCGGCGGCGGACGGGTTGAATATGAAACGGAAATCAAAGCCAAAGAACTGTTGAAGACAAAAGAGAACTTTATTCAGGATTACCGACTTTGCCCGAACGAAGTCGCCGACATCGGTATGATTTGCGGCGGGAACGTGACGATTTTGTTCCAATATATGGACCAAAGCGCCATTGATTTTTGTGATCGGGCTTTGGCGCTGATCAACAAGCATGAAGACGCTTGGATTGTCGCGCGTATTTCTTCCGATTTTAAATGGGATATGGGATTCTATACGCCCGAAGACGGATTTGAAAGTATTGAGGGCGGCGAAGATTTTAAGCCGTTGCTGATGCGTAAGGCAAAGCAAAATAAAAACAAAGACGGCTCCAGACTTTATGCCGAACCGGTTTCTTTAGCGGGACAAGTTTATTTGTTCGGCGGCGGACATGTGGCTCAGGCCGTTGCGCCGTTGTTGCATTCGGTCGGTTTCCGCTACACGTTGTATGAAGAACGCGAACAATTCGCTTCCCCCGATCTGTTTCCGGACGCCGAAAGAATCGTTCTCGGCGGTTTCGATCAGATCGAAAAGGAAATCCATATTACGGAAAACGACTTTGTTTTGATTATGACGCGCGGCCATCAAAACGATTATATCTTGCAGGTGCAAGTCTTAAAGACGCCCGCGTGCTATATCGGCGTGATCGGCAGCGAAGCGAAGTATAAACGTCTGTGCGAACGCTTGGCGGAAGACGGCTTTCCTCAAAAGGAAATCGATCGCGTCATAACGCCGGTCGGCTTGCCGATCAAAGCGGAAACACCCGCCGAAATCGCAATCAGCATTGTCGGTCAGATGATTCAGGTCAGGGCGGAACGTTTCGATGAAAAGTAAATTTTTTTTCTTATCCGTTTTATTGTTTTGTTCTTCCGTTCACGCGCGGACGTTTACCGATTCCGCCGGCAGGACTTTGGAAATTCCCGAAAAAATAGACCGTGTCGTGCCTTCGGGGCCGATCGCGCAAATGACGCTGATGACCTTTGCGCCGCAAAAGGTGGTCGCTTTGTCAAACAGGGAATCTCAAAAAGCTTATTTAAGCCAGGCGGATCGACATAAAAAAGTTGTCGGACAGCTCTATGGTTCTGCCAGCCTGAATCTCGAAGAACTGGCCGTGATCAATCCGCAGTTGTTTGTTGATATCGGTGAAGCCAAGGAAAAAATAGAATCCGATATGAACAAAATGGAAAAACGTTTGGGCGTGCAAACCGTTCATATTGATTCGTCTTTAAAGAACACGTCAAAGTCTTATTTATTGTTGGGCGAGTTATTGAATCTGGAACAAAAAGGGGCGGAGTTCGCCGCGTATACGCAGGAAGTGTACGACAGGATTTTAAAGATCCTTTCCGAAGTCGGAACCAAAAAACGCGTTTTATATATCAGCGGCAATAAAGGTTTGTCCGTTTTGGGCAAGGGGAGCTTTCACGGACAAGTGATTGACCTGATGGGCGATAATGTCGCTCTGTTTCCCGTTGTATTAACAACGGGCGGAGGCAATGAAACCAATCTGGAACAGATCTTGAACTGGAATCCGGAATATATCATTGCCGACAGAGCGTCTTATAACGCTGTTTTAAAAAATCCGGTCTGGCAAGCCGTGCCGGCCGTTAAAGAAAAAAAGATCTATCAAGTGCCGGATCAACCGTACAGTTGGGTAACGTCTCCGCCGGCCGTGAACCGTTTTCTGGGACTGCTCTGGCTGGCAAAAGTCCTGTATCCGGAAAAGGCGAAATATGACTTGTACGAAGAAATAAAACGCTTTTATCGGCTGTTCTATCAACAGGATCTGTCTGTGGAAGAATATGAAAAGCTGACGGCTAAATCCCTTTGATCCGGCGCAGATAAAGGATCGCTTCCAGAACGGAACCCGCAATGCAACGGGCTTTGTCCGAAATGGTAAAGCAATTTTTCTTTTGTTCTTTGCGCGGATCGACATCGGCGATTTTAAATCCTTTCGTGACCTGAAAACCGTCACGGATCAAGCCGCGGATAATGCCGGAAATTTGCGCTGTTACCGGCGTGTCGTCAATCATGGCGATTGTTTCGCCCGCTTCGACGTAATCGGAAATTTTATGCACGTTGCGCAGCGTTCCGGCGCACGGGGCAAAGTTGACCCGTTCAATGCCGTATCCGCCGATAATTCCGGGAACGCCCGTATTGGGTAAAGCGGCGCCGTCTGTAATGATTCGTCCCAAATTGTGTCCACGCATCGTTTCGATGACGGCGTCGACGTCGCCGGGCGCTGTGAACCCCGGCCCCAAAGCGACCGTAATCGGCGCCATATCCCTGTGCGTTCCGATGTTGCGTTTTGCCAGAATAGCGTCAACGACGGCCAAAGGTTGCAGCTTTGACAGCACTTCCGCCTTCGGATCAACCATAACGGCGGGATTCCCCCGGCGCATACACGCTAAAGCCTCATCAACATTTTTAACCAATTCCGCGGTGACGTCTTCAACCGTTGCCGTACCGTCATAGACGGCTTCCGAAAAAGCGATGTGCCGGCGAATGGACGAAGGACGCGGCGTATCCAGAGCTAAAACGGGAAAGCCGCATTTTACCAAACGGTGAATGGTTCCCGAAGCAATGTCGCCGCTGCCGCGGACAATGATTAAGTTGTCGATCATGCCGATTTCCTTACGTGAATGCTTTTTTCCCCGCGCGGCAGAACCTGTCCGATGATCGGCGCGTCGATTTTTGCCGCTTCCGTTTCGGGCAGAGCGATCAGCAATCCGCCCGACGTTTGAGGATCAAACAAAACGTCCGTTAATTCAAGAGGCATTTCGTCAAAAATGATTTTATCCTTTAAAAATTCCCGGTTGCGGTAAGCGCCGGCGGGGATCATACCCATGCGCGCGAAGTTCAATGCCGCGTCAAACTGCGGGACGCGTTCGGCAAAGATTTCGATTGTGACGTTGGCGCCGTCCGCCATTTCGCGTCCGTGCCCCATCAAAGAAAAGCCCGTAACGTCCGTACACGCGTGCACTTCAATGCCGTCAAGGTCGATATTGTTCAGCTTTGTCATGGATTTGATCAAAGCCTGATAGTCTTTGTCTTCCAACATTTCCGCTTTTAAAGCCGTTGTCAGGATTCCCGTGCCGAGCGGTTTGGTTAAGACCAGAACATCGCCTTCTTTTGCGCCCGCGTTGGTCAGCAAAGAATCCGAGGCGGCAAATCCGGAAACGGACAAGCCGTACTTCGGCGTAAAGTCGTCAATCGTATGACCGCCCGCGATAACGGTCTTAGCTTCAACGGCTTTATCGTGTCCGCCTTGCAGGATCGCTTTGACGCGTTCCAATTCCAGACAAGTCGGAAAGCACAACAGGTTCATCGCCAAAAAGGGCTTTCCGCCCATGGCGTAAACATCGCTTAACGCGTTGGCGGCGGCGATTTGTCCGAAGACGTAAGGGTCGTCAACCATCGGCGGGAAAAAGTCGATGGTTTCGATGAGGTATCTCCCGTCACCTAAGTCATAGACACAGGCATCGTCGCTGGTGTCAAAGCCCAGCAACAGATTTTTATTTTCATAACGGGGCAGGTTTTTAACGACTTCGGCCAACACGCCGGGGCCGATTTTGGCGGCGCACCCGGCGGTCTGGCAAAGTTGTGTCAGCGTTTTATCCGACATGTCAGCACCGTTTTTGTATCCTGCGTTGTTTTTTCAACGTCGTATCCGGCGTTTGTCGCAAAGCGCGTGCAGTTTTCGGCGGCGGCCGGCGCGTCAACGGAAATCAGAGCCGATTCCGGTTTTTCTTTTAACGCTTTGGCCAGCAGAACGACGGGTTCCGGGCAGGAAAGCCCGCAGGCATTAATTTCGATCATTTGTTTTCTCCTTTTTTGAAGGTGCCGAAAAAGGCAATCAAAGTCAAGATGACCAGACCGATGATAACGACGGCTTTGCCGCCTGCCGTTGCGCCGGCGCCCGACGAAGCCAGGCTGAAGTTATGGGCAAAGGCGGCTCCGGCGGCAAATCCCAGAATGGTCATGGCCGAATCGGTATTACCTTCGCCGGACAAAATCAGCTGGCGCAAAGGACAGCCGCCCAAAAGGACGGATCCGAATCCGACGATGCTCATGCCCAGGAAATTCCACAGCTGCTGGGTATGCGCGACCGGTTGTCCTTCAAATCCCAGCTGGAATTTTCCGACGGCCAGATTGGCGATCAACGCCGCCGCAAAGATTGCCAGAAAGCCCAGCAACAACGTTATGTCCTTAAACAAAAACAGGTCGCGGATTCCGCCGGCCATGCACAGACGGCTTTTCTGCGCAAAAAATCCGACGGCCAACCCCGCGCCCAAAGATAACAGGAACGGCGCGTGCATCGATCCCGGACCGCTTGTACTGAATACCAGAACGGCAGGCAAAGCGGCAAAGACGATCAGGAAAACGATTTGCAGAATCGAAAAAGCCAATCCTTCGATTTTCGACTGCGGATAAGCGCGGTTCAGCGAAAATCCCCGTTTCAGGAAAAACACGCCCGCGCCGATGCCCGCGACGAATCCCACTACGGCCGCGACAGCATTCAGATCACCGCCCGCCAACCGCAGAATCATGCGGAACGGACAGCCTAAAAAGACCAAAGCGCCCAGCATGACAAAAAATCCGACGACAAACCGGATCAGAGGCGAACTGCCGCCTTTAGGCGTAAATTCGCGCCGGATCAGCGCAGACAAAGCCGCTCCCAGCACCAGTCCGATAATTTCGGGACGCATGTACTGAACGACCGGAGCGGAATGCAGCTTCAGCGATCCCGCCGTATCGCGGATAAAACAGGCAATGCAGAATCCCATATTGCCCGGATTGCCGTAAACCGTCAGCGCGACCGAAATCGCGCCGATGATCAATCCCGTAAGAACCAGAAATTTTTTTTCACTCATAAAACAGCCCCTTAAAACAAGTATTTTAAGTTAATACCGACGGTGTAGTTGTCATATTTGTCAAGATTGTCGGTTGTTTTTTTGTGGACTTCCTTATCTAACAAATAGGTTGTGCGCAGCCCCAACGCCAGTTTGTCGTTAAACTGATAATCGGCGTTGACGGCCAAAGTCGTCGTTTCGACCGTATCCGAATGCTGCTGGTTTGTTTTACCGTAACGAACGCCGGCGAATCCGCTGATTTTTCCCTGTTTGGTATAAACGCCCAGCTGAACGGCCGGTTCGTGTGTGTTCAGGCTGTTATCGCGGGATTCCGTATAATAGAAACGCGCCAACAGCGTCCAGTTGCTGACGGGCAGATAACCGAACTGAACCATACCGGCATAGCTTTTTGTATCTGAAACGTTGGTGAAATCCAGAGTCGTCAGCATTTTGAACTTTGCGCCGTTGACCGGTTTCCACAAAGCGCCGATTCCCGACGTGTTTGAATTTGAATGATTGCCGTTTCCCGCCGTTCTTGCCCAGTTGCGGGATCCGGAAACGCGCAGAGCGACAGCGTCGTTAAAACCGTAGGTCAGTTCTTCTTTTACGGTTCTGGAATAGCTTTTCTTTTTTGCGGCGTTGTCGTCAACGGAATGACCGTAGGTAAAGGTCGTATCGCTCATGACCGTTTTGGTCGGAATATAAAAAGAGCTGGTAATGTCCGCGGATTGCGCGGTTGTAGAAAACAGGCAGACTCCCAGAGCTGCCGAGATATATTTATTCATCATGTAATCCTTTTTGGTTATGGCTCAGCCGCATTTGAAATTTTCCAAAGCGGAAGACGAACCCAAATCAGACGCGTTTTTTCAGATTTTTTCCGGTTATGGCCATTATCGGCGGACCCGGAAAACGATCGGAAACACCGTCGCCCTTAATCGTAAGGTTATATCATTATTTTTACAGGGCAAGAAAAAGATTCAAAAAAATGATTTTAATGTTATCTTCTGTTGTATGTATATAGCGACTTTTCATTCTCATTTCGGGGCGATGCAGGCGGCGGAAAAACTGCGGGCGGCGGGAATCCGCGCGTCGCTGCGCCCCGTACCGCGCAGAGTGTCGTCGTCCTGCGGAACATGTCTGGCGTTTGAACCGCAAGACGGGCGGACGGATTATTTCGCTTTGCTGGGGGGCGAAGCGGACGCGGTGTATCTTTATGACGGGGAACAGGCGGAACAGGTATGGAAAAACGACTGATTTATATGGATAACGCGGCGACGGCTTTTCCCAAAGCGGACGGCGTTGCCGAAGCCTGCGCCCGCTATTTGACGCAGGCGGGCGTCAACGTTGCGCGCGGGGGGTATGCGCTGGCTTACGAGGTCGGCGATATCGTTTTGAAAACGCGTGAAAAAATCGCCGATATGACCGGCGTAAAAGACCCGCGCCGCGTTATTTTTACGGCCGGGGCGACGACGTCGCTGAATATGCTGATAAAAGGATTGCTGCGGGCAGGGGAGAAAGTTTTGGTTTCTTCGCTGGAACATAATGCCGTTATGCGTCCTTTGCGCCAGACCGGGGCTGATTTTTACCGGATAAAATCGTCGGATACGGGCGTTTTCGATTTTAGCGATTTCCGGGAAAAACTGCCGGGAACAAAGGCGGTCGTTTTAACGCACGCTTCAAACGTCTGCGGGACGATTCAGCCGGTTGAATCGGCGGCGGAGGAATGCCGGAAAACGGGGGCTTTTGTTTTGATTGACGCGGCGCAGACGGCCGGAATTGAAAAAATCGACTTTGACGCCTGCGGATTTGACGGGCTGGCTTTTTCGGCGCACAAAGGGTTGATGGCCGCGCCGGGGCTGGGCGGGCTTTTGTTGTCCGAAAGGCTGGCGGAAATTCTGGATCCGTTGATCGCCGGCGGCACGGGCAGCATTTCAGATACGGAAAACGTTCCTTCTTTTTTGCCCGACAAGTTTGAACCCGGCACGCCGAACTTAAGCGGTATTTACGCTTTAAACGCCGCGCTGGATTTCGTCAAAGCGCATAACATAAAATCCAAAATTGCGGCGGATACGGCGTTTTTGCTGGACGGATTAAAGGCTTTTAAAAAACTGCGTCCGGTCGGACTGCCGGCCGGTGAAGGGCGCACGGGCGTCATTTCCGCGGACTTTATCGGCAAAGACAATGCGGACGCAGCGTTTTTTCTGGAATCCGAATTTGGCGTTATGACGCGCTGCGGCATGCATTGCGCCCCGAACGCGCATAAGACTTTGGGAACTTTTCCTCAGGGAACGGTGCGCTTTTCTCCGGGCTTTTTTACATCAAAACAGGATCTGGAAACAGTACTGTATTCGATCGGGGAATTTTTAAAATGAACTTGCATGCGCTGTTGTTCGGACAATATCGCCCGCGTTTGATTTCCGTTGTCGGCGGCGGCGGAAAAACCAGCGTTTTGCGCACGCTGGCGGCGGAATACCGCGCGCAGGGGTTGAAAACCGCCGTTATGACGACCACAAAGATGAAACACCCGCGGCCGCGTTCTTTGCTGGCCTGGCAGTCCGCCGATATCCGGCAAAAACTGGCCGCTGACGGATTTGTCGTTGTAGGCAGGCCGTTTGACGAACGCAAAATCGGCATGGCGGATATGGCCGTTGTCGAACAGACTTTGAAATCGGCGGACGTGGTGATTAACGAAGCCGACGGCGCTAAAATGAAACCGTTGAAAGCGCCGATAAACAGCGAACCCGTTTTACCGGTGCAAACGGATATTGTCGTTATTGTCGTCGGGTTGGATTGCATCGGACGGAAATTGAAAGACGTTTGTTTCAGAACCGAAGAAGTTATGAAAATTTTAAAAACCGATAATGAAGACAAACGGATTACGCCGCGCGACGTAACGAAGATCATTGAAAAAGGGTATTTGGAAAAAACGCCTTTTCCGTGCGTTGTTCTGCTGAACAAAGCCGACGGCGATCCGGTTCGTTTAAAGGCGGCGGAACGTATCGCTTTTTATTTAAAAGGCATAAAATGCGAAACGGCGTCGTTGTTTCCGGCACCTGAAATTTTTTAAAGCGCGATTTCGCCGAAATATAAAACGGTTTTGTTGGGATAGGTCAACACGCCGTTTTTCTGATGCCGGTCGAACACTTGTTCCAGTTCGTCGGTAAAGGCGGCATATCTTTCGTCGCCCGCGGCCGGCGCGGCGGAAGAAGATAACGATTTGAAAACAAAAGTATCCCGATCCAGCGCCAGATCGTTCGGAAATTCCGCGCGTTCAAACGTATCCAGAAAAGATTCCGCGGGCTTAAAAAAGTAATCTTCTATGCTGTAATTTGCTTCTTCTTTTGTCTGTCCGGCCGCGTATGTATGTTTTTTTAAGACTTCGCCGTAATCCCTGAAAAAATCCGAACCGAAAACTTCAACGTTCCAGATCAAAACGATTTTTCCGCCGGGCACTAATATCCGGCGGCATTCGCGTTTAAAGGAATCTTTGTCAAACCAGTGAAAAGCCTGTGCGGCGGAAACGAAATTCATACTGCCGCCGGGCAGGGGAATTTGTTCCGCACTGCCTTTTATTTCGTGAAACAAAGGAAAAACGGACAAAGCGGCGGCGGCTTTGGCGCGCATGGCGTCGTCGGGTTCAACGGCAAAGACTTCCGCGCCCGTTACCAGCAGTGCCTTTGAAAACAGCCCCGTTCCCGCGCCGACGTCGGCAATGTGCGCGCCGGAGCCGATTCCTTTTTGTTTTAAAAACGATATCGCCGCGGCGGGATATCCGGGGCGGCCTTTGGCATAAGCGTCGGCTTTGGCTGAAAAGGGCAGTTTTTTTTGATTCATGGGCTTTCCTTTTATCACGCCGGGCAGTATATCATAAAAGAAACCGGGAGTCTTTAATTGACGCGCGCCGTTTATCGCGCTATACGAATGGCAGGTTTTAATCAGGAGGATATCATGGCCGATTGCAATCATGACTGCGCCAACTGCAGCGCTAATTGCGGTGAAAGAAAAGAAATTCAAAAGGACAAGCCCAACGAATTAAGCAAAATCAAAAAAGTCATCGGGATTGTCAGCGGCAAGGGCGGCGTCGGAAAATCTCTGGTCACGTCGATGCTGGCGGTGGCGCTGAACCGCCGCGGACTGAAAACGGCCGTTTTGGACGCGGACATCACCGGCCCGTCAATTCCGAAAGCTTTCGGCGTGACGCAGAAAGCGTTCGGCAACGAATTGGGAATTATGCCGGCCGTGACGGAAACGGGCATTGAAATGATGTCAGTTAATCTGTTGCTGGAAAACGACAGTGACCCGGTATTGTGGCGCGGCCCGATTATCGGCGGCACCGTGCGCCAGTTCTGGACGGAAGTCGTCTGGAACGACGTTGACGTTATGTTTGTCGATATGCCGCCGGGAACGGGGGATGTGCCGCTGACGGTATTCCAGTCTTTGCCCGTTGACGGGATTATAGTTGTTACTTCGCCGCAGGAATTGGTGTCGATGATTGTCGGCAAAGCGGTTAAGATGGCGAAAATGATGAATATTCCGATTTTGGGGCTGGTTGAAAACATGTCTTATTTCAAATGCCCCGACTGCGGCAAAGAGTTGGAAGTATTCGGTAAATCCCGTCTGAAAGAAACGGCGGCGGAATTTGGCATAGAAACAACGGCGCGTCTGCCGATTGATCCGGCGGTGGCCGCGGCGTGCGATCAGGGTAAAGTCGAACAGGTCAATACGGACGGTTTGAACCCGATTGCCGATATGCTGGAAAAAATGGTTTAAGGAATTGGTTAAAAAAAAGCCCCTGAATAAGGGGCTTTTTGCTGTTTCATTTGTTAAAACGTGTATTTTGCGCCAAAGGATACTTCGGATAAATCGTCAATGACGTCGTCGGATCCGTTGTTCAGCTTGACATAGCGCCCTGCAACGTTCAGGGACCAGTTGTCGGTTAAACGAAATTCCGCGCCGACGCCGAATCTGTATCCGGTATTTTTTTCGCTGCCTTTTTCAGACAGACTCTGACCGGATAACAGTTCCGTCATAACCAGAGTTTCTTTGAATTTATACTGCGCCAGACCGATGGCTCCGAAAACGGTCAGCCGGTCAATGCTGGTCGGCACATATCCCTTTAAATCAATTCCGAAAGCGTCAAATCTGACTTTCGATTCGATAGAAACCGGCGTTCCTGTTGAGATTAAATAATATCCGGTATTGATTTTGTCTTCTCTGCCTGATTTTTGATAAAAAGCCTCGGCCGAAAAATAACGGTTAAAGCGCAGTCCGCCGCTGACGGTAAAAGAGGCAAGTGTATCTTCAACAATTTCCATACCTTCACTGTCGCCGTCAAATTCACTGTAATTAATTGAAAAACCTGCGAACGGCTTGATTTCTGCAGCGTTCGCATTTGTGCAGAACAAAGTGGTTAACGCCGCTGGAATTAAAAAAAGCTTTTTCATATCATGAACACCTTTTTGTTATTATCAACAAGCTAAACAAAAACCCACCTGTTACCGGTGGGCGGATGTTCGAAAACCGTACTCAGATAAAGACGGCTTGGCTTATTGGGCACAAGACCTTATTCGCCAACATTGTTAGAAAGAAAAGATGTATACTCTAATTTAGTAAACAGGCATGTAGCGCGACAATTATTTTTAGACTTTTTGACAATCATTTTTAGACCAGCAGAAACGGACATTTAAAGAGTTTTTAAGGGCTCTTTTTTACATTTGTTTTTAGACTCGCTTCGCATGGTAACCGGTCTAAAATAGCGTGTAAAATTTCATATTTGATTATGTACTTTTTATTGTAATAAAAAAGGCGGTGTTTTCACCGCCTCTTTTTTAGTTCGATATAATCAGTTCCGATCTGATGCAACAGCCGGTTTTATTGATGCTGTAGGTTACGTCGGTCTGTTCAATGGTAAAGTTTTTGAACAGTTCTTTGACTTGCGGCGTGTCGTTTAAAGACAGGATAAATCTGCCTTTAATGCCGGTTAAAACGTTCTTTAACCGTTCAAAGTCGGCGCGGGTGAACACGCCTGTGCCGTAGTCCGTTTCGTTTCCCCAG
>ULQL01057207.1_pt1 | contig 21626 bp, 16 predicted proteins | sample 1954411 | NCBI WGS metagenome assembly ULQL01 (sample SAMEA4835654, study PRJEB28245) | human gut metagenome | biome: gut microbiome; material: fecal sample | place: Denmark | collected 2008 | reverse complement strand
ATGCGGCTTCGTTCTCTCAAACTTCTCTTTTGCCATTTCTTAAAACTCCAAATTCTTAACCAGCCATTTTGGCTTTAATTTCATCTGCAACGTTCTGCGGTACTTCCGCATAGTGTGAAAACACCATCGAGTACTGCGCGCGGCCTTGGCTCATGGAACGAAGCGTGTTCACATATCCGAACATGGCGGACAGAGGAACAGTCGCATCAATTACACGAGCATTCCCGCGCTGATCCATACCTGCGACCTGACCGCGGCGGCTGTTTAAATCGCCGATAATGTCGCCCATATAATCTTCGGGCGTTACGACTTCCACTTTCATAATCGGTTCCAACAGCTTGGGTTTTGCTTTTGCGATTCCTTCGCGGAAAGCCGCGCGGGCCGCAATTTCAAACGCCATCGTCGAAGAGTCGACGTCATGGTATGCACCATCAAACAAGTTTGCTTTAAAGTCTGTGCAGGGGAAGCCGGCAATTACGCCCGTTTCCAAAGCAGCACGCAAACCTTTTTCAACACCGGGAATATATTCTTTGGGAACGTTACCGCCGACAACGGTGTTTTCAAAAACGAATCCCGAACCCGGTTCCAACGGTTCAAAGCGAATTTTAACGCGGGCAAACTGACCAGAACCGCCGGACTGTTTCTTATGCGTATAGTCAATCTCATACGGTTGAGAAATCGTTTCGCGATAAGCAACCTGCGGGGCGCCGACATTTGCGTCCACTTTAAATTCGCGTTTCAAACGGTCGACAATAATTTCCAGATGCAGTTCACCCATACCTTTAATAATTGTCTGTCCGCTTTCATTGTCGGAAGAAACACGGAAAGAAGGATCTTCCATCGCCAGACGGTTCAAAGCCAGCCCCATTTTTTCGACGTCGGCCTTTGTTTTCGGTTCAACGGCAACTTCGATAACGGGATCAGGGAATTCCATCTTTTCCAAAATGACCGGTGCATTTTCAGCACACAGCGTTTCACCTGTCGTTGTTTCTTTCAGACCGACCAAAGCAATAATATCACCGGCATTGGCTTCTTTGATTTCTTCGCGATGGTTTGCATGCATCAGCAGCATACGACCGATACGTTCTTTTTTGTCTTTAACAGAGTTCAGAACATATGAGCCGGCGGTCATCGTTCCCGAATAAATACGGGCAAACGTCAAGGAACCGACAAACGGATCGTTCATAATCTTGAACGCCAAAGCAGCCAAAGGTTCACTGTCGGAAGCGTGACGGATAACTTCTTCCCCTTTTAAATTCGTGCATTTAACGGCAGGAATATCCACCGGAGAAGGAAGATAATCAACAACAGCGTCCAACATCGGCTGCACCCCTTTATTTTTAAAGGAAGAACCGCACAAAACGGGGACAAAGCTCATGGAAATGGTCCCTTTACGAATGCATTTCTGCAACGTTTCCAAAGGAATTTCTTTGCCTTCCAGATAATCTTCCATTGCCTGATCGTCCTGTTCGACAACAGTTTCGACCAATTCCGCATGGTATTTATCGGTCAGTTCTTTCAAATCGGCTGGAACGTCTTCATAGCTGAATTCAGCGCCCAGATGTTCACCGTTCCAGATAATCGCGCGTTTGCGCAGAACATCGACCACACCGGCGAAATCAGCTTCGGCACCGATCGGCAGCGTCATAACGATCGGAGTAGCCCCCAGACGTTCTTTGATCATGCCGACAGCGCGCAGAAAATTAGCGCCGATACGATCCATTTTATTGACAAAGCAAATACGGGGAACCTTATACTTATCCGCCTGACGCCAAACAGTTTCGGACTGCGGTTCAACACCGGCGACGCCGTCAAAAACGGCGACAGCGCCGTCCAGAACGCGCAAAGAACGTTCGACTTCGACAGTGAAGTCAACGTGCCCCGGGGTGTCGATGATGTTCAGGCGGTGATCTCTCCAAAAACAGGTTGTCGCCGCGGACTGAATTGTAATACCGCGTTCCTGTTCCTGAACCATAAAGTCCATTGTTGCGGCGCCGTCATGAACTTCGCCGATTTTATGGGACTTTCCCGTATAGTACAGAATACGTTCGGTCGTTGTCGTTTTACCGGCGTCAATGTGCGCCATAATGCCGATATTGCGATATTTTTCAATGGGAGTAGAGCGAGCCATTATTTAAAACCTTCTCTAAAATCTTCAGTTATTACCAACGGTAATGCGAGAAAGCTTTGTTAGCTTCTGCCATACGATGGGTTTCTTCACGTTTACGGACAGCGGCACCTTTGTTGGCCAGAGCGTCCAGAAATTCGCCGGCCAGACGCTGTTCCATTGTCTGTTCGGAACGGTTACGGGCGGCGGCGATAATCCAGCGGATTGCCAGCGCCTGTTTTCTGTCGGGGCGGACTTCGACCGGGACCTGATAGGTCGCACCGCCGACGCGGCGGGAGCGGACTTCAACGGCCGGTTTGACGTTGTCCAAAGCTTCGTTAAAAGCTTTCAGAGGTTCCTGCTTTGTTTTTTCAGCAACACGATCCAGCGCGCCGTAAACGATTTTTTCGGCGGTCGCTTTTGCGCCGTGAAGCATGACGCAGTTCATAAATTTAGCAACAACCACGTCGCCGTATTTGGCGTCGGGTACAATTTCACGTTTTTCTGCAGCGTGACGACGAGACATAATATCTTTCCTTTTCTATTATTTAGGACGTTTGGCACCGTACAGAGAACGGCTCTGACGACGCGTGGAAACGCCTTGAGTATCCAGCGTACCGCGAATGATGTGGTAACGAACGCCCGGCAAGTCTTTGACACGGCCGCCGCGGATCAGAACAACGGAGTGTTCCTGCAGATTGTGACCTTCACCCGGAATATAGCTTAATACTTCAGCACTGTTGGTCAAACGAACACGCGCTACTTTACGCAAAGCGGAGTTCGGCTTTTTCGGAGTCGTGGTATAAACACGCGTGCAAACGCCGCGTTTTTGCGGGCAGGCCTGCAGAGCGGGAGCTTTATTACGCTTGACGCGCGGTTTACGCGGACTGCGAATTAATTGGTTAATTGTAGGCATTAAATTCCTCTTTCCTATCTAACCGTTACAACACACTTACTCGATTCCGACCTCTGCGGCCGAACCGAAAAGCTAAAACACATAAAAACGGCGGAAAACCGCCGGTTTTTCCCTGTCTAAAAAAATAAAAAAGCAGATAAAAATCCCTGTTTTTCTATACTTTAGGCAGTGCATAGTCGCAAAAACCCTTTAAAGAGTCAAGGGAAATAAACGCTTTTTTCAAGATTTTTTAACGAAAAGGAAAATATCCGATCCGCCGGTATCGAACCGTCAAACAACCGTATTTCTTTTCAGTTATCTCAGATACCGTTTCAACGCCCTGCCCCACGGGATTTCAATTATGTAATGAAAGGCGATCCCGGCCAGACACGCCGCCAGTATTGTCAGCGCAACCGTATACGGGACATGGCGCATAACCAGGTCCGGGTATTGATTCCTTACCAGCGTCAAAAGGTTACGGGTAATAAAGCTGTGCGTCATAAAAACGGCGAAACAATACCGGCCGGCCCGGGCAAAAACGGCTTTGTCCAAAAAGCGCGAAACATATCCCCGTCCGCATACAAATAAAAAAATCAGCAGGACAAAAGAAATAACGGAAAAAATATTATTTTCCGGATACGGTCGCTGAAAAAACAAAGCCCACAGCGCATAAAACAAGGCGGCGGTTTCCGCGGCCGTAAAGAACAGCCTGTCCGACAGATTTTCCCCGCATGAATTTTTTTCCCGTTTTTGATACAGCCGCGCCAGAAAATACCCGGAGCCGACGCCGGCGGCGGCGCGCAGCATTCCCAAAGGAATCATTGATCCTATTCCGTCCAGCGTATCCCACAGCCGCCCGAAACCGATACGGGTCAGGGCCGCATAGGAAAAAAAGCATATCAAACCGATAATCAGATCGGCGTTTTCCCTTTTCTGTGTTTTTATCAGATAAAAATAAAACAACAGAACCCAGAACAGAGTACAGACATACCATGACGGCGGATTATAACCGTGCTGCCAATAAAAGCCGCTGCCCGACAAGAAAAGGACTTCAGACAATATGCCGGCCGGCGATACTTCTTTTTCAAACAGGCAGCAGATCAAGGAACCGAACAGCAGCAACGGCCAGAAACGGATCAGCTTTTGTTTGATAAAAGCAATCGTATCCCCGGGGTACAGACGAAACAACAGGAAAAAACCGGACAAAATAAAGAAAAACTCGACGGACAGCCAAGCCTGGCTCTCATACCCCAAAGTATCGCCGATATGGTGATACACAATGGCCAGAGTAAAAATAACTCTTAAAAATTCAATACTTTTGAATTGAGGAATTTTTTCAGGATATAAAATCTTTCCGCCGGAAAAAACATTTATACAAAAACAAAAAAAGTAAAAAGACAGGCCGCTGATAATAGTCAGTTTCAGAAAATCAACTTTAAAACGGCTTTCCAGCGGAATTTCAAGCTTGGAAAAATCGCCTTGGACGGGAAAAAATCTTTCTTCCCTGCCGCTGAACTGAACGGCGTTAATTTTTGCATCGCCGGTAATATTCAGCCAAAAACCGACGATTTTTTTATCCGAAACGGGAAAAGAAATAAAACCGGCCTCGCCTTTTTCCTGATAAATTCTGAATATTCCTCGTTCATTTTCATATTTAAAGAGCGCTTCGACAGGTTTATCCGCATGAATATTAAACCAGGAACTGTATGTTATAAACCCGCCTTGAAAAATATATAAAACAAGCGCGGTCAGGAAAAAAGCCGTTGCCTTTGATTTCATGCCGAACACTCCGCCAGAACAGTTTCAGGCAAGAATATAAAGTTCGGCGAATGTTTTCAAGTTTTGAAATTTCCCGCAAAAAAAACGGGCGGAATTTTCCGCCCGTTTTCGTTAACAAACAGAATTAATAAAAACTACAATCACACGCTTCTATACGTTCTACGGCGCACATTAATTTTGTCTGTAACGTTTGATTAATCGTTTTGTTGCCCGAACAATTACAACGTTCCGCTTCCGTCGGCTGATAACAGTCGCCGGCAAGATTCAGATTTAAATTCCGGCAGGCGGCGGCGGAAGCCGTACATGACGACTTGACAGAACACCAATAGGGCAAAGAAGACGATGAACATTTCTTCGTGCATTTTCCCGACACACAGGCGTATCCGCTGGATACCGTGCAATCCGAATCAGACGAACAGGAATTACATGAAGCGCTGGCCGAACAACTGTTTGAACTGGAACACCAATATGGCGTCGCAGACGGACAGGTGTTGCATTTCGATCCGTTTGCGCAGGCCAGACAGTTGTTGTTGCCGTCGTTATACTGACCGGTTAAACATGTTCTCGTTAATTTCACACAATCTATTATCCCGCCGGTATCAAACGAAAACAGAGCGCTGTAACCGGACGCGCACCCTTCGCATTGTCCCGTAACCGTATTGCAGTTGCTGCAGTTGGCGACAGTACATTTTTTTTCATCGGGCACGCAGCAGGCGGACGTTGTGCCGTTCTGACAGGTTGTTCCCGACGGACAGGTTACGCCGTCACAAGGCAGACGGCATTTTGTACCGTCATAGACTTGTCCCCTGGTGCACAATTCGCAGTCAGCCTGACCTTTAATGCACTGAATACGACAACCGCCTTTACCGTTACCGACATAATTCGTCGGACAGGTATCGCATTTTTCGCCATCAGCGCAGGCGACGCATTGTTTATTGGAACATTTTTGTCCTTTTTCGCAGTCAGACGAAGCCTTGCAGGAACCGTCATCAATTTTTGTTGCTCCCTGATTTGCTCCCAAAGCGCCGTTTTGCGAAGAAAAAGCTGATTTTCCGCGCCCCAGCTTAACAGCTTTGGCAACAACGAACGTTGCGGCATCATTAAATACCGTTTCGGCCGCCCCGGTTGACGGCGTCAACAAGAAAGCGGCAAGGATTAAAAGACATTTCTTCATGATTATTTCCTCCCCTTTCCTTAGAAGTTACAGCATGTACCGTCGGTCAGCGTCTGACCGTCCGGACATTTTGTCCGGCCGGCATAACATTGATTGCCGATCATCGTGTAACCGGACGCGCATTTGGAACAGCTTGACGCACCGGAACAGCTGCTGCACCCGGTCGGACAAGCCGCACATTTGCCCAGACTGTTTTTAAAATATCCGGATTTGCACGTATTGCATTTTCCCGTTGACGTATCGCAGGAAGAACACCCGGAATCACACGGTTTAATGCATTTTCCCGATGACAGCGTATATCCGGATTCACACGAGGAACAGCTGGAAGAAGAAGAACAGGTCGCACAGCCCGTCGGACATTCATGACACTTGTTGGCGGATTTATAATACCCGGAAAAACAAGTCGTACAGACAGAAGCGCTGGAACAGGCGGAACAGCCCGGCATGGCGCTGGAACAATACAGACAGCTGGAACCGCTGAGGTATTGTCCGGAAGTACAATTCGGAACAGAAACTCCGCCGCCGCCTCCGCCCCCGCCGCCGCAAATGCTTCTTTGATATTGCAGATATTGATGTTGTGCCACATTATTTGTCAGACTGTCAGCCAAAGGATCATCTACCAGCAAATCACAGCTGGACCATGCCCGCCCCGGCAGGCATAAGGAAAAGAGCATCAACAGAAAAGCCAGTTTTATTTTTTTCATAAGATTAACTCCGCACAATTGTTAAACACACAACTGGCGGAGCTGGGAGGTGGAAAACCGTATTTGCTCGGCTACAATGCTCTTTAGCCTATCAATAAAATGACAGAGCCTGGACATACAACAATGTATCCCAGCTCAATATGAGTTGAGATACAGCCATTTTTTATAGTCCGGCTGTCTACATCGGGACTAGCAAATATGGAAGGTTTCCACACCTTCAAGCCGACACCAGTCAAGCTCGTCTATCAGTATACTGAAAATTTTATTCATTGTAAACGCCTGTCATAATAACGTCACATACCCTCTTTCTTTTCATGGCGCGGCATGCTACTTTTGTTTGTTGTCCGTTCAACACAGGAAAGAAAAAATGATTTTGCTGCAACAGGTTTTATCCGCACAGGACATCAATGACACCGCCCGGCTGGCAAACGGCATCTGGCATGAACATTTTACCCCGATTATCGGGGAAAAACAGGTGAATTATATGCTGGACAGGTTTCAGTCCGCGCCGGCAATCGCCGAACAAATCAGGCAGGGATATTTGTACTTCGCCCTTATTCTGGATCACCGGCAGATCGGTTACGCCGCTTTTCGCATTGACGACGACGCTTTGTTTTTAAGCAAACTATATATTCAAAAGGAATTCCGCGGCCGCGGTTTTTCGCATGCCGTTATAACCTATGCGGAAAAATTGGCGCGCGAACAGGCAAAACCCGTTATCAGGCTGACCTGCAATAAAAATAATGTCTCTTCTTTGGCCGTATACAAAAAAATCGGATTTGAAATCGTCCGGGAAGAAAAGGCAGATATCGGCAGCGGATTTTTCATGGACGATTATATTTTGGAAAAACAGGTATAACCTATCTTTCCGGCGATCCGCGGCGTAACACGGCCGGAACGGTATTTCCGCGCATAAAAGCAACAACCGTTCTGCGGCATTCCTTCATTTCTTTTTCCAAAGAAGCCATTCGGCCGGCGGATTCTTTTTGTGCCGCCTCTCCTTTACTTCTTTTAAAGGCGGCTTTTTCTTTTGACAATTCAGGCAGACAGAGAAACATATCCTGTGCGGCTTTTGCCGCATGCGCCCGGCGCAAAGCGTCCCGGACTTCTTCAGGTTGCGAAACAACGGCCCGCTTTTGTTCGGCCGGCGTTTTTTCAAAAAAAGCCTTTTTATCCTTTAATCCCAACGCCTTTGATACTTTTTCGCCGCAGCGATAGTATACCGAACCGATCGCTTCGGTTAGCGAATTAAGATGCGCCGAAGAGATATACAGATCCGAAACAGGGATTTTTTCCAACGTCGGATCTTTGCGTCCGTTTGCCTCAAAAGCCAAAGAAAGAGCTTCTTTCGTCGGACGCGTCACGGCGCATGCTTTTTCCGTCGCCAGAAAATCCGGATCAATCATATAATCCGCCCCGATGTCTTTAATCACCTGCCGCGGCGTTAAACTTTGACGCTGTCCGGGTTTTGTATAACGCCCGACCGTTTTGCCTTTTTCCAGACAATCGGCCAATTCCCGCATGGCCTGTTTTCCCATATAGTTATTTTCGTAACTCCGCCGGATATTGTTTTGTTCGTACCAGCCTTTAAAAATAACTGTTTTGGCTTTATCGGTTCCGTCCGTTAATTTTTGCTTTTTCTTATTAAAAAAGTAAAAATTATAAATCTCGGGCACAGCGTCGCAAAAGGCCTGAAACGGTTTCTGATCACCGATACCGGCCCATTCAAAACAAGCCGTCAGTGCCGCGGTCTGCGCATCGGCTTCTTTAGCCCGATCAAGCATAATCTGGCTTTGAATATCCAAATCATTCCGTTCATATTTGCTGCAGCCGTTTTGATGCTGGTACATATGGCGGGCTTCGTGCACCAGTGTGGAAAACAATTTATTGTTCGGCGCGGTTTTTGACAGCACAATTCGGTTGGACTTCGGCATAAAAGCACCCCACCCCGAAATACTGTCCAAAGAAACAACCGTTTTCTGTTCGGCCATTTCGGCCAAAGCCTTCTGCCCCGTCGGGATCTTTTTCAGTTTATTAAGAATTATTGTCAGCTTGCGCTTTTCCGCCGCGTCCGTAAATTCGACGTTTACACCGTTAACAACGGCCGTCTGCACTTCAACCGTAAAAGGATCGTCCGCCATGCAACAACTTCCTATCTGGAAAAATGTTTATTTTTCATCTGAGCTAAAACACTGACCGCCTGGTTAGAGCGTTCTTTCGCGCGGTTTTCTTCGCGCACGGCCTGCAAAACAACCATGGAATGCGCCTGCGCCCGATAGGTGCCGTTTTTGACTTCGCGTTTTTCAACAGGCAGTTTTTCCACCCCCAAATGCGCCGTGTCAAAAGCGACTTCCCACTTTTGCCCGTTCGGCGCGGGCGGCATTTTAAAATCAACGTCGCCGTTGTGCGCGTTCATAATCACCATAAAATCATCGTCGGCCGGTTTGCCGTCTTTCTTTGTTTTCTCACCGGCCAGAACATATGACAGCGTTTTGGCATAAGGCGCCCAGTCCGCCCCCGTCATTTCCTGCCCGTCGGGACGAACCCAGGTAATATCCTTTGTTCCTTTGTCATCAACGGGCTGACCGTCAAAATAAGACACGTTGGCCAGCACCGGGTGATCGCGCCGCAGCTTTGTGATGAAGCCGATCATTTCGGCGGATTTAACGTCACGATCCGTAATTTTATCCCAGTTCACCCAGCTGGTTTCATTGTCCTGGCAATACGGGTTGTTGTTCCCGCCCTGCGAACGGTTGAATTCGTCGCCGGCCAGACGCATCGGCACGCCGGCCGCCATTAACAAAGTGGCTTCCAAATTACGCACCATTTTATTGCGGAATTCGTCCAACCCTTCGTCGCGGTAGCCTTCATGTCCCCAGTTGCGTCCGAAATTCTGATTCGCCCCGTCCGTATTGTTCCACGGATTGGCTTCGTTATGCTTTTGATCGTAAGACCACAAATCTTTTGCCGTAAAGCCGTCATGCGCCGTGACAAAGTTCACGGACGGCGATTTGTTCGTCCCTTCGTTGCGCAAATCGTCCGAAGCGGTCATACGCTGCGCCATTTTGGCGGCAAAACCTTCATTCCCGCACCAGAACCGCCGCGTATCATCGCGGAAACGGTCGTTCCACTGCATCCAGTTTTTCTGGAAATTTCCGACCTGATAACCGCCGGCGCCGCAGTCCCACGGTTCGGCAATCAATTTGCATTTTGACAAGACGGGATCGTTTTTCAACGCTTCGTAAAACGGGTGGTTTTTATCAAAATCACGATTGGCGGGATCGCCTTCTTTTCCGCGGCCCATAACCGTCGCCAAATCAAAACGGAATCCGTCGACGCCCATTTCTTCCGCCCAATAGCGCAAAGAATCGATCGCCAAACGGCGCGCCATCGGCTTTGTCATGTCCAAAGCGTTGCCGCAGCCCGTTTCATTGCGGTATTCGGATTTATCGTTCGGGTTGTGCACAAAATAATAAGCGCTGTCAATTCCCTTCAATCCCAGCATCTGCGTATGCGCGTCGCCTTCGCCGACATGGTTGTAAACAACGTCCATAATCACTTCTTTGCCCGCGGCATGATAGGCATTCACCATTTTTTTAAACGCCACCGGATCACCGTAATCGGGGTGCGGCGCGAAATAAGCGATCGGTTCATATCCCCAGAAATTGGACAACCCTTTGTCGGCGACGCCTTTATCCGTCGCAAACGCCTGTACGGGCAGCAGTTCGACCGAAGAAATCCCCTGTTCGTCAATGTATTTCATGACTTCGGGATTCGCCATGCCGGCAAATTTTCCTTTGTCCGCCGCCGGAACGTCCGGGTGCTTCATCGTAAATCCTTTGGCATGCGTTTCGTAAACGACCGTCTGTTCCCAGGGAACGTTCGGGCGTTCCACCGTCCCGACGGCTTTTAATACCGCGGGATCCTGAATAATGGCTTTCGGCGCGATTTTGCCCGTGTCAACCGTATTTTTGGACTTCGGATTCCCCGGATCTGACGCCAGATAATCATCGCTCCATTCAAATTCGCGGTCCAGCTGGCGCGCGTACGGATCAATCAGCAACTTGTTCGGATTAAAACGCATACCGCGGTCGGGATCATACGGCCCGTCGACACGGTATCCGTAACGCATTCCCGGTTTTGCGTCGGGCAGATAACCGGACCAGACGCCGTCTTCGGACCGGTGCGGCAATTCTATGCGCGTTTCGTTGTCGTTTTCATCAAACAGGCAAAGTTCAACCTTTGTCGCATTTTCGGAAAACAACGCGAAATTAACGCCTTTGCCGTCATAAGTCGCCCCCAGCTTTTCCGTACTTCCGGGAAGAATTTTGTTTTCTGCCATAAAATAATCCTTTCAGCAAAACCGCGGGAATCGGTCGTCCTGCGGAAAACTTTAGACACATTTTAGCGAAAACGGATAAACCTTACAAGGATTTTTTCACTTTTTCTTAATAAAAAAGAAAGCCCGCCGTTTTCAAAAGGCGGGCTTTTTTCAGTTTAGTTTTGGTTGTGTTTTTTCCTGAACAACCGGTAGAAAAGTTTTGTTATTTCCACCAAAGCCAAAGGCAACAGTGAAAACAGCATAACGATTTCCCACTGTTTCGTGTTCAACATGACCAGACTGAAGAACGCTTCCAGCGACGGCAGACAAACGACAGCCGCCAGAATGGCGCCGGACAAAAACATGGCCAGGAATAAAAACCAGTTGACGCGCCCTTGTCTGGAAAAAACGGATTCCGTGTTGGAACGCTGGTTCAGCGCGTGGAACAGCTGAGAAATCGCCAAAACCAGAAATGCCATTGTCATGGCAACGGGATAATCCGCGGTTTTCAGGCCGTACCAGTAGGCCCCCAATGTTGCGATCGTAATAAATAAACCGTGCAGAATCACACGGATCACCAGACCGCGTTCAAACAGTGTGCCGGATTTAACAGGTTTATGACGCATGATGTTTTTACTGACCGGATCAACTCCCAAAGCCAACGCCGGCAAAGTATCCGTCGCCAAATTGATCAGCAGAATATGCACCGCCAAAATCGGCGCGTTCCAGTTGAACAGCGTCGCGATAAACAGCACCATGATTTCGGCGATATTGCCGGCCAGCAGGAACTGAATGACTTTTTGAATATTGCGGTAAACGCGTCGTCCTTCGCGGATCGCATATTCAATCGTGGTAAAGTTGTCGTCCAGCAAAATCATGTCGGAAGCGTCTTTTGCCACGTCCGTTCCCGCTTTGCCCATGGCAATCCCGATATCGGCCGCCTTTAACGCCGGAGAATCGTTTACCCCGTCGCCGGTCATGGCCGCGACTTCTTTATCGCGTTTCAGCGAATTGATAATCGCCAGTTTTTCTTTGGGCGACACACGCGCAAAAACCGTCGTCGTTTTGACGGCTTCGTCCAGTTCGGCCTCGCTCATCGCGTCAAATTCGTCCCCGGCAATCACCGTATTGCCTTCGCGGAAAATTCCCAGCTGTCTGGCAATCGCCATCGCCGTGACTTTGTGATCGCCCGTGATCATGACGACGCGGATACCGGCTTCATGACAGGTCTTAATCGCCGCAATAACTTCTTTTCTGGGCGGGTCGATCATGCCGACGACGCCCAAAAACGTCATGTCGAATTCAACGTTTTCATCGTCTTCTTCCGGTATGGAATCCAACTTGCGCTTGGCAAAGCCCAGAACACGCAGCGCCTGTTCCGACAAGTTCAGACAGGTTTTTAAAATCTGTTCCCTGTCCTGTTCCGTCATTTCGCGCACGCCGTCGTCCGTCTGAATATGCGTGCATAACGGCAGCATTTCATCAACGGCGCCTTTGGTATAAGCGATAATCTCGCCGTCAATTTCGTGAACGGTCGTCATGCGTTTTCTGTCCGAATCAAACGGCTGTTCAAATTGCTGAGGATATTTGTCTTCCAATTCTTCCTGTTCAACACCGAATTTCTGCGCCAGAAAGATCAAAGCTCCCTCCGTCGGATCGCCCAGGATTTCCCCCGGCGCGTCCGGATTCAGGCACGCTTTGTTGCACAAAGCGCCCGCATAAATCAAATCGCGGTACATTTTGGAATGACGATCTAAAGCGTCTTCGACGGACAAAGCGCCGTCTTTGGCAAAATCGCCATTGACGGCAATCTGCGTCACCGTCATTTTGTTTTGGGTCAAAGTCCCGGTTTTATCCGAACAAATTACCGTCGCGCTGCCCAGTGTTTCAACGGCGGGCAATTTGCGAACCAAAGCGTTTTTGCGCGCCATGCGCTGTACGCCCAGCGCCATAACGATTGTCGCCGTTGCGGGCAGACCTTCGGGAATAATGGAAATTGCCAAAGAAATCGCCGTCATCAACAAAGGAATCAGCGGCCGTCCGTATAAAAATCCGATTCCGAAAATCAGAATACAAACGATAATTCCGACGATACTGAGCGTTTTACCCACAGAGTTCAGTTTGCGTTTCAGCGGCGTATCAAAATCGTCCTGTTCTTCCAACAAATCGGCGATTTGGCCGACTTCGGTACGCATACCGGTTTCAACGACAACCCCCATACCGTTGCCGTACATAACGATAGAAGACGTATACGCCATATTAATTCTGTCGCCCAGCGGCACTTCCTTATCGAAAACTTCTTCCGCGTCTTTTTCAACGGGAACGGATTCGCCGGTTAAAGAGGCTTCCTGAATTTTCAGATACGTCGAATCAATCAGGCGGATATCTGCGGGAACGATGCAGCCGTCTTCCAAAAAAACGACGTCGCCGGGTACCAGTTCGGTTGACGGAACGACGCTTTCTTCGCCCTGACGCATAACGCGCGCCATCGGCGCACTCATTTGGCGCAAAGCCTCCAGCGCATTGGCGGCTTTTTTCTCCTGCACGATGCTGATCAGCGCATTAATAGCGACGATCACCAAAATAACGGCGGCTTCCGCCCATTCGTTTAAAAAAGCCGATAAACCCGCGGCGGCAATTAAAATCAAAACCATCGTATCGGTCAGTTGTTCCCACAGCATTTGCAGCAAACCGCGCTTTTCCGTTTCGCGCAATTCGTTCTTGCCGTACTTTTTCAGTCTTAAAGAGGCCTCGGCATCGCTCAATCCTTCCTCAGAGGTATTCAGTTCCTTGTACACTTCTTCCAAAGATTGAGTATACCAAGGCTTGCGTATATGACTGTCTTCCATAAAAAACTCCTTTTCTAACAGACAGAAAATAAAAAGCAGACACGACAAAACGCTTCACCCGTTATAAAACGGGTAAAGGGAAACGTCCTTTGATTTTCAGCTAAGTTCCGCGCAAAATAAATTACGCTGTTACAATCGCTGTCGCTGGTATCGCCGCCGCCGCTTGAATCGGTGTCGCCCATATCTTAACAGTGGTTACTTTCTTTACAATTAAACACTGTCTGTTATTAAAACAAAAAGATATTCCTTTTGTCAACAACATGTTTTCAAATCAATTTCATCATACGGGCGAACAATTCCCGGCGTCGCGGTTCACCCGCCGCCATATCGTCCGCATTTTTCCGCGCCGCCCGTATGTCACAGCGTAAATCATGCAGCCCGCGCGCCAGTGTCTCTGCTCCGTCTTCAAAATGAACGCCCGATAAAATAACTTTTCCCCGACCAAACATTTTCGTTATAACGGCCGCTTTGGGTTCCGGCAGATCGTAAACGGCCAAAACTTCGCCGTCCGTACCGTCAAAAAACGGCCCGCCGTGATATAACGCCGGATACGTTTCCCCGCCGCGAAACCGAATCTGAACGACTTTTGCCGAAAAAGACGTTAAAGCATACGGCAAAAGACCATACTCTTTATATAAAGTTCCGACGGCGCGCCCTTCGGCCAAATTCAGCCCGCACCCGTTTTCAATGCGCAAGGCGGGCACATCATGTTCAAAAACAATATCGCGGCAGGCATAATACGCCCCTGCGCAAATGCCGAAATAAACGCCGCCGTTTTGCACATAACCGCGAATATGATCGTTTCCTTCGCCCGTCAGCTTCCGCATGTACGGCGTTCCCGCACCGCCGCCCAGAAAGAAAGCTTTAACGTCCCGGTTTAAAACACCGTTTTTGATTTCGGCGGCGTCCGTAAAATCGACCGATATCCCTTTTTCCCGAAAATAAGACGCCAGCTCCCCGTAAAGAGAACTGACGTCCGCACAGCCGTAATCCCTGTAAATTAAGATTTTTGAACGCATGTTTAACGACGGTTTTTCAAATACCATTCAACCGTTTTGACTATGCCCGTATCAAAATTTTCATCAGCTTTCCACCCCAGTTCCGTTTCCAGCTTTGTCGCGTCAATCGCATAACGGCGGTCATGGCCGGCGCGGTCTTTGACAAAAGTCACCAAATCGCGGTATCCGCCTTCTTTACGGGGGACTTCCCTGTCCAAAATAGCGCAGATCGCATCGACAATCTGCAGATTGTTACGCTCGTTGCGTCCGCCGATATTATATGTTTCGCCGGCGCGTCCCTTGTGATACACCAGATCAATCGCTTTACAGTGATCCAAAACATACAACCAGTCGCGGATATTTTTGCCGTCGCCGTAAATCGGAATGTTTTCACCGTTCAAACATTTGCGGATAATTGTCGGAATTAACTTTTCGCCGTGCTGTTTCGGCCCGTAGTTATTGGAACAGTTCGACGTCGTAACATTCATGCCGTACGTATGATAATAAGCGCGCACCAACAAATCCGAAGACGCTTTGGACGCGGAATAAGGGCTGTTCGGCGCATACGGCGTTGTTTCCGTAAACAATCCTGTTTCCCCCAGCGTGCCGTATACTTCATCGGTCGAGATATGATGAAACCGGCAGTTTTCATACCCTTTTTTAACCTGCCCCGGCGCGTCCAGCCAGTGTCTGCGCGCCGTTTCCAACAGCGTGAAAGTTCCTAAAACATTTGTTTTGACAAAGATTTCCGGTCCCGAGATCGAATTATCGACATGGCTTTCGGCCGCAAAGTGAATTACGCCGCGGATATCATGTTCCGTAAAGATTTTTTCAACCAGATCTTTGTCCGTAATATCGCCCCTGATAAAAATATAATTCGGTTTTCCCTGTACTTCCGTCAAATTGCGTTCGTCCGCGGCATACGTCATCTTGTCCAGATTGACGATTGTCAAATCGGGGTGGGTTTCAAGAAAATAAGGAACAAAATTCGACCCGATAAAGCCGGCGCCGCCGGTAACTAAAATTTTTTCAGACATTTTTCTAAACTTTCCTGCCAATGGGGAACATCAATTCCCAGTGATTTAATTTTCGATTTGTTCAGTACGGCATAAAGCGGGCGCTTCGCCTTTGTCGGATACTGCGCGGATTCAATCGGATTAACCCGGCATTTCAGACCTGACAGTTTCATAATTTCACGCGCAAAATCATACCAGCTGCAAACGCCTTCGTTTGAATAATGGTATGTTTCCCGCGTGCCGTCTTTCAACTGTCCCAGCACATGAACGACAACGCCGGCAAGATCCGACGCGCATGTCGGCGTTCCGATCTGGTCATTCACAACGTTCAGAGTTTCCTTTTCAGCCCCCAGGCGCCGCATCGTCTTGACAAAGTTCCCCCCGAACGGGCTGTAAAGCCAAGACGTTCTGATAATCGCGCATGTCTGCGCGAGATCTTTTAAAATAATTTCGCCGTCACGTTTGGTTTGACCGTAAACACTGACGGGATTTGTTCTGTCCGTTTCTTTGTACGGCGTAAATCCGGTGCCGTCAAAAACGTAATCCGTCGAAATATGAATGATTTTCGCCCCCGTTTTTGCCAGATTCATAACGCCGGCCACATTAATGGCGTAACATTTTTCGGGTTCGTCTTCGGCCTTGTCAACAGCCGTATAGGCCGCGCAGTTAATAATGGCGTCCACATCGTTATCGGCGACGAAAGCTTTTACCGCCGCTTCGTCCGTAATATCCAGATCCGGCAGATCAACGCCGACGGCCTGCGGCAAAAGCGCTTTCAGCTCCATTCCCAGCTGTCCGTTCGCTCCCGTAATTAAAAGCATTCTTTCAACCTCGGTAAAATTTTGTCTTTTTCCGACAGACACGCGCTTTGAACCGGCACCTGCCAGTCAATATCCAGATCCGGATCGGCGCAATTTATGCCGCCTTCCGATTCTTTGCAATAAAAGTTATCACATTTATAAGCAAAAACGGCCGTCTTTGATAAAACCGAAAAGCCATGCGCAAACCCGCGCGGAATAAACAGCTGCAGATTATTGACGTCGCTGAGTTCAACGGCGACATGCCGCCCGAAAGTTTCAGAACCGGGCCGCAGATCAACGGCAACGTCCAAAACGGTTCCTTTCAGAACGCGTACCAACTTTGCTTGCGCATGTTCTCCTTTTTGAAAATGCAGCCCGCGGATAACGCCGAAAGACGATTTAGACTGATTATCCTGAACGAACTTGGCCGTAATACCGGCCTGGGCAAACACCTGTTCGTTGTAAGTTTCAAAAAAATATCCCCGGTCGTCGGTAAAAATCCGCGGTTCAAAAATCACGACCCCGTTAATTTTCGTTGGAATAAAAGGCATAACTAAAACTCCGGCGTAGAAATTTCACCTTCGGCCAGCTTTAGCAAATACCGGCCATACCCGGTTTTTGCCATGACCAATGCTTGTTCGCGCAGACTGTCGCGGGAAATAAACCCTTTGACAAAAGCGATTTCTTCCAGACAGGCGATCTTAATTCCTTTGCGTTTTTCAATCGCTTCGACATAAGAAGAAGCCTGGATCAAACTGTCGTGCGTCCCCGTGTCAAACCAATCGATATCCCGGCTTAACACATTGACCTTTAATTTTCCGCGGCGCAGATATTCTTTGTTAACGTCCGTGATTTCATATTCCCCGCGCGCGGAAGGCTTGAGATTTTCAGCAATACCAACAACATCGTTGTCATAAAAATACAGCCCCGGAACGGCATAATGCGATTTGGGTTTCTCCGGCTTTTCTTCAATGCTGACGGCATTAAAGTCTTTATCGAACTCAACAACGCCGTAACGTTCGGGATCCTGAACATAACAGCCGAAAACAACGGCGCCGTCCGTAATTTTCGCGGCGCTTTCCAACTGGCAGGTCAAAGCATGACCGTGAAAGATGTTGTCCCCCAACACCAGCGCCGCCGTATCCGCGCCGATAAAATCCGCCCCGATGACAAAAGCCTGAGCCAAACCGTTGGGAACGGGCTGTTCCGCATAAGAAATATTCATTCCCAGATGAGAACCGTCTTTGAACAAACGTTTAAATCCCGGCAGATCGTCAGGCGTGGAAATAATCAAAACGTCCCTGATGCCGGCGCGCATCAGCAAAGACATCGGATAATAAATCATCGGCTTGTCATAAACGGGAATCATCTGCTTTGACAAAGCGACCGTCGCCGGATACAGACGCGTTCCCGATCCGCCTGCCAAAATAATGCCTTTCATGCAACATTCTCCTTAAAAAACAAATTTTTCTTACCCTATCATAAAGATGAAAAGAAAAAAAACCTTTTCTGCCGGATTTTTCAATACTTTCCTTTTCCCGCCTTTTTTTATACAATCGGCAATAAATTCGGACAATATTCCAAAAAATACCGCGGCACGACAGCGGCCCGCCCGCCATAAACAGACCGGAGAAAAGAAATATGCCTTTGCTGACAACAAATATATTCCTGCCCGAAAACGCCGAACTGCCCGCGCCGTCCAAAGGAAAAACGGCCTGCATCGGTTCGGGCCCCGCTTCTTTGGCCTGTGCGGCCGCCTTGCGGTTAAAAGGATACGACGTCGCCATATTTGAAGCTTTGCCCAAAGCCGGCGGATCGTTAACCTATTGCATACCCGAACATAAACTGACGCAGCGTATTGTCGACGAACAGATCGAACGATTGGAAAACGCCGGCATAAAAATCGTTCTCAATTCCCCTTTTTGCACCGGTTTCAATGCCAAAAAGCTTGAAAAAATGGGATTTCAGGCCGTTTTTTTGGGATTAGGCCTGTGGGAAGATAAAAAAATCAATATCGGCGGCGCTGATTTGGACGGCGTGTTTAACGCGTCCAGCTTTCTGGCGCTGACAAAATTCAACGCTTTGACTCTGTCGGCGCAAGACACCGTTGTCATTGCCGGCAGCGATCGTTCCGCCGCGTGCTGTGCCGCCGTCAGCGTTTTAAAAGGCGCCGGAAACGTTTTTCTGATCGTCAAAGATCGTCCCGAAGAATGCACGGCGGATCCGGCGGATATTGCTTTTGCCCAGTCTTTGGGAATTTCCGTTCTGTACGGATTTGAAGCAAAAAAAATAATCGGCAAAGACGGCCGCGCGGCGAAATTCCGTGCCAGAATGCCCGACGGTTCCGGCGAAATAGAGCTGAGCGCGACAAAAGTCGTCTGTTCGTTCGGGCGCGGTTTTTCCAAACCGAACGCGGGGTGTTCCCTGATGTTGTCCAAAAACAAACTGATCGAGACTCGGGACTATGCCACTTTAAAGGTCGGGTACTTTTCCGGCGGCAGCGCCGTACGCGGGGAAAAAACGACGATTTCCCAATCTGTCGACGACGGGAAAAAAGCCGCGGAACAAATTGATTTTTATCTGAAAAACAAATAAAAATTACCGCTGTTTTCCCGGATTTTGAGTGTATTTTAACAGAAAAAGATTGTTTTGACAAATTTTTCTGCTATTCTGTCAATAGGACTCTTTTTTAAGCAGGTGATGTTATGGATTTACCGGGTTATATCAAAGATTTTCTGCAGATGAACTATTACATTCCGGCCGAAGAGCTGGCTTTGCCGTTTGATCAGATGCCGCCTTATCTGCGCGAACTGATTACGACGAAATGTATGGATCTGGCCGAAAACGGCGAAATGTCTCTTAAAAATGAACAGGAAATCCTTGATGAAACACGCAAACAGTTTCAGTCCGATATTGATTCCGATATTACGAAATCGCAGGATTCTCAGGTCAATAATTTTGTCGCTCATCACCAAAAACTGACAGAACTGGTCGCAGCGGCGGAAAAACATGAAAAGAATCTTTCCGATTTCAGCAAAACCGCCGTATTGTTGGCGGCCAAAAGAATGGCGTCCGACGAATATGCCGATACGCCCAAAACGCTGGATAACTTCCTGCAGGTCAAAGAGGAAATCGCAACCGAGCTGCAGGTAAAATACTTTACGGCCCGCTATTTTGAAACGCACGGTCTGAATCCCGAAAACGCGGATACTTTCCATGAAAAAACGCTGGAAGACATCGCCGTCATTTCCCAAATGGTTCAAAGCGGCCGGACAAACCAGATCGCCGCCCGTTTTAATCTGCCCGACACCAAAGAAGCGCAAGATGCAGCCAAAGGGGCGACTTTGTCCTTTGCAGGAGCGGAATTAAAGACTTTCGCAGACAAGGTGGAAAAGCGGATCAAAGATTCTCCGTTTGTCAAAAGCGTCAATAACCTTAACGATTCTTTTCAAAAGAAGTATCCTAAATCCTATATGGCGGCAAAGCTGATCGGCAACACGGCAGCCGCCGTTACGCTGGGTCCGGCATTTTCGGCGTATAAAGCCGTTGCCGGCATTAATGCCATGCGCAAGGATTTTGCAAAATTCAAAAATGAAAATCCGGATAAAAAAGGACGCTTCTGGAAATTTATCGCTTCAAAAGAAGGGCGCAAAAAATTACTGGAAGTCAGTCAGAATACCGTGCGCATTATTCCGGGCATGCGCGCCGTCGGCATTGCATTAAGTGCCGTTAAAAACTCCGCCAATTTAAAAGGAAGTCTGCAGGAACTGAAGAAAAACGGTTTCAATAAACGCACAATGACCCGCGTCGGCATTGCGGCCGCCGGGCTGCTGGCCGTTTCCGTAACGGCGGCATATGCGAACGATGAAGTCGCGGATATGGTTAACGATTGCATTTCCAACACATTCGGGTCTGTTCAGGACAGTGTCGAAAATGTCATGGATTCCCTGCAAAGCACGGCGCCGGCAATGGATATGCCCGATATGGCGGCCGATATTGATTTAAATGAAGCGACCTCCTCTTTAAACGATGTCGCCGCTGAACCAGTCATTAATGATCTGCCCGATCCGGTACAGGCTCCGGAAGTTGAAACGGAAGCGGCGGAAGTCGCTGAACCGCCCGTGCCCGAGCAGTCAACGGTAACGGCTCCTGAACCGCAAACAGCGGAAGTCACTGAACCGCCCGTGCCCGAACAATCAACGGTAACGGCCCCTGAACCGCAAACAGCGGAAGTCGCTGAACCGCCCGTGCCCGAGCAGTCAACGGTAACGGCTCCTGAACCGCAAACAGCGGAAGTCACTGAACCGCCCGTGCCCGAACAATCAACGGTAATGGCCCCTGAACCGCAAACAGCGGAAAATATTCAGACACAGGATCAGCCGACTGCCGTGGCAGATCTGATCGGCGGCAAAGAATATTCCACTTTCGGCGACAGAAATATGCTGGTTCAGTCTCCCGACGGATCCAACTCGATTTTATTCGGGGACGGAACTCAAAAAGTAACCTATCAGTTTTCTGAAGGAAAAATCAGTATTTCCGCGCAGGGCTTTTCAACCACTTCGTTAACGGAACAAGACGCGGCGACTTACAACGAGCTGTTAAATCAGGCGCAGACGAACGGATCCGCGCACCCGTCATTTGACGCTCAGCAGGCTTTCCATAAAATCAAGATTGCCGAAGCGATCAAAGCGCAGTACGCGGCTAACCCGACGCCGGAATTGGAACAACAGTTTGAAGCTTTATCCATGACACATCGTTTGGGTATGGATCGTCTGGATTTAGGAAAAATCACTGACAACCCTGCAGAACTAAATGTCATACCTGACAGCACCATACAGGCTTCCGCTGCTGAATATCTGCAGCAAAACAATGACCGGGAATCCTTTACGGCAACGGCCGTCAACACACCGGCACAGGATCAAACAACGGTTTCCATCAATAACTTCAACTTACGCGACAGATCGGTCAGCGGCACGTTGCATC
>ULQL01043040.1_pt1 | contig 21669 bp, 8 predicted proteins | sample 1954411 | NCBI WGS metagenome assembly ULQL01 (sample SAMEA4835654, study PRJEB28245) | human gut metagenome | biome: gut microbiome; material: fecal sample | place: Denmark | collected 2008 | reverse complement strand
AGCCCAGGTTCTTTCCATTGATACCCCTGTCAACCAACGCCTGGGTCAGGAAAGGGAACACCAGCTGCAGCAAGCTGCCCAGCAACATCCCCAGCAGGAGAACCACAACCTGACGACGGTAGGGTTTGAGATATTTGAAAAAGAACCCCAGGCTCTGCCTGTGACTCTCGCACTCCTCCTTGCGCTTGCCAAAGTTCACTCCCGGCACCATCAGCAACGCCATACCACAGTCCCGCCCCTGCACACTGGTGCTTAGCCAGCAGCGCATGAACTCCTCTTCAGTATAGCACAACTTCTGGGAAGCGGGATCTGCGATATAGAAGCGGTAGCGCCCGCTCCGGTTCTTCTTCACCTTATAGCAGACCACGAAATGGTTCTGGTTCCAGTGGAGGATGCAGGGCAGGGAGGCATCGTGGGCCAGCTGTTCCATGGTGATTTTCACTCCCAGCGTACGAAAGCCCAGATACTCGGCAGCCTCGCTGATGCCCAGCATTGACACACCGTTGCGGGTGATGTGGCAATGATTGCGCAACATCTCTGCCGAATACTCCTTACCGTAATATTTCGCTATCATCCGCAACGAGGTGGAACCGCAGTCCATCTCGTCGAGTTGCTGATAATGGGGAAAGCCTTTAATCATAATCAGTTACTTTTTTCCGAATCTGTATCCTATGGAAATCATTCCATAACGAGGGATGCAATTGTATGTCGCCTCAGTCAACTCCTGTTCGTACGATCCATTATCGAAATTAGTCAACTGATGGAATATGTCATAAGCCTTACATTGAACGGTAATCTTACCTTTCAAGAATGTCTTATACAAGGAAATGTTGCTTACAACTCTTGTCTTATTGACTTCCTCTAATCTATAACCTTTACGCGTCAAGGAAGTCAAGTCACCGGAGAACTTAATATCCCACGGCAGGCGACATGCAAGATTAAAACCATACCTTATGTCCCAGGCTTCATAATTAACGGAATTCATCTTGTTTCTTATACTGTAATAGCTAAAACCAGCATTTAATTTCAACGTTAACTCCTTATGCTGAAAGACTAATCTGGCTGTTTCATCCAGGACATCTCGCTTATTTTTGCTACTCTGAAGACCTTCATTCATATGCCCAGACATAAGAGTCGTAACATCTTTCCTATAAACAATTTCATTGTTGATATTCCATGCCCTTGATTTTCCCAATCCCTTATCAACATACAAACGATTCCATGACGCCCAAGTCCCTTTCACGTTCTGGGGAATTACAAGAGAATTACCATTCTTATCATCGTACAATGAACACATTATTATCATGTTAAGCATAAACTGAGACTGCGACGAAAAGTTTACATTCCACTGGCGTTCAGTATTATGCCATGCATAGGTAAACTGATAATCGTACATCGATTCTTTTTTCAATCTACCATTACCGGTTGACATCACTAACGGATGAGACGAATCTGTAGTTTCAACCAAGTTTAACACAGATGGTTTGCGATAGGATTCCAATTTGTTGAAGAAATGAATCCTGGAATTTTTTCCCTGCCATTTAAGTCGGAATCTTGGACACAGATCAACATAACTCCTCGTAAGAGTAGTATCTACCGAAGAGTTACTATAACTCATATTTTTGCTAAGCATACGCACATCAAAGCCCGCTATCAATTGCCACTTACCCTTTTTATACTCCCAGTTTACCATAGGTTTATGCTCCCTGGACAGGCTGTTGGAATGATAGCTATTGGCATCATACAGATCATCCAAGGTACGCTGACGTGAAACTGACTCGTTACCCTGGGTATAACGATATCCGATTTCCAGACTCATATTATTCAAGAAGTTGAAATGATAAAAACCTTCCAATGTATATGAATAAGATTTCGTCTTGGTATTATCATTGGCTACATAAGAGACAATAGAATCATTTACCGGGAGATAATAGGTTATGTGACTATTCTCTCCTAGTTTCTGGTTATTGTCCGAGTATGAAGCATCGGCATGAAAAATGAGATCATCGCCCCAGGCCAAGGCCTGCGACATTTCTATATTTTCACGAAGTCTAAAATTATGTGCCCTGTTATTCGCCTTGTTGATAGAATAATTCTGCAAATAGTCAAAGGCATTTCTGCCACCTTCATCTATAGCATCAAAAAGCTGCAACACAGAAGAATTTGATGGTATATCCTCATCAAACAGCGCATATTTGTTCAAGTCATCATTTTTGCTCCTGCCATAATCCACCATAGTCTGAAACTGAAAATAGGAAATACCCATCTTCGTAATCTTGTTATTCAAACTGAAGGAAGAATTCCTGCTGTCATTTAAATTCTGAAATATTTTATTGATGTTGGTCTGAGGCAATATGCTGATCTGTTTTTTCTGCTCATCCAAATCTACGCCTTGCCATTGAGCAGCCAAATCTGTAGAAACATAAAAAGTTCCACCGGTTTTCTCTGCAATAGTACTCACGCCAACTTTTTTGGTGTTCATAATTGATTTTGGGCTGTCTGAATCCCAAAATGATCCATCGCTGCCAGGCACGCTCGACTGATTGATGTTGTTAAGGTTAGCATACGCAGAAGCATTTACAGAACCTATCATATACCCATCAAATCCTCTTACCTGCCATCTGTCATTAGTACCGACACCAGCCTCTATATTTCCGAAATTATTTTGGCTATATTCCTTTTTCAAGAGAACATCCATCACATTGTCTTTCAAGTCTGTCCTTGTATTCAGGTTGCGGTTCTTTTCTTTGCTCTGCTCAAAGACTTTAAGACTTTTTACCGTATAATACGGCATATTCTCCAACAAAGCCAGATTATTTCCCTTAAACAACTGCTTGCCATTTAAAGTAAGGTAATCTATTTTCTTATCATTGATAAAGATTTCTCCATTGGCTTCAATTCTTGCACCGGGCATCTGCCTGATCAACTCATCAAGCATAGAACCTTCAGGCAGGTTGAATGCGTCTGCATTATACACTAAGGTATCTCCTTTGTGAAAGAACTTGATTCTGGTAGCACGCACGGTTACCTCACCCAACTCATTATCACCAGTCAGGCTATGTTTAGACTTCAGCCTTACCAGTTTTATAGCTGGAATCCACCGCCGTAAGACTCTTGCCGCATGCTTTAATTTGTAATTGACTGTAATAGACTTGTAGCCTTCACAATCTACCTTTATGATATATGATTCAACCTTAGCAGGAACTTTGAAGGAAAATGAAGAAGCAACCATATAGCCAGAAGGACGTTCATTTCTCACAGACATTGTATCTATAACAGTACTGTCTGTTGACATCAATGTTACTTTAGCCTTTTCCAAGCCATAATCAGTAAATGAATCCATCACAAAGCCAATCAACTCTATCGTTCTACCAGCAGGCTGAGCGACGGCTATTAAGTTCATTACACAAAAGGTAAAAACCAACAATATTTTGAAGTTTATATGTTTCATCTTATCAATATTTAATTAATACACATACTTGTAGATTTTCTATCATGTCAAATTCTGCCAGCAGCATTTTACTAAGCTCACTATTACTTTTGAGGTGAAATGAAGCAATTGACTTTTCCAATGTATCTTTGAGAGACTCTTTCATATTTTCTTCTATAAAGAACATATAATGACTAGTCAATTCTGACAAATTTCCAAGATACCTTAATATCTCATTATTTCCACCTAACTGATTAAGAAAAAGCAGAGAATCATATTTGTCATCATCCTCAACATAAATTGGCTGAGTCCAATCTACAACTTGACAATACTCTGCTATATTCATTTTTTGAGCCAAATGGAAAGCTTGGTCGTTGTCACAAATACCATTAGCTAGAATTTCCATTCCAAGAAGAGCATCTAAATAAATCAGGTTATCACCTACTACCAGTACAGAAGAAATATCTAGAACTTTCATGATCTCAACAAGGCTTTCAGCTATTCTATTGTCATAATCAAAGCAACTCTCATATTCATGAAAATGCTCTAAAAGATAATAGTCTATATATTCCATCAACTTTGTACTTATTGGTGAAACCATTTTACGTGCAAAGAAGTGATTTTTATCAAGCATAAACTTAAAGTGCTCTTCTCCCAAATTAGCTGGTCGATTTCCGTTTTCTTCTCTCCACCTGATGAATCTCAAGTTATTCTCCGAACAAATTTTATCTTCATCATAGTAATTCAAAAGTACGGTATGAATATAAATTTCTTCAGATGCAAATGTATGATTCAAACGCTTTAAAAAGCCTGGATGTTCCTTTGTGTAACGTAACAAAAATGCACATGCCTCTCTTGTCATAGAACACCATTGTGATCCCAAATAAATTTTATCTGGGAAATGGGATGTTGGGCGTTTTATTTGATATTTCACCTGAAAGCCTCGCAAGAAGTTGGTAATACAATACCTCTTAGGATTTCTTACTTGATAATAGTCATAAGGCAAGAAATACAACAACCGACGATCAATTTCTCTAAACGTAGCTATTCTACAGTCAAAATAACTTTGCCCTGGATTATTGTCGAAGAATTGCAGGAAGCTTTCGTAGGGCTTTATGGGATAATCTTGCCCACTTATGATATGATAATAATCTGCATTTGAATTATTTATCGCAATATTGAGCACCTTGATTTCAGTCTTCAAAATACTATAACCTCCCCAATGCAATCTGTCATGACCACAATATTTTATTCGGTTATTGCGGTCAAGCAGATCGTTGATTACAGGCATATCAGTAGCCTTGCAATCTATATTCAAGAATAGATCACATTCTTCATGGTTCAAATATTCCAAAACCTTTCCCAATATTTGCCATTCATTATGAGCTAATATAATAAAGGCATGTCTCATAGGCATTATTGTTTTTGTGACAAGTACAAAAGAACGTTGTTCTTTACGCTATTTTCAATTTGTTTTTTATTACAATTAATTTTTTGTCCTTCTGCCTGGACAGAATCAACAATGGCTATATCTCTTTTATTGCTATTTATCAATAAAGGCCAATGATACTCTATACCACACCAACGCACATGATCTTCAAATGTACCCATCACTGCCATAAGAGCTTCACGTGAAAAGCAAGGCATCATCATTTCGACAAAATTAGTATATCGTATTGTACACATTGGATTGTGCAATGTATGTTCATACGTATAATAAGAATTACTCAATGAAGGTTGAGCGATTTTAAGCCTGTATTCCTTCATCAATTCAAATAACTTATTGACCGAATCTACTGAGATTTGAATATCATCATCCAACAACAGGAAATAATCATACTGTTCTATAAACTGAGGGTGCATTTGAAAATATTGAAAAGACATATCCATTTTGTAACCTTTCAGTTTACATACAAACTTTGAATCCCCAAGATACTTATTATAAGTATCGTCATAAACAAGCAAATGCAAATCAAAATTAGCTGTATCATAGCACAATTGACGATGCAAGCTTCCATCGCCAACTGACACAATAACACAATTCTTTCTTGATATATTTAGATTGTTAATTATTACTTGTTTATTCATCTATTTTGTTATTTTTTAGACGCAAATTTATATAAAAAATCAGAACCCCCAAAACTTATATTTATTAACGTTTCTAACCCCGCTTAACAGTACCTAATTATCTCCTTTTCGAATTCCTATCTTTTTATATATGCTCTGAATTTGTATTAAGGCTCAGAAGAGATTATCCATCAATGGACAATTTCATCTGAGCCTTTATTTATTAGAATACTTATTTAGTCTAGAAGATTACTTCTCTGCTGACTGACCTGCTGATGTTGGCCAATATGGGTTCTGATACAATGGACTCTTCTCTACAGAAGAATAATCACTTGCTGTAAGCAGGAACTGCTTGATAGGAAGTGGCTGCAGATAGTGAGCCATGTGCCAGGTGAAACCATCCTTGTAGCTGTTGGTAGCTGTCATGTTCACCTCCAATGGACGATAGTACTCGCTCAGAGAAGAGCTTGATACGTTGGCATTAGAAGAACCATCGGCATTCAGGTTGTTATACCAGCTCTGCATTGGAGTATTCCAGAGATGAATACCCTCCATGTGAGCAGGAGTTGTCATCAACTGATCGTATGAACGCCAACGCTGCAAATCCATACCACGAAGACCTTCTGAAATCAACTCGCAACGACGCTCACGACGGATATTGTAGAGAATCTTATCGGTCAACTGCTTGCCTGCAGAGTAAGAACCCCAGTCGGCAGTTTCCTTGCTCATCTCAGTAGCATCGATGGTAACCTGTGGGTTAACAGCATCACCTGTGAAGCCGGCAGCCTTACGTACATCCTTCCAATACTCCAGAACCTTGCCAGAAAGACTGTTGGTCAACATATACTCAGCCTCCATGTAGTTCAGCAGCGCCTCGGTAGCACGGAAGATTTCAGCTGCATTGTAGCAGTTACCATTACCTGTATTAGCCTTATCAAAGGTACCACCCTTACGGATGGCATAACCTGTAGAATAGTCATTCTCGGCATTACGTGTGGTAATGGTTGGATATGGCTCGTCGATGACATAGTGATCCTCTGAAGCAGACATATTCTTGAATACATTCTTCTGTCCAGGAACCTTCAGGAAGATGGTGAGACGAGGGTCACGATTGGTAGCTACATCGGCGATAGTCTGGTCGCTATAGGTATAGGCTGAATTATAGATAGGCTTACCATCCTTCATCACATAGCCCTCTACCATAGAGCGGGTAAGACCTACACCAAAGTCTCCATGCTGGACACCAACCTCCACATTATTGACTACACCCAACTCCTTGCTATACTGGCGCCAAAGGATAACCTCAGGTGTACCCGACATATCTGTAGTACCCCAGATATTGAAGTAAGGGTTCTGAGGATCACCTTCCTTCTGAGGAATAGTACCGGTGTTCACCATCAACTGATCCTTATACTTGTCAGCTACCATTTCGGCAGCCTTGGCACTCTCCTGCAGGAAATACTTAGCCTCAGCATCAACAGAACCTGTAGGATACTGATAGTTGGCATTATACTCCTTAGCCTTGCCTGGCCATCCCTCGCCGTTAGGAACGAAAGCTGTGCCGGCAAAATAAGTCAGCCAAGAACCCTCGTAGAGAGCTACACGGCTCTTGAACAGGCGGGCTGCATCTGGAGAGATACGGGTATGGTTCTTGTCAAAACCATCCTGCATCAGCGAGATAGCCTTGTCCAGGTCTTCCATGATGAAACGAGCCACCTCGTTGCAAGGCTGACGCTTGTTGGCAGCCACCAGAATTTCCTCATTGTCAGGGAATGCCTCGGTTACAATAGGAAGGTCGCCCCACTTCTGCAACATATCGAAGTAGCAATATGCTCTCATGAAGTAGATCTCACCGATATACTGGTTGATGATAGCCTCACTACCTGAAATCTTACCAGCCTTCTGAGCCTCGAGGATAGAATTGAGCTGATAGTTGATGTTGCGGATATTATTCCAAGACCAGTTGCCGTTATCATTGGCTGTTTTCCAAAGTCCTGTGGCAAACTTGCCATCACCATTCCAGTTGATCTGGTTGTCGGTATTCACATCTCCGGCATAGAGACCATAGCTCCAGTTGGCGTGCCCTGGCATGACATCACCATAGAACTGATCGGCAGCAGCTTTCACCTTTGCCTCTGAAGTAAAGAATCCATCAGAAGGTAAGCTTGATGGTGGCTCCTGCTCCAGATAATCACTACAAGAAGAGAAGGATGCAGCAAGTGCCAATGACATAAGTGCTATATGTTTGAATTTCATATTAATATCTCCTTTTAATTATAATGTAACGTTAACACCGAAAGAGAAAGTGCGAGAGAGAGGATAACCATTACCATAATCGGTATCGATGGTCTCAGGGTCGAACTGACTTGGAAGATCGGTGATAGTGAACAAATTCTCTGCTGAAACGAAGAAGCGGACATTGCCCAAACCTGCCTTTGAAACCAAGCTCTGTGGCAGGGTATAGCCAATCTGAAGGTTCTTCATACGCAAATAAGCTGCATTGAGCAAATAGCGTGTCTGGGTTTGGATGTTCTTCCCGCTGTACTGCGGACGTGGCAGATAGGCATTCAGATTCTCTGATTCGTAGCCATTCTTGACAGACCAGGTTTCTGAATCGCGGAAGTAGTCCTGAACGCCGGTAATACCTGCAGCCCACCATACACCAGAGTCGGTAGCTCCAAACAGAAATTCTTTCGCATCAGAATAATCACGCTTCATGACACCCTGCATGAATGCACGGAAGTCGAACCCCTTCCAGCTGGCAGTGAGATCAAGACCGAAGAGATAACGAGGAGTTTTGTTGCCGATAACCTTCAAGTCACCATGGTCTGCCAATGTATTGCTTCCATTAGAGATCTTACCGTCGCCATCCAGGTCCTTGTACATGATATCACCAGCAGCCCACTTGTCGCCAAGCTGGCTCTGTCCACCATTTGGCAAGGTAGCCAGATGCTGGTTCATCTCATCATTAGTCTTGGCAATTCCGATGGTTTCATAACCCCAGATTTCGCCTACCTTGCGGTTCTCGATATAGCTAGACAAGGAACCGGTAGGGTTGTTTGGATAACGGGTTACCTTAGCCTGAGCATCTGAAACATTGAATGTTACACCATAGTTCAAGCCATTCTCCAGATGATCGCGCCAGCCAATCTGCAACTCCCAACCAGTGGTACGGAGGTCAGTATTGTTGGTCTTAGGAACAGCAGTTCCCAAAAGTGCAGGCAACTCAGGAGCAGGACCTACCATGTCCTTGGTATTACGTACATAGTAATCGAAGGAACCAGTCAGGCGGTTGTTGAAAGCACCCCAGTCGAGACCGACATCATAGCTTTCTACCTTTTCCCAACCCAAGGCTGCAGAAACCAGACCTGGAGCTGCAGTAATGTTGGTCTTCTTACCACCCTGGAGCCAGGTACCTGATACTGATTTATAATCTACTGTAGAATAGGTCTGATACCAGTTATCAATATTCTGGTTACCCAAAGAACCGTAAGATGCACGGAGCTTCAAGGTATTTACTGTATTCTCCAATGGCTTCCAGAAGTTCTCGTGAGCGATGTTCCAACCCAAAGAGAAGGATGGGAAGGTCTTCCACATATTGTTTCTACGGAACTTGGATGTACCATCATGACGGATATTGAACTCGAAAAGATACTTCTCATCATAGTTGTAGTTCAAACGGCCGAAGAAGCCCGCTGTCTGCCACTGATTGCGTCCACCATTCACGGAAGGAACGATTTCCTTGCCTTCGTAGCTCAAGCCATTGGTCAGATCCACCTCCAGACGAGACTCATCCAAGATACCATTACGCTGCAGACCGAATTCGGTCTTTCTCAACTGCTCTGCCTGGAAACCACCCATTACGTGGAAGTTATGTTTCTTAGCCAGAGAGAAGTTGTACTCGGTATAAGCCTGGAAGTTATAGTAGTTCTCCTTATATTCATCCTCATGAACATTGGAACCCTTGTCGTAAACGATAGGATTGCCGGCAACATCATGGTTGTAGAGCATCTTCTTGTCCCAGTGGCGTGCAGTATTCTCTGAACGATAAGTGAAGTCGATATGAGTTCTCCAGTTCTTGATAGGCTCAATCAACAGGTTCACCTGCTGGTTCAGAATGTCACGCTCCTTGGTATCCTTACCTGCTGTAGCCAGACCGAGGGCAGGAGAAGGTGCAGAATAATAGTAACCGTTGCGATCCTGCAAAGGCAATACTGGCCAACCCTGACGTGCCAAGTCCTGATACAGACTGTTGGTCAAATTAGCAGGGCGCTGGAAATCGGTACGGGTCCAGCGGGTAGAGTAATCCAGGTGCAGCCAATCGGTAATCTGCGCACCAATCTTAGCTGCCGTATTGTAACGGTCGTTCTTATCCTTATCCAGCTTCATGAAACCGCCATTGTGCAGGTAGTTGAAAGAAGCATAGAAATTAAACTTATCATTACCGCCGCTCACACTTGCGTTATGCTCCTGAGAGAAGGCTGTGCTCTTATACAAGGCATCATACCAATCAACGTCATCTACACCATAGCCGTAGCCATCATTCCATGTTGTGCCGTTGCTGGAATCGATACCGTAGAGCAGGTTACCATTGGCATCCTTTCGGGTACCAGGACCTACAGGAGTGGCATTGTGATAAGCCACGATTTTATTCATACGCTCCTGATCGAAGAACACACCACTACCACCATTGGTATGAGCATCGTTTACCCATGCTGCATAGTCAACAGAGTTCATCATGTGCTTGCCACGAATCATTCCGCTGAAACGGAAGCTGTTATTATAGTTGACTGTAACCTTACCCGACTTACCTTTCTTGGTAGTAACCAAGATTACACCGAAAGGTGCACGGGAACCATAGATTGAAGATGCAGCAGCATCCTTCAATACAGATACACTTTCGATATCCTGTGGGTTGATGGTATTCAAATCACCCTCAGAACCATCAATCAAGATCAATGGAGTACCCTTGGAACCCTCACCAATGGTAGTAGTACCACGTACATTTACATTAGGAGTAGCATCCATAGAACCAGATGAGCTGGAAATCTGCAAACCAGGAACCAGACCCTGCAATGCCTGGGTAGCATTGGCAACAGGACGGGAAGCAATCTCCTTGCTGTCGATTACAGAGACAGCACCAGTGAGGTTTACCTTCTTCTGAGTACCGAAACCTACGACAACTACTTCACTCAAAGCTTGATTGTCGTCTTCCAAAGTAACGTTCAACGGACCATTACCAGCTTTTACCGTCATGGTCTTATAACCTATATAAGACACTTCGACCATAGCACCTGGAGCAGCACTGAGCGAGAAGTTACCATCAATATCGGTAACAGTACCCGTCTTGGAACCCTTAACCTTTACGGTAGCACCGATTACCGGCTCACCAGAAGGATCAAGAACCTGACCTTTAACGACACCCGACTGCTGAACAACCTGAGCTGTAGAAGCTGCCATGATAGATTGTGGAGGCAAAGCAACGCCAGTTGCCAAAGCTGCCAAAGCCATCAATCTTCTAGACGATGTTATTAGCTTGAGATTTTCCATTTTAAGTTGTATTTTAAATTTGTTAGTTTATATTATACAATTTATGTAAAAAATGTAAAGTGCCGCCTTCGCTCTCGCCAAGGCAACTTTTATTGCTTCACAATTGCAAAATTCGGACTTTTTTATCATATATTAGGGAAAATTTCGCTAAAATAAGGGAAAAATTCGGGAAAAAGTAGTAAATTTGTACCCAAAATACAAAGAAATACTAATAATCGAGATGAGAACAATATATTTGATACTGACTTTTGTGTGCTGCATCATTGCTAAAGCGGAAACATTTCCATACCGCAGCATTGCATCTTTTAACATTTCGCCAGCGTCTGAAAGCTACTGTATGATGCTGGATAGCGAAGGAATGATGTGGGTAGGAACCAATTCCGGACTCAAATCATACGATGGCTATACCGTGAAATCGTATAAATCGAATGCACTTTCTCCTGGTATTCTTCCCAACAACGACATCCGTTCCATGGCAGAAGACCACGAGCAGAACCTCTGGCTGGGAACCCGAAACGGCCTGGTAAAGATAAACCGGAAGACTGGCGTTTTCAAGACCTATTTCCTGCCTACCGAGAACCAGCGTATCATCTATCATCTCTTTGTGTCTAAAGATGGAACATTATGGATTGGAACAGACGGCGGATTAACCTATTTCAATCCGAAGGATGAATCCTTCTATACCTATACTTCCAGGAATGCCTGGCGCATCGATGAAAACGGAAAGAAACAGCGCCTCAATTCTTTCAGCGTAAAATGTGTAGCTGAAGACAAAAACGGCGACCTTCTCATCGGTACCTGGTCTTCAGGACTGATGCGTCTGAAACGTGGCAGCAACGTTTTCCGCAGCTACCCGAAGCTGAATGACATGAATTCAGCCTACTCGCTCTTTTTCGACAGAAACCATCGCCTCTGGGTAGGAACCTGGGGGTACGGAGTGCTGTGCATCAACAATCCGGACAATCTGAAGAATCCGCAGTATCATCAATATCCATACGCCACCAACAACTTCGACATCTTCTATAAATTCGTAGAAGACCCTACCACCAATACTCTATGGGCATGTACCAGAGAAGGTATCTGCTATTTAGATGAAGATCAGCCACAAGCAGGCTGGAGCAAATATACTCAAATTGGCGGCAACCCTCTCATCTACTGCAATGACATCAGCACGGATGGAGCGGGAAATATCTGGCTCTGTACGCAGAATGATGGAGTCTTGCAGATTACCACCCCCCCATCTCTCTTCAGACAGTGGCATTTGGGAAATCTTCAGAATGCCCCTACCATCAACTACGTGAATGCCATACTAACCACCGATGGAGCATGGTTCTGGCTGGGGCTCAACCCATACGGAGTAGCGCTCTACAACAGATACACCGGTGCCACCTATTATAATAGTGAAATTCCAGGTTTTGGCAGTTTGCACGACTATACGCTAACCACGAGTATCACCAGCATTGCCAAAAGAAGCAATGGGGAAATCTGGTTTGCGGTCAACAACTATGGTGTCGTAGTCAAGCCAAAGGAGGGAAATGCCTTCGAACTGAATCGCAGCAATACCAAATACATCCAAGAAGACTTTGTCAATACTGTTTTCGAATCAAAGGATAAAACCATGTGGATAGGAAGCCGCAATGGTATGAGTATCGTGTATCCAGACAATACAGGCTACTTCCTGACCATGAAAGAAGGTAAGAACGACTTCAGCAGCTGCGACATCCGTAATATCAGCCAGGATAGGCAGGGCAACATCTGGGTCTCTACCGATAATGAAGGCATCATCCGCATTTCGGGAAACCCCAAGAACATCCGTTCGCTGAAATACAAGCAATACTGCTCTAAAAACCAGCTCTTTGCCATCAATGATGCCCAGAAATGCATGGAGGACAAGCAGGGCAGACTCTGGGCGATATCAAACAGTGGCGGACTCTTCCTATATAATAAGGTGGAAGACCGTTTTGAATACCAGAACCGAAAGATTCATCTTCCGGATGACCAAACCTTCTCCATAGAAGGCGATGCTTTCGGCAATATCTGGGTAGCGCTCAACAAGTCTCTGGCTTATATTACCTGGAAAAGTCAGGATGCGGAAGACTTGCGCAACATCACTTACTTTACCCGGGAAGACGGTTTGGGAGAAGTCCATTTTTCGGCGGATGCCAGTTATCAGTTTGGCAAGGAAATCTTCTTCGGCGGCAGAACAGGCTTCTTCTCCTTCACTCCATCTCCTCTTATGGGAATGAAGCATCACAAGAAGAACAGCAAGCTCATCATTACCGACCTGCTGATAGACGACGTGTCATTTGCTATGCTGGACTCTGTTCTCAAAAGTGACATTTCGAAAGAAATGCCTCACTATACCCAGGAGATTACCATACCGGCAAAGGTGAAGAAGTTTGATATCGAGTTTGCACTCCTCACTTACGGCAATGCCAGCAAGAATGTCTATGCCTACCAGCTGGAAGGTTATGATGAAGACTGGCAATATTGCAAGCCTGATGTTCACAAAGCCACCTTCCAGAACCTAAGCGCAGGAACCTACAGATTGCGTCTGAAGGCCACCGACAGCTATGGTCATTGGCAAGAGCTGCCCTACACCATCACCATCAAGATGCTGCCGCCATGGTATGCCTCCAGAATAGCCTTCATGTTCTATATTCTGATGCTCATTGGCGGCATCTTTGCTGCTGCCAGATGGTATAAGGAGCGGGTGAAGACACGAAACAGCCTGCAGATGGGAGTCATCCTCACCAACATCACCCACGAGCTGCTCACCCCTCTTACCGTCATCTCTGCCACCATCTACAAGCTCAAGGAAAGAGCGCCACAGTATGAGGAAGATTATCTGGTGATGGACAACAACATCAACCGCACCACCCGACTCCTGCGACAGATCCTGGAAGTGAGAAAGTCGCAGGCAGGACAGCTGCATCTGCTCGTGAGCCGCAGAAACCTGATTTCGTTCATAGAAGAAGCTTGCGAGAATATCCGTCCGATGGCTGAACACCAGAAGATTTCGCTATCCCTGGAGAAGCCGAAGGCTGAAGGCATGGCATGGTTTGATGCCGACAAGATGGATAAGATCATCTACAACCTGCTCTCCAACGCCATTAAATATAATAAGGTGGGAGGCAAGATTGATGTATCGCTCAATCTCAGCAAGGATCAGGCGGTCATCACGATTGCCGATAATGGCATCGGTATGTCGAAGAAGAAGATGAAGCATCTCTACACCCGATTCTTCGATGGCGACTACCGCAAGCAGAACATGCCGGGAACCGGTATCGGACTGGCCCTGACCCACGACCTGGTGAAACTGCATCATGGCAGCATCCAATGTGAAAGTCAGGAAGGCGAAGGCACTACCTTCACCATCACCCTGTCTATCAGAAAAAGTGCGTATGCACCAGATGAAATAGACAATTCTGAAAAAACAAATGCAGTAAATCGGGAAGCCATCAGACAGGCAAGCCAGGAAACGAAGCTGGAATTCCAACCTGCTTCTGAAGACAAACCTAAGCTGGCACCTGTCCGCCAGAGCATCTTCATCAGAAAGAATGCGAGCAAGATCCTGGTGGTGGAGGACAACGAGGAACTGCTCGCCCTGATGCTGCAGGTATTGAGCAAGAACTATCATGTGTTTACGGCAAAGAACGGAAAGCAGGCGATGAACATCATCATGAAGGAGAAACTCGACCTCGTGGTGAGCGACGTGATGATGCCAATCATGGATGGTATCGAACTGACCAAGCAGCTGAAGTCTGACAAGAGTTTCTGGCAACTGCCTATCATCCTGCTCACCGCCAAGAACAAAGAAGAGGACAAGACCGAGGCTTATGCCGCAGGAGCAGATGCCTACATCACCAAGCCATTCAAGTTTGAGGAGCTGGAAGTCCGGATCAATGCCCTTCTTGCCAACCGTAAGAAGATGATAGAGAAGATTCAGGCAGAAGTTGCGCTCCAAACCAGCACGGAGAGCGAAACACAGACTGCGTTACATTTGAGCAACCCAGATCAGGCATTCATCACTCGTGCCACAGAGGTAGTGATGCAACATCTTGCAGATGGCGATTACAACCGCGATTCTTTTGCCAAGGATATGGTGATGAGCGAATCCACTCTATATAATAAGGTGAAAGCCACAACAGGGCAAACGGTCATTGCCTTCATCACCAGCATCCGCCTGAAGGAAGCTCAGCGCATCATCCGGTCGAACCCTAACATTCTGATCAGCGAAGTGGCAACCCAGGTGGGCTTCAACACTCCGAAGTATTTCTCCAAATGCTTCAAGAAGGAGTTCGGCATCTTCCCAAAGGAGTATATGGAAGAGCTGAAGAAGGGGTAGCAGCATTTAGCACCATTTAGCTTCAATGCATAAATGCAACGCAGCTTGCTTATATAATGCCCAAAAAACAGTCCCAAACGTTGGGCACTCAGTGCCCACGATACGGGCAACCAGTGCCCAGCACATGGTCTGTCGATGCCCAGTACATGGTCTCTAAGTGCCCATGTAACGGGCATCAAGAGACCAGCCCATGGACCTTATTTAACTGAAATAGTAGACACTTCTCTACTACTATTCCTGCTTTTCCAGACATAAATCTCCGAATGGGTAGTTCATGATACTTCTATGAGACTTTAATGATACTTCTTATAAAAACATCAGAAAAGTCTCATTTTTATATTTTACTATCAATCAAACGATTATATCATTATTCACTCCCAAAAATGAGACTTTGAGACTTTTTCTCACAAAAAAAACTTTTTCACATAATAGTAAATAAAGGCTTCGATAGAACGAAGCTAGCAATCAGCTTCAAGAAACTTCTTCGTATTAAAAAAAGCCGAGATTCAGCTTCAAGAAGCCGCTTCCTATCAGAAAGAAATAAACGAAGAGCAGCCTATAAACAGTTGCAAACTTATCAGGCAGAAGTGGGTTTCCTTGGCATTTTGATGTTACTAAACGTTAAATGTAGCCTATTCAAAGACATTTTCCACATAAATATGCAAAAAAAAGAAAAGTTTTGTGTATATTTGTCCCCACTTTGCAGTCCGAATAAAAAGGGGCTCTAAAATCTCTAAACTTTATGATATGAAGAACGAGAAGAAAAACAAAAGGAGAATTTAAGGCTTCTCAGAAGCTATTCTCTGTGTGCGTGTATGCTCTTTTTGGGTGGAATCGCTTTTCCTATGCCTTCAAACGCATCTACTGCAACTGAACTGGCTACCCAGCAGAAAGGCAAGCAGATTTCGGGTACCATAACCGATAGCCATGGTGTGCCTGTGATTGGTGCAACCGTGCTCGAAGTGGGTACAACCAATGCTGCCATCACCGATCTGGACGGTCATTTCACTCTGAATGTACGTCCGGGTGTAAAACTCAAGATTTCCTATATCGGTTTCAAAGACATCTTCGTAACCGTAGGCTCTACCAATGAGTACAACATCGAACTGAAGGAAGATACCGAAGCTATCGACGAAATCGTAGTTGTAGGTTATGGTACTCAGAAGAAAGTAAACCTCACAGGTGCCATTGCCACCATTTCATCAGATAAGCTGGTCAACCGTACCAGCGCCAACGTAACCAACATGCTGGCTGGTCAGATGCCGGGTGTTACCGTTATCCAGAACAGCGGTCAGCCAGGTGCCGACGGCGGTCTGCTGCGTGTACGTGGTCTCGGAACCATGGGTAACGCCAGTGCAATGGTTGTCATCGACGGTGTGGAATCTACCATGAGCAGCGTGGATCCTAACGATATCGAGAACATCTCTATCCTGAAGGATGCTGCAGCTTCTGCCATCTATGGTGTGCGTGCGGCAAACGGTGTGATTCTGATTACCACCAAGAAGGGTTCACGTGGCCGCGCCATTGTTTCCTACGACGGATACGTAGGTTGGCAGAGTGCAACCCGAATGCCTAAGTTCCTCGATTCATACGACTATGCAACCCTGATGAACGAAGCATACAGAAACGACGGATTGAACGAGCCTTACAGTCAGGAAGCCCTGAAGAAATTCAAGGATGGTTCTGACCCGGATCATTATGCCAACTCCGACTGGTTGGGTACCTTGCTGAGCGAGAACGGACTCTTCCACAACCATCACCTGAGCATCAAGGGCGGTAGCGACAAGATTACCTACTCTCTGGCTATCAACTACCACGACAAGGACGGTTTGATAGAGAATACCAACTACAACAAGTTCAATGTACGTGCCAATCTGGAGGCTTACATCAACAAGCGCCTGAAGGTTACTACCAACATGGCTGTATATCGCAGCGTGATGACTGCTCCAGCAGAAGGCATCGACAACCTGATGCACTACGCATTCCGCGAGACTCCGGTTACTCCTATCCAGTTCAAGAACGGCAACTATGCCCTGTTCAAGAACGAGCATAACTCTGTAGCTTCTGCCCGAAACGGCGGAACCAGCAAGCAGATCAACAACAACTTCCAGGGTAGCCTGGGAATGGATCTCGACATCATCGACGGCTTGAAGTTGCGTGGTATTGCTGCCACCACATTCAACCTGCTGGATAATCCTACCCATTTATATACCCAGAGTTTCTACACAGCAGATTCAGATACTCCTGTCAAGACTACCCAGAACCAGCTGACAGAGTATGACGCCAAGAAGGTGGAACTGAATCTCCAGGCATACCTGGACTACAACAAGACCTTCGGTAAGCATACCGTAGGCGCATTGCTGGGTTACTCTCAGATTTACAACCAGATGCGCTATCTGCAGGCTTCACGAAAGAACCTGCCTAACTCAAATACACTCGACCAGATCAATGCCGGTGAGGTGACCACTCAGACCACTTACGGTACAGAGACAGAATACTCTCTGCGTTCCGTATTCGGCCGTCTGAACTATTCATACGATGACCGTTACCTGTTCGAGGCAAACCTGCGCTATGACGGAACTTCCCGTTTCCCAAAGAACAAGCGCTTCGGTGCCTTCCCATCATTCTCTGTAGGATGGAGAATCTCAGAAGAATCCTGGTTTAATGTTTCTTGGGTAGATAACCTGAAGCTCCGCGGTTCATGGGGTCTCCTGGGTAACCAGGACACCGTAAGCTCCGACTATCCTTACCAGACTACCTACGAGTATGGTTACGACTACAGCTTCGGCAACACCCTGTATCCAGGTATTTCCATCTCCAGCACGCTGGCTAACAGAAACTTGACCTGGGAGAAGACCAGCCAGTACGACTTCGGTATCGACGCTACCTTCCTGGGCAACAAGCTGACCTTCGGCTTCGACTATTTCCATAAGGAAACCCGCGACATTCTCCTGAAGTTGCCTATCCCTTATACACTGGGTGTAGGTGCTCCTATGCAGAATGCCGGAAAGGTTCGCAACTCCGGTTTCGAGGTGCAGGTGGGTCATAACAACCGCATCGGTGACTGGACCTACAATGTAGGCGCCAACTTCAGCCGTGTATCTACCAAGATCCTCGACCTGAAGGGTGGTGACACTCCTGGACAGTCGGTAGGCGACCCATTGTGGGCTTACTATGGCTACGTATGTGACGGCATCTTCAAGGATGAAGCCGACGTGAAGAATCATGTTTCTCAGGCTACCGGAGCTCCAAAGCCTGGTGATTTGAAGTATCGCGACCTGGATAAGTCCGGCTCAGTAGATAGCCGCGACCGTAAGGTATTGGGTTCTTACTTCCCAAAGATCAACTTCGGTCTGAACTTCTCTGTTCAGTACAAGGACTTCGATATGAGTGCCTTGCTCCAGGGTGCAGCCGACGTAAAGGGTATGCCAGTGCCAGAAATCAGATATGCATTCTACAATGGCGGTAAGGTGACCGATATTCACATGAACCGCTGGACCGAGAGCAATCCTAATCCGAATGCCGCTTACCCACGCTTGTCAATGAAGGATTCCCAGAACCGAGTAACTTCCAGCTTCTGGGTTCAGGATGCATCTTATGCCAAGTTGAGAAACCTGCAGGTGGGTTATACCCTTCCTAAGCAGCTGACATCTAAATATGGCATTAGCCGATTGAGAATATACAGTAGTATCGACAACCTGTTTACCATCACCAGCTTCGACGGCGTAGATCCAGAGGCAGTATCAGGCAACTACTATCCTCTTACAAGAAATTATTCATTCGGAGTTAATGTAACCTTTTAAAAACGAGTAGATTATGAAATTGAAATATCATTTTTTGAGTGGACTGATCCTTGCCTGCGGTCTGGGATTGAGTTCTTGCAACGATAGCTTCCTGGAGAGGAATCCAAAAGACCAGCTGTCTGACGTATCTTTCTGGAAGACTGCGGATGATGCAAACAAATATGCAACAGGTATCTACCTCTATCTGATAGAGCCGGAGAACCATACTATCATGACCGACTGCTATACAGACAATGCCATCCCGGTTCACGTAGGTGCTGAGCAGGGAGTCTTGTCAGCCGGTACAGCCGTATCGAGCAACCCTCACTTCCTGCAGCTCTGGCAGGCAGCTTACGAGACCATCCGCCGCTGCCAGATATTCTACGAGCACATCGGAGAAGTTTCCATGAACGAGAAGGCAAAGGCACAGCTCACTGCCGAGGTGCAGTTCCTCGAGGCTTTCGCTTACCACAACCTGTGGAAGTATATGGGCGGCGTGCCTATCCTGGATCATCCGCTGCAGTTGAACGAGCCACTTCCAGCCCGCAGTTCTGCTGAAGAGACCTACGAATATGTTGTGAAGCTCCTGGATAAGGCGGCTCCTAACCTGCCGGAAATCCGTACTGCTGCCGACCATGGCAAGGCTAGTGCCGGTGCTTGCTACGCCCTGAAGGCCCGTATGGCTTTCTACAACCACAAGTATGATGTGGCTGAAGCTGCTGCCGAGCAGGTGATGCAAACCGGTAAGTTTGGTCTGTACCCTAACTACGGCGACCTGTTCCAGCCTGTAGCAGAAACCTGCAACGAAATTCTCTTCGACCGTGAGTATGTCGAGAATCCTAAGAATGGTAGCGAGGGTAGCGTGATTGGTCTGTTCTTCTCACCAGTTGACTTTGGTGGTTGGGAGGCATTGTCACCTACCCAGGATATGGTAGATGCTTATCCATGTACCGATGGTAAGTCTATCGCAGAGTCTCCACTCTACAACCCGGCCAAGCCATTCGAGAACCGCGATCCACGACTGGCTTACTCTATCTTCTGGCCAGGAACCACCTGCGGTCCGATGACCTTTAATAATAAGTATATGGGTGACGGTAGCCATACCCGTACCGGATACTGCATGCGCAAGTACATCAATCCAGACAACTATGGAATCCAGAATTACGACTGGACCAACTTCATCTACATCCGCTATGCTGAGGTGCTGCTCACTTATGCCGAGGCTCGCAATGAGAACCTTTCTGCTCCAGATGCCAAGATTTATGATGCAGTGAACCAGGTTCGCAAGCGTGTGAAACTTCCTGGTTTGAAAGAGGGTCTCAGCAAGGATCAGATGCGCGATGCCATCCGCCTGGAGCGCCGTCTGGAATTGGCATTCGAGGGAATCCATCTCTTCGATACCCGTAGCTACAGAACTACCGAAAAGGATGTTACCAAGCCTGTATATGGCATCGATCCTGACGGAAAGAAGATTCTGATAGAGACTCGCAAGTTCAATCCTAACCGCGATTACCTGTGGGCTATTCCTCTGAAGGAAATCGACTTGTCACAGGGTGTCTTGAAGCAGAATCCTGGATGGGATTAATTTTTAGTTATTAAATAAGAAGCCTTCTATCATCGATTGCAACGGCAATCTGACGATAGAAGGCTTTATTCTTACCTCGTTTCCACGAAGCGGTATTTTAAGAGAGAGAGTTTCACTTTTTCCTCAGTTCATATCTCCAGAACTTACTACTTCCTCAAAGAATTGGCAGTCAGTTCCAGAAGGCTCTGCAGATACTCATCGTCTGTATCCTTCTTCATCTTATTCAGCGAAGTGGCGCAGAATTTCTTCTCATCGGCATTCAGCAACTTGCCATAACCCTTACAGAGCTTGACTATCTTGTTGGCTACACCCGTCTGGAGGGTACGTCGAGTTACCTGATTTCCCAAATAAGCGTATTGATCACTGGCATTCTTAAAGGCAGCACGGAGCGTGTTGAGTTGCACCATAAACTCAGCCGCATCCTTTGGCGGAGTCATCTCCAAGTCATAACTGCGAGCCAGATTCCTGTTATACTTGACGTTGCCCAGGTAAACAAGAGAATCCAAACCTTGAACAGTATTCATCTTATAAGATAATGACATCTTATAAGCTTGCGGATCCTTGGAGTAGAACTTATAGACACTGCCCTTTACCGAACGATCCATTCCCTGATACCATACCAAGGCATAAACATATCGCATGGTAGAATCTTTGCTGTCACGGAAATACTGCAGGTTATAGTTGCGGTCTTTGTGAGTACCAAACTCGTAAGTCATGGAATTATCCTTGCCATACCCCACCCGATTCGTTTCAAGACTGAGAGAGCCCGCTTTCTTGGTAAAACTAATATAAGCGAGGCGACTATTGCTCAATAAAGCCTTTTGAAAGGTATCCACCATTTTCTGCTTTCTCTCAGGAATAGCGAACTCAAATCCCTTCATCATACCTATATTATAGGTATTCATCG
>ULQL01061153.1_pt1 | contig 21975 bp, 21 predicted proteins | sample 1954411 | NCBI WGS metagenome assembly ULQL01 (sample SAMEA4835654, study PRJEB28245) | human gut metagenome | biome: gut microbiome; material: fecal sample | place: Denmark | collected 2008 | reverse complement strand
CCTATCGAGTCACCAGCTATCGATTCTATCGAGGTGAACAAGCACGGTAAGGTACGTCGCGCTAAGTTGTACTACTTGCGTAAGCTCACAGGTAAGAAGGCTCGTATCGCTGAGAAGAAGACCATCGCTAAGAGCGCTGAGTAATTTTCTTAGTTACCTATTAAAAATTAGAATCAGAAAAAGGGCATCCGATCTCACGATTGGATGCCCTTTCTGCATTTCCTTATTCTCCGGCGCTGTAGTTTGTCAGCCCGTCATCGGTGCCGTGCAATGCGCCCTGCAGATCAGCCCAGCTCTGGAATCCGGCAAGCAATGCCAGACGGTTGAGTGTCTGCTGTGAAGGTTTCTCCTTTCCTTTCATTATCTCCCACACCTTGTGCAGCAACTTGTTGTTTCTATGCTTCTCTTCGTGCTGCAGGTGTTCCCTGCCTAGCTTCTTCTCCAAAGCTACAGCGAGGATTTTCAAATCATTTTTCATTGTGATTATCCTTCCTCAAATTCTCAATTCCTTTAATTTCTCAAATTTTCATTTTTCATTCCTAACTGCGGGCAAAAGTACACAATATTTTTGAAACGGAGTCATGTTTGGGAGATTATTTTTGAATTTCGCACGAAAAAAATGGTTTTCTCATATTTTTTTTGTAATTTTGCAACCAAATTCTAAATACATTTCTTAATTAAGATGAAAGAATTAGCACTTAAGTACGGATGCAATCCGAATCAGAAGCCTTCTCGCATCTATATGGATGACGGAAGGGAACTGCCTATCGAAGTTATCAACGGCCGTCCTGGCTACATCAACTTCCTGGATGCTTTCAACTCTTGGCAATTGGTCAAGGAACTGAAGGCAGCTACAGGAATGCCTGCTGCCGCTAGTTTCAAACATGTTTCTCCTGCTGGTGCTGCCATCGGCTTGCCACTGAGCGACACATTGAAGAAGATTTACTTCTGCGATGACGTAGATTTTGAACTTTCTCCTTTGGCTTGCGCTTATGTTCGTGCTCGTGGTGCAGACCGCATGTGCTCTTACGGTGACTTTGTTGCCCTGAGCGATGTATGCGATGAGGCTACAGCCCTCCTCATCAAGCGTGAGGTAAGCGATGGCGTGATTGCTCCAGGCTTTACCCCTGAGGCTATCAAGGTGTTGAAGGAGAAGCGCAAGGGTACCTACTGCGTCATCCAGATTGATCCTGACTACGTGCCAGCTCCTATCGAGCACAAGCAGGTATTCGGTGTTACCTTCGAGCAGGGACGCAACGAGGTGAAGCTCGATGATCCAGCTCTCTTCGAGGATATCCCTACCAAGAACAAGAACTTCTCTGCAGAGGCTAAGCGCGACCTGATTATCTCGCTCATCACCCTGAAATATACTCAGAGTAACTCTGTATGCTACGTGAAGGATGGTCAGGCTATCGGTATCGGTGCCGGTCAGCAGAGCCGTATCCACTGTACCCGTCTGGCTGGTTCCAAGGCTGATGAGTGGTGGTTGCGCCAATGTCCTAAGGTGATGAACCTGCCTTTCAAGGAGAAGATTCGCCGTGCCGACCGCGACAATACCATCAACGTCTATATCTCTGATGAGTGGGAGGATGTATTGCAGGATGGTGTATGGGAGCAGTTCTTCACAGAGAAGCCTGAGCCACTGACCCGCGAGGAGAAGAAGGCTTGGATTGCCCAGAACAAGGGTGTATCTTTAGGTAGCGATGCTTTCTTCCCATTCGGCGACAACATCGAGCGTGCTCACAAGAGTGGTGTTGAATACATTGCAGAAGCAGGCGGTAGCATCCGTGACGATAATGTTATCGATACATGCGATAAGTACGGCATCGCCATGGCGTTTACTCACGTTCGCCTCTTCCATCATTAATTTATATAATATAAAAGGTATATGAGCGATATTGACGATATTATCATGGGTGGTATGGTTTTCAAGAGCGGCGGCGGTCCGAAGAAGGACGACGACGACAAGGTGAAGACCAAGGCCAAGAAGAAGAAGTACATTACGGGTGCTCACGGAAGCGGCTCTGCCCGTCAGAAGGCAAAGTATCGCCAACAGAGAGCCAACCGTAAATCGCAGAAGAAGAAGTAATTCTATTCCCTCAGAGGAAAGATGATTGATGAATCTTCTGAGAAAAGATGACCAATGCATCTTCTGATAATAAAAAGGAAATCCCCATCGACAGGAGCTGTCCAGTCGATGGGGATTTTTTCGTATTTCAGACATCAGTCTTCATTGAGCCTGATGCCCTGCCAGGTGGAAACCAGGTCGCCCGATACGGCTATGGTTGGCGTCTGACTCTTCTCATTCACCACTATCGACTTCTGCGCCACATTCGTCTTCACATAGTCGAAGAGATCGCCATAGGTAACCTTGCCCTTACTCTCCTGCAGTTTCTTCAGGAGAAAATAGGTAAAGAGTCCGTGCTTCTTCTCCTTGTAGGGATAAGCCGTCTCGCTACCCTGGGCAGCCGTCATCACGAGCATGTTGCCCTTCGGAGCCTCAGCCTTCGCCTTGAGTGCCACGCCTCTGGCAGAAGCCAGCATACCCTCGCCTCGTTTGCTGCCACTGAAGCAGGCATCCATCAGCACCGTTACGCAGGCTGCGTTCAGACCGTTGAGTTCAGCATACAGCCTGCTCATACTGTAACCCGTTGCCGGAATATTACTCTTGCCATCTACGGGCAGGAGATAGGAGGTGCCGTTACTCTCATCGGGCATTCCATGTCCGGCATAATAGAAGATGAATCTCGCCTCAGCTCCATAAGCCTTGGCGATGTTCTGCATCCAGTTGATTTCCGCCAGCATATTGTTGAGGGTGGCATCCTTGCGGATATGCAGGTTGCTTTCCGGAATGCCGAGCAGCTTGATGCAGTATTCCCTGAAAGCCATACCGTCGTTGAGGGCAAACTCCACGTTCACTTCCTCCTGGTAATTCTCGTTGGCGATGATTACGGCAAAGGTCTTCTCCTGCTTCACCTTCGAAACGGGAATGTTCAGATCCACGTCCGATTTCAGATAGCTTGCCAGCGTGTTCACGCCTTCAGCGGCTCCTGCTGCCTTCGCCGTCTTCCGGGTAGCAACAGACTGATGTTCATCCCTTACAAATTCCTGGGCACAGGTGGAGTCGGTTCTCATTACCTTCACCAGTCCTTTCTTGCCCACAGAGATTCTCTGAGAGTGGACAGGTAGCGAGAACCAACATCCTGCTGCCATCATCACCATCATCATGATATTCTTCCATTTCATACACTAGCGGTTTTGATGTTTACACCTTAATTATATATAGAGTGATAGATTATTCCCCTAACTTCCCCTCTACCAGTCATCCGAGAATCCGTCGGAAGAATCGGCGAGAAGTGCCTCTTTCAGGATATCGATGATGGAGTTCTGGAAAGCCGAAGCCATCACGAAAGCCTTGCTCGACGCCAGCTTATGTTTGTCCTTTTCTACATAAGGATAGCAGGAACTGATGTTCCACACCTCATCCTTGCTCACCACCTCGTCATCATCCGCCTCACCGGTAGCAGCCGCGGCGAGCACACTGGCGATGGCACTTGTCCATCCGCCGCCCGATTTTACGGTCACTTCGTAGCTGTCCATATAGACGCTCACCCTTGCCTTCTCCTCCTTCACGTCCACACGGATATACGGCATCATATCCACCTGATAATGGTTGACCCCGGCATTCTGTCGGGCGATGTTCTCGATATAAGCCTGGGTGATGATGAGTCCCTGTTCGGCATTTTGTTGTCGGATCACGCCGTGGGTATCCTTACTGTTGAATGCGCGGTTGAACCATTCGATGGCTTTCTTGAAGATTTCTGCCTTCGACTGACCTGCGCAGGCGATGACCTCCTGATAGTTCAGGCGGTTCTTGTTGTCCAGGGCTACTTCCTTGCTCAGGTTTCCTGCAGCCTCTGTCCAGTTATCGCCATACTTGTCCTTGGCGTATCTCTCGATCTGTTCGGCTGTAAAGACCTGTGCACTTGCCGTAAGGGCAAGCACGCAGAGTGCAAGTGTGATAAGATATTTCTTCATATTATCATTTATATTTTAAGTGATGCTGCAAAGATAGCATTTTTTAAAATACAAACCCGTTCAGATGATAAAAACCCATGGTGCAATGCGTAAAAACTTGCATCTGATGGCTTTTGATCATCCAAACGGGTGGATTTTTTCGATTAACAGGAGTAATTTTCGCTATTTCTAGTTCTTCACGCTCTTTACGCCTTTTCCCTTGGTAAGATGCAGGGTGGCTGCCTTGAGCTTATGGTTGCTGTGGTCGAAGATGATGGCTGGATCCAGGCGCTTGCCGTCGAAAGACACCTCAAAATGGAGATGCTCTGTGGTGGCCCTGCCAGTGCGGCCCGTAAGACCGATTACCTGGCCTGCCTTCACCTTATCACCCTTCTTCACCATGTTCTTACTCTGATGGCTATAGAGCGTTTCCAAGCCGTAGGCATGCTTGATGCGGATGCAGTTGCCATAGCCGTAGTAAGGTCCCGAGGCAACCACCTCGCCATCGAAGGCGGCATAAATCTCGTCGTTAGGCTTGGTCTTCAAATCCACACCCGAGTGACGGCGGGCACCTCCGTATGGACTGATGACACGGGCATCAGGCAATGGATATGCCCATGCCTTCTCCTCTATCTTCTCCAAATCGAGACGGAAGGTGTTGGTGATGGTAAACGGGTCGTACACCTCGTCGGGGTCGAGAGTCATGGCATGATCGCCACGGCTGCTTCCCGATTTCTTATTTGTTTCCTTATTGTTTCTATCATTCTTATCGTTCTTGGAAACGGAGGAATCCTTGCCACCAATCACCTTGATGCCGATGCGGTTGCCCTCCTTGCGGAACTGCACGGTCTGTCGGCGGAGCTTATGGCTCTTCAGTTCGATGATGGTTTCCGGATTGATGCGCGCACCGTTCACCATGATGGAGAAATCGCAATAGGTCTCTCCCTCTCGGGTGCCCACGATGGCGATGGTCTGGCCGGCATCTATCGACTGCCCCACCTTCACCAGGTTCTCGGCATTGTTGGCATACACGGTTTCCAGACCGTTGTCATGGCGGATCACGATCACGTTGCCCATCGATTCGGTCTTGCGCGAGAGACGCACATAACCATCAAACATCGCCTTCACTGCATCGCCCTTGGCTGTAGAGATGCGCATCACGCTGTTGCCATTGATAAGGCTAGCCTTGCCCACAGGAAGCGGGAAAGAATATTCCTTGGCACGGAATATCTCAAAGTCAACATTGAAGGCTTGACTCTGGGCAAAGAGACCTGGCGTTGCGATGCTCACCTGCTGTTGCTCGGCGGCAGTAAACTCATTCTTGGCGGGCATGAAACTGCTCAGCGAAAGCATCAGCATTCCCGAGACGGCAGCCAGCCCGATTCTTCTTCTTAATCTTCTGTTTACAATCATTCTCTATTCTTTTAGATTCATTTTTTAAATTTAACCATTAAATCTTAAAACATAAAAACATCCATTTTTCCCTCTTCGTTCATAGAAAAGAGAAAAATGGATGTTATCTTGAAAACTTACTTCATCAGAATGCCGGTATAGATTCTGCCACTCTCGATGCCCAGCTTTCTTGCCGAGAAGAACTCATCGCTATGGGCAAAGGTACAGATGCCGCAATCCTGGATATTCTCCTCAGCCACACCGCAATGCAGCAGGATCTGCTTGTTGCAGAGCGGCAGGTTGATGTGCCACTTCAGCGGCTGCACGATGTTTCCTTCTGCAGCCAGGCGCTCACGCTCGGCAATATCTACCGAGAAGGCGGCATTGGGGCGCTGCTCGGCAATCTCTTCCATCGGGAAGGCTGCCTGCTCGAAAGCCTCATACACCTCATCGCCTACCTCGAAATGCTCCAGCGAGATACCCGGACCAATCACTGCCTTCAGCTTCTTTGGCTCCGTATGATAGGCGAAAGCCATCTCCTGGATGGTCTTGTGGACGATGCGTGCCAGCGTGCCTCGCCATCCGGCATGGATGGCTGCCACGGCATGGTGCTCCTCGTCATAGAGCAGGATTGGGATGCAGTCGGCGGTGGAAACGCCTATGCATACACCCTTCTCATTAGTCATCACGGCATCTACGCCCTCGAGAATCATCTTGCGGATATTCTCAGGCATTGAGAAATAATCTCCTGCCACCTGACGGACCTCTACTCCATGCACCTGATGCGGCAGGATGATATGGTCGATGCTTATGCCCAGCTCATCCGCCAGCTTCCTGCGGTTCTCTGCCACGTGTTCGGCGCAGTCGCCGCAATAGTCATTGATATTGAATTCGCTGTAGTTGCCCTGGCTCACTCCTCCCTTTCGGGTGGTAGAGAAAGCTGTGACGCCCTCAGCGATATGATATTCCTTATTCATATTCGAAATCATCTAAGTCATCTACATCCTCGATTTCATCCTCGTCGATATACTCCACGATGTCCTCGCCCTCAGCCTCGAGTTCCTGCTGGAAGCGGCTCATATCCTTGTCACGGTGAACGAGGGTATCTTCTGAAGTAATCTCCTGCAGCTTGTTGCTCTCTGAATTCAACTCCTTCCAGAGCACATCCTTGAGTTCCTGGATGCCCTGTCCGGTAACTGATGAGATGAATACCACCGGAAGATCGGTTGGCAGGGTCTCCTTCAGCATCTCGATGAGCTCCTCGTCCAGCAGGTCGCACTTGGTGATGGCGAGCACGCGATGCTTGTCGAGCATCTCCGGGTTGAAGTTCTTCAACTCGCCCAGCAGCACCTCGTATTCCTTCTTGATGTCGTCGGTATCACCTGGAACCATGAAGAGGAGCAGCGAGTTGCGCTCGATGTGTCGCAGGAATCGCAGTCCCAAGCCCTTTCCTTCGCTCGCTCCCTCGATGATACCCGGGATATCTGCCATCACGAAACTCTGATGGTCGCGGTAATCCACGATACCCAGCGATGGCTCGAGGGTGGTAAACGGATAGTTGGCTATCTTTGGACGGGCACTGGATACGGCAGAGAGCAGGGTTGACTTTCCGGCATTAGGGAAACCCACAAGACCCACATCGGCAAGGAGCTTCAGCTCCATGATGATGGTCATCTCCTGCATCGGCTCACCTGGCTGCGCATAGCGTGGAGCCTGGTTGGTAGAGGTACGGAACTGGAAGTTGCCCAGTCCGCCGCGTCCGCCCTTCAGGAGCAGTACTTCCTGACCGTCGTAAGCCACGTCGCAGACGAACTTACCGGTTTCGGCATTATACACCACGGTACCGCAAGGCACATCGATATAGATGTCCTTACCATCAGTGCCGTGGCACTTGTCACGTCCTCCATTGCCACCATGCTCGGCGAAGAAGTGGCGCTGATACTTCAGATGCAGCAAAGTCCAGTAGTTGTGGTTGCCGCGAAGATAGATGCTTCCTCCACGTCCGCCATCGCCACCGTCAGGTCCACCATTCGGTTGGTACTTCACGTGGCGCAGGTGCATGGAGCCTTTACCACCCTTACCAGAGCGGCAGTTGATCTTTACATAATCTACGAAATTGGATTCAGCCATTGATTTTTCTTTTTAATTTGAACGTTGAATCTTCTTATTTTGAACGGAAGATTCTTCTTTTTTTAATGAATAAATCTTCCCCGCAGCCTTGCGGGGAAGATTATTATATCTTGATTACAAGTTGTCGATCACATTGCAAACACGAGCAAAGATCTCATCTACAGTTCCGAGACCCTCGATGTGGTGGTGGATACCTTCCTTCTCATACCAGTCGATGAGAGGAGCAGTCTGTGTATGATATACGTTGAGACGCTTCTTGATAGTCTCCTCGTTGTCATCAGAACGACCACTCAACTTACCGCGGTTGAGCAGACGAGCCATCAACTCATCCTCTGGAACGGCAAGCTCGATCATGGCAGCGATCTTGTGACCACGCTCAGAGAGCATCTTCTTCAAAGCCTCAGCCTGTGGAGTGGTACGTGGGAAACCGTCGAAGATCACACCTGCGTGATCCTTACCGAAGCTGTCATATACGCTTGCGAGGATGTCGATCATCAACTCGTCTGGAATCAACTGACCATTGTCGATATAGCCCTTGGCAGTCTTGCCGAGCTCTGTACCATTCTTGATTTCGTTACGAAGAACGTCACCTGTTGAAATGTGACCGAGACCATACTTCTCGATCATCTTGTCGCTCTGTGTACCCTTACCAGCACCTGGAGCACCGAAAATTACGATATTTTTCATTTTTACCTTAATATATATAAATTGTTTTATGTTGTGTCAGAAATTAATATTCATTCATCCATTTCTGCCCCCAAGGAGACAAAAGTATAGCAATCGTTACACCAAAGAAAACAGTGAACATACCTAAAAAGATTAAAGTGTTCATACTTATATCCTCCTATTTTTATTATTAAACTTAGTATATTTTTTACGTCTTTCTTCTTTCTCTTTCTTACCTTTCTTGTCAAAATACAGAGCAACCCAAAAAAGCCCCACTGCCAAGATAAAGCTAATCAGATAAATAAGCCAATGAAGTTCTTCCCCAATATCACCAACAAAAGTCGTTATAAACGCTGCTGTTATAAGATACTTGGAGACATCCAAGCAATAATCACTAATTTTCTCCCACATGCTTCACCCCCTATTCTTCTACTATCGTGTAGATGTCGCGGAGATTTCTGCCTTCTTGGTCATAATCTAATCCATATCCTACGATGAAATCGTTAGGGATTTCCATTACGGCATAGTTGATGTCCAGATCCACCTTCAGATTGCCCGGCTTCACGAGGAGCGAGCAGATCTCGATGCTGGCTGGATTCTTCTTCTTCAGATCCTCGATCATGTGAGCCATGGTAAAGCCGGAATCCACGATGTCCTCCACGATCACCACGTGGCGACCGGTAAGATCCTGGTTCAGCCCCATCAGGGTCTTCATGCTGCCGGTAGAACTGGTGCCCTCGTAGGAAGCATACTTCACAAAAGAAATCTCGCTTGGTACCGTAATCATTCGCATCAGATCGGCAGCGAAGATAAACGAACCATTCAACACAGCCAGGAACACCGGAGTCTTGTCCGCATAATCCTGGTTCAATCGGTCGGCAACGACCTGTACCTTCTTCAGAATATCTGCCTCTGGAATGGAGGTCTTGAAGGTCTTATCCTTGATTTTTACTATGCCCATAGTCTTGATGATATAATATTTTCTGCAAAATTACGAAAAAATCGTGAAACTTCATCCATTCATCGACTTTTTTTAGTACTTTTGCATTAAAATAATCAGATAATCGGACATAACATACATTAATATATGAAAATATTCACTAGTGCTCAGATACATGAGCTGGATAAATACACCATTGAGCATGAGCCAATCACATCGCTCAACCTGATGGAAAGGGCGGCAAAGGCGCTCACCCGTGCCATCGAGCAGGAATGGTCTAACAGAACGCCGGTCGTGGTCTTCGCCGGTCCGGGAAACAATGGTGGTGATGCACTTGCCGTGGCACGCCTTCTCAGCGAAGACGGCTATGGGGTGAGTGTATTCCTATTCAATGTGCACAACAAGCTTTCTGCCGACTGTGCCACCAACAAGAAACGACTCATCGAGGGTAAGCGCGTCAAGCAGTTTACCGAGGTCACCGTCAACTTCGACCCTCCTCAGCTCGAGGCGGGAATGCTCGTGGTGGATGGCCTCTTCGGCAGCGGACTCAACAAGCCGCTGGCGGGCGGATTCGCTGCCATGGTGAAATACATCAACCAGAGTGCGGCAAAGATCGTGAGCATCGACCTGCCTTCCGGTCTGATGAGCGAGGACAATTCCTACAACATCAGCGCCAACATCATCCGTGCCGACCTCACCCTCACCCTGCAGCAGAAGAAGCTGTCGATGATGATGGCAGACAACCAGCAGTATCTGGGCAGAATCAAGGTGCTTGATATCCGACTCTCCCCAGAGTTCATCCAGCGCACCGAAAGCCGTTGCAGCATCCTCGAGGAGAAGGACATCCGCCAGCTCCTGAAGCCTCGCGGCGACTTCGCTCACAAGGGCAGCATGGGCACGGCGCTCCTCATCGCAGGCAGCTACGGCATGTCAGGCGCTTCGGTCCTTGCCACCAGAGCCTGCCTCAGAACGGGTGTGGGAAAGGTGATTACCCATACGCCTAAGAGAAACTACGAAATCATGCAGATTTCCGTGCCCGAGGCGGTACTGCAGATGGATACGGAGGAAACCATCTTCAGCGAACCGGTAGATACGGAAGATTACCACGCCATGGGCATCGGTCCGGGACTGGGAACCAGCGAGGCGACAGCCATCGCCCTGATTGCCCAGCTCAGAAGATGCACCTGTCCGGTAGTGGTGGATGCCGATGCACTCAACATCCTTGCCAGTCACCGTGCCTGGATGCAGCAGTTGCCTAAGAACCTCATCTTCACTCCACATCCTAGGGAGCTTGACCGTCTGGCTGGCATCACCAGCAGCAACTGCACCGAGCGCCTCTTCAAGGCATGCGAGCTTGCCGACCGTCTGCACGGCTACATCTTGCTGAAGGGACATTTCTCTGCCCTCTGTCATCCGGATGGTAAGGTGGAGTTCTGCTCTACGGGCAACAGCGGTATGGCTACGGCGGGCAGTGGCGATGTGCTTACAGGCATCATCACCGCTCTTCTGGCTCGCGGCTACAAGCAGGCAGATGCTGCCCGCATCGGTATGTACCTTCATGGTCTTGCCGGCGACCTCGCCATCAAGGACCTGGGCAAGGAAAGCCTCATCGCCAGCGATCTCATCGATTACCTGCCGAAGGCATTCCTCAGAATGGAAGAATAAGATTGCTATTGTTTATACTATGCTTCCAGTGAATTTCTGGCTTCATAGAAGCGCTTTTCCAGTTCGCGTCGCAGATCGTCCTTGCGGTCCATATTCAGTTTCTTGCGGATATGGCTGCGCTGGCTGGTGATGTTCGATTCACTCTTGTTCAGTTCGTTGCAGATTTCCTTCAGCATCTTACCTTCCAGCACCATCTGGCAAATCACCCTCTCACTGTTGGTAAGGTCGGCACATACCAGATTCCAAGCCTTCTTGCTCAGTTCGCTGGTCTTCAACTGTTCTGCGGCACGGTGCAGGATATTCTTCTGCTGCTCCGGGCTCAGTCGGCTCAGCAGGTTTACCGCTATATCCTTCTCTTCATCCTTCAGGTCGGCAAGCATGTGCAGTGCCTTCTTCTCTTCTTCCCTCATCTGCTTGGGCTGTCTGAGTTCCTTGACCATGACTGGTTCCGAATTATAAAGCCAGACATACAGAATCATCAGGAAACCTACCAGAACTGCCTTGATGCTAAAGAGCAGCACGGAGATCTGCGTATGCGAGATGGCTACCGCTACCACTGGCAGCAGAGCGATGGTAAAGCCGAGAGTGGTTCGGTTGAGCTGCTGGCTCTGGGCGGTAATGGCGAGTATAAACATGATGAAGATATTGCTCATTACGCTCAGGTTGTCCCGATCGCCCTGATAGTGCAGACAGAGCATACTGTCAATCGCCAGCTTCACGAATACGAGGATAAAGAGCAGGGAGATGCCGGTCTTGAAAACCACTTTGCGCTTCAGTACCACATACATCAGCAGCGCCAGTGCGAGGGTATGGACTACATTATAGAACATGCCCCCCAGGCTTCCATCATGTAAAACAAAAGGAAGTGGTAGGGAATAATGAGCATCTCTACCAGAGTCAAAAGGACGAAGGCGATCACCCTTCGGCGATCCACCACTCCACAGTAGTCAGGGCATAAATGATGTTCCAAGCGCAAACACCAATCCCAAAGTTTGTTCTTAGCTTTCATTTTCTTGCTTTCAATTTACTTATAATTTAAGCCGTCGTTTATATTTATTATAATCAAAGTCTTGCCCGTTTGGGACACTTTGCATATCTTTCAGGACCTCTGAGTCCTGAATTCATTGATGGTTTACCAACTTATTCTTCTCAGTTGCAAAATTACTACTAAAAATCGAAAAACTCTAAGAAAACTGATAAAAAGTGGCTGAAAAAGCAAAAAACAAATGAGAAAAAGCATTTTTCAGGGTTTTTCAGTGTTTCATTTATGCGGTTTTTATTCGGTATCAGCATTTTTAGGCGCATTTTTCTTGGCAGCAATCGAAAAAGACGCTATCTTTGCAATCGTAAAAACAAAGTTCGCGGTTTCAAGCCCGAACTAACAATCAAACCCCAAAGTTGCCAACAGGCATCTAAGAACTGAGGAGTAGATGATAAAGATGATGATGAGTAGAGGATGAGTAGATGAAGAGTAAATGATAGACTAACTATTCTTTAAATTAATAAAGTCTAGGAGCAAGCCTATTGAAAGGAAAGGTAGGAAAAAGGAAAAGAAAAAAAGTATAAGTATAAGTAAAAGATGATGATGCGTTTCTCTAGAGAGACCATTTGTCATTCTTAAATCATTAAAAGATTTTAAGTATGAACAGAAGGATTTTAATTGCGCTACTGGCTGTAGGCAGTTTCATCTGCCCAGCCGTAGCTCAGAAGGTGGCCTTGAAGACGAACCTCCTTTATGATGCTACAAGCACCATGAACCTCGGCTTCGAATTCGGTCTTTCCCCAAAATGGACCTTGGACGTATCCGGCAACTACAACCCTTGGACATTTTCCAAGAACAAGAAGTGGCAGCACTGGCTTGTTCAACCAGAAGCTAGATACTGGTTCTGCAATAAGATGATGGGCTCCTTCATCGGCTTCCACGCCCTCGGAGGTTCTCATAACATAGGTAACGTAGATCTTGACTTCAAGTTCCTCGGTACCGACTTCTCCAAATTGAAAGATTACAGATACGAAGGATGGTTCGTAGGTGCAGGCGTTGCATACGGCTATACCTGGGCACTCTCCAAGCATTGGAACTTCGAAGCTGAACTCGGAGTGGGTTACATCTATTCCAGAGCAGATAAGTATGAATGCCCACAGTGCGGAGAAAGACTCGAGAAAGACCAGACCAATCACTACGTAGGTCCTACCAAGGCGGCACTCAATCTGGTGTATGTCTTCTAATTCATGATACATTATTATATTAATAAGTAAAAACTGAAGATTATGAATACATATAAGATTTTAAGCAAGACACTTGGAGCCGCAGCACTCAGCATCTTGGTCACTACAAACGCCATCGCACAGGAACAGGCTTCCAAGGATATGAAGATCCTCAACAAGGAGGTGAAAAAGAAGGGAAACAAGGTGAAGGTCTATATGGACATCAACCTCGATCAGGTGAAGCTCTCCGGCAACAAGGGACTGGTCTATACACCAGTCATCTATAAAGGCGAGGATACCCTCAAGCTCCCGGCTGTAGAGGTGATGGGCAGCAAGAGATACATCTACTACCAGCGCACCAAGATGACCGCTACCCAGAATCCGCTCATCGTGGTAAAGCGTGAGAACAAGGAGCCACAGACTCTCCACTACGCTTACACGGTTCCTTACCAGGACTGGATGAAGGATTCCAAGTTTGCCATCGCACATGATGCCTGCGGCTGCAACCAGCAGTTACTCGCTGAAAACATCCTCAGCCCTCACGGAGATGCACTCGCTACCCCACAGCAGCTCTACCACGCTTACCAGCAGCCAAAGGCAGAGGCAGTGAAGGTGAGACAGGAGAACGGTTCGGCAAGACTCAACTTCCGTGTCAACAAGGCTGACATCCTCGCCAACCTCGGCAACAACAAGAATGAGCTGGCTACCATCCATAAGACACTCAACCTCGTGAAGGATGATCCGGATGTAACCATCACATCAATCACACTCCATGGCTATGCTTCTCCTGACGGCAGCTACGCCAACAACGAAAGATTGGCAAACCGCCGAACACAGGCACTCTACAACTACCTGCAGAAGGCTTACCCAACCAAGAAGGAGTTGTTCAAGTTTGATGCCACAGCCGAAGACTGGAAGGGAACACTGGATTACATCCAGAGCAACAACATCCCTCAGAAGGAAGCAGCTCTCAAGATCATCAACAGCGATATGACTCCTGACCAGAAGGAACAGACCCTCGCTGCCAAGACAGGTGAGGCATTCCGATTCCTCGTTGACAAGGTTTGGCCTGGCTTGCGCCGCACCGATTACACCATCGAGTACGACGTGAAGGCATTCAACCTCGAAGAGGCTCGCAGAGTAATCAATACCCGTCCGCAGAAGCTCTCTCTCCAGGAGATGTACATGGTGGCAAACAGCTATCCGAAGGGAAGCGAAGAGTACAACAATGTATTCGACACGGCAGTGAAGATGTTCCCAGAAGATAAGCTTGCTAATCTGAATGCAGCTCTTGCAGCCATCGACAGAGGCGACAAGGTAAGCGCAGAGAAGTACCTGAAGAAGGCTGGCACTGGTGCCGAAGTAGATAATGCCCGTGGTTGCCTCGCAACCCTCAACGAGGATTACGATTCTGCCAAGCTCTACTTCCAGAAGGCGGTTAACGGCGGATTGAAGGAGGCACAGGAAAACCTCGACAAGATCAACAAGTTTACAGAGTAAGAAAAGATTTCTCAAGACAAGACTATAAAAAGAGACTAAATAATTTATTGTATAACACTTAATAAGTAAAAGATTATAAAGAAAATGAATTTGCTCGCAATGAGCTTGGTATCAGCAGCAGCATTGTCTTTCACAAGCTGCAGTAGCAATGATGATTTGGGTGGTGCAGGTTCTCAGTCACAGGCTGACGGTGTCTATATGACATTGAGCATCGCAGGTTCTAACCAGGGTACAAGAACTGAAGGTACAAAAGCCGATCTTGGTATTGAGGGTGAGTCTACAATTACTGAGGGTACATTGTATCTCTACAGTAACAAGACCGGCGAATGCGTATTCCGCAAGGTTATCAATGCATCAATGTTTGATGAAACTAATCCAAACAAGACAAAGCCTATCAAGATTTCTGTGAACACAGTTGACACAAAAGATAAGGATACATACACTGTGTACTTCATGGCTAACAAGATTAACATCACAAATCCTTTGGCAACTGATGATGAACCTTTCTCTTTGTCAGAAAATGACGGAGCTAATTATGGTCAAAATGGTCATATTGTAATGTTCAACCAGAACGACAAAGGCAGACATAAGGACCATAGTACCGTTGAGTTTACAGCAGATAACAACGTATCATCAAATCCAGCTCAGGCTGGAACTGTTTATCTGGATCGTGTTGTTGCCCGTATCGATAAGCCTACAGTAGAAGCTACCAACATCACAACAGCAGAAGGAAAGACTCAGAATACTGAGAATGTTACTGCAACTATTGCTGGCATCGACTATCAGAAGTATGCTATCTCTAACGTGAATAAGAATTCATACATTGTACAGAAGTGGTCACAAGATTTCAGCACATTGAGTGTTAAGTGGGGAACTACTGAAACAACCAAGTACTTCCAGCCTACCTCATTCTTCGGTGATGCAAAGGCTCCTGCAAATCTTGATAAATTCGGCAACGAACCATATAACTACGTATTCGAGAATACAACAACTGATGCATCAGAGGCTACAGCTCTTTACTTCCAGATCAAGGCTAACTTGACTGAAGAGGCTAAGGCAAATGCAGACTTTGCAGATGGTACATTCTATCGCTATGACAAGAAGCTCTATACCAGAATTAATGATATCTTCTCAGATGCAGAGAAGGGTCTTGTTTCTAACCCATTCACAGAGTCTGGTACAATAACAGCCGCAGATGTAGTTGCAAACATCAAGGACGCAAGTGGCAACCTCATCTCTGATGAAGATGGTTTGAACGACTTCCGCAACAATAACAAGATTGAAGTTTTCCGTGCTGGTTCTATGTACTATTACTATCCTATCCAGGACAATACCTACAAGACAGCAACAACATTCTCTGTATTGCGTAACCGCATCTATAAGTTGAACGTAACCAAGATTAGCGAGGTTGGTAAGGATATTCCTAATGGTCCTACACCAGACGTCAACAACCCTAACTACTACATGACAGTTCAGGTTCAGGTTAATCCTTGGATCCTCAACACAAAGGATATCGAGTTGAAGTAATCAGAACTTCAATTGGAAAGAAAAGATGAATACGGGATGTAAACCATCCCACTCTCAAGAGAATTCTTGAAACAACAATACTCTCAATCTCCCGGGGGCTACCCCGCCTCCGGGAGATTACAAAAACAAAAGATGATTTTTGCCGCCAAAGATGGCGGGAACCCCTATCGTGCTTCAAGCACCCCCCAAGAAGAAAATAAAGATGCCAAAGGCAAATATCCAAAAGCCAGATGGTACTATATATATGTATAAGCAGTATAAGTAAAAGAATTAAAAAAGAAACGATATGAAACATTTCATTATCAACAACCTTGGCAAAGTGGTTTGTTTCTCAGCCATCACGCTCGCCTCGCTTTCATCATGCATGAAAGACGATCTGACGAATTGTCCGGCACATAAGGTGTCGCTCAAATTCGATTATACATATAATGTTGAGAACGCAGATGCTTTCTCTGAAGAAGTCAGAAACCTCAATGTCTATGTTTTCGATAAAAATGGTAAGTACTTCGATACCTATACACAGTCGGCTGACAAATTCGAAACGGGTCATCGCATGGACATCACTGACTTGCAGGAAGGAAAATACACCTTCGTCTGCCTGGCACGTGACAAGAAACCAACAGACAGCCGTGCTGACGGTGACGACGAGATGGAGTTCAGCTTCACCCAACTCACACCGGGCGTTTCAACCATCACCGACCTGAAGGAGGAAATGGGAAAGAAAAACGGAGAAACTTCCATCAACAACAGGAAGTTCACCGCTCTCTATACAGCCCAGACCTCACTCGACTTCAAGGGAAACAAGGACACCACCGGCGAACTCAGTCTGATGAAATGTACCAAGACCTACCGCATCGTGATGCTCCCGTTCGATAACAACCAACCAGGATTCGTAGCAGAAAACTTCGACGTAAGAATCAAGGGTTCGGCTGCCCTCCTCGACTACAAGGGCGACAAGCTCGTAGATGAAAACGGAGCGTTACAGAACAAGCCAATCACCTACATCCCTTACAACGAGGAACTGGTAGATAACAAAGACGGAACCACCGAGGTGGAAGGTGAGGAAATCAAGAAGGCGCTGGTTTACGACCTTTCTTCATCCAGAATGTTTGAAAGAAAGAACGACGTAAATAACAGCAACCCTGACAGCAAGGAATACGACGACAAGCGCATCGTCATCACCGACAAGCGCTCGGGAAAGGTCATCTTCAACCACTCTCTCCCTTGGTTCCTTGCCCTCTGCGGCGAACGCATAGAAAAGGGATGGGCGGAACAGGAATATCTCGACCGACAGGATCATTACACCCTCGTGTTCTACGTTCCTAGTCCTGATACCGATTTCTATATGGACACTAAGATCAAGGTGAACGGATGGGTTCTCAATCTCAGAGATATAGAACTATAAAATAGTAAGACTGCTAAAGGCAGAAGATTAAGTATAAGTAAAAAGTATAAGTAAAAGATAGGAGAAACAAGTTATGTTCGATTTCGCAAAAAGAAAAGTCTGTGCGAATCAACTGACTAGCATGATAAAGGGGATAGCTGCATTGACACCCACCTTGCTGCTTACCCTGATGTTCACATCATGTATGTCGGACGGTTACACAGATACAGCTGCTGGAAAGAGTGATACCTACATCAACCTGAATGTATCAACTCCTACAGCTCAAGCCAGAGCCAACGCTCCTGCTGGTTCAACAACAGGTACCAGCGGATCGCCCGGGCAAGACGAAACTTCCCCAAATCCAACAGAAGAGGAGAAAATATACAGTATCAGAGTTTGGGCTTTCAAGAGCAACACAGATGAAAATGCGATGCCTATAGGATTCAAGGCAGAAACCGGCCTCAGCGCCACTGGTTCACACAATGTGAGCATGAAACTGTTACGCAAGGCGGCAGGTAATCTGGAAAGTATCGACCTTTATATTCTGCTCAATGCAGAAAGCATCGATGTTTTGAATGGCAGCGATTGCAATACAATGACCCGCAAGGCATTGAAAGAAGCAACTTTTGACTCAAACTTCGGTATCAAAACAGATGGCAGCCCTCAGGCTACTACAGTTCCTGCTAAAGGTTTACCAATCTCGCGTGTCATTACAAACATCAATGTAAAGGACAACATTGCAGACAATGCAGCAGCAGCTGCTGCCAACCCTGTAAGCGTTCCTTTGGTTAGAGCCGTTTCAAAGCTCCACTTCTTCTTTGCCCGTAAGACCGGCAACGATACAGAAAGTGTAACCGTCACCAGGATTGAAGTAAACGGAGAGACCCTGACAGCAGCAAGCCCAGTATTCCCAGAAGCTGCAACAAATGCCGAAAAGGATACTAAAGGATTGAAAGGAAGTTTCAATGGTCTCACCTACCTCACCAAGAATTTGATATTCGGAGGTATTGCAACAGATCAGATTAAGCCTGTTGACGATCCTAAGACATATATCCGACAACCTGGAGAAAAAGCACAGAATTATATGGATCGTCTCAGCTATTTACAGGAAGGTTGCAAAAGCTATCTTCGTGAGACAGACAAGACCATAACTGGTAAGATCTATTTCAAGTCAAATGCTTCGCTTGCAGAAAGATCGGTTAAATTTGAGATTCCAGAAGCCTATCGCAATCATGAACTGGTTGTATATGGCTACTTCTCAGGAGAAGCATTCCTGGATCTCAACTTACGATACTACGTAGCAGGCTGGAATGAGAAGGGAACTACAAACATTGAATTTAATTAAACTATTGGAGGAATCAAAATATGAAGAAAGTAATGAAATTAGCATACCTGCTCATGGGAGTAGCACTCTTACTCAGCAGTTGCTCGGAAGACATCTTCCCGGGCGGCAGCGAGAGCAACGAGGATGTTACCATTTCGTTGGCCTATTCTGATGTTTCCCCAAGAGACATCGTGGTCAACTCCCGAGCTACACCTGAAGAGGAGCGTCATCTCAACAACCTCTACATCTATATATTTGATAGCAAAGGTAATTTGAAGGGCTATAAAGGTATTGAAGGTGAAGCTAAACTGAATCAAAATACCAACATCTATAACAAACAGGAAATAACTGGCATCAAGACAAGAAGTGGCGAATCATACATCTATGCAGTAGCCAACATCAAAACGGGTCTATACCCAGTTGAGACCAGCGACGGTACTGTTGAACCAAGCAAGTTACCAATTAACTTGAATGAAGACAAAGCCCGTGCTGGTGAATATAGTTTCACTCTCGACCAGTTGAAAGCTTTGACATTCAAACGTAGCGACACTTCTATTGATATTACAAGTGCATTCTTGATGAGTGGTGCGGTAAAGGAAGGAAAACTGGTGAACATCACAACCGCAGGTACAATCGCCGGCGACGACAATGCCATTCGATTGAGCCGCATCGTATCAAAGGTAAAGTTTACCATCAAAGCAGCTAATAATACTACAGAAGTTACCCGTTCATTTAAGCTGGAAACTTACGACATTATGAATATTGCTGTAGATGGATCGCTTGTAGGAAAGATTGATGGAAATAGCAGGAAAAAGACAACAAGCGTAAACAAAGACATCGGTAACACTGTTCGACCAAACGATGTGGAAGCCGGCGCTCAAATTTTCGAAGTCTATTTGCCTGAAAATCTTCAGGATGCAGTTCACGACGTAACCACCCAAGCAGAACGTGAGGATGACAGTCAGAGTATTCCGAAAAAATTTACCAATGCACCTGCTAATGGTACATACGTAGTATTAAAAGGTAAGTATGAAGAAAACAAAAGCGGTACAACCAAAAGTGCCGATGTTACCTACTATGTTCATTTGGGCGACTGTACTAGAGATAAAAACAACTATGATGTAGAGCGTAACTGCAAATACACCTACAACATTACAGTAGCAGGTGTAGATAAAATCATCGTAGAAGCAACAAAAGAAGAAGGAAAGGAACTGCAGCCAGGTGCCGAAGGTGTGGTTTTGGAATATGGAGCGACAGGTAAGAACATGACACTCGACAGTCACTACGAGTACATGGTCATGCGCTTCTATCAGAAAGATATCCAGGCGCTGAAAGCTGCAGGTAAAGGCTATTTCTATCAGGTTTATGCCCTGGGTAATCATACCGACGTAATCAACGTGGGCGCAACTACTGTTGGTAAAACGAACGATGTAGATACAAGCTGGATTCAGTTTGCAATCAAATGCCGAAGAGACGGTTCTAGCAGTACATACAGCGAAGATAAAATGAACAGAGGTACAGCTTGCAGTTATCCTGGCACCAATGCCAACGATCTCTACACTGTAGATAAATTCTTGAAATATCTCTATGATAATGCAAATTCAACTAGTATCTGGACTGGAGGATATGACTATAATAAAGGATCATATTATGTCGATGCAACATGCTTTATCAGTGAGAACTATTACAAGAATCTCACATGGAATCAATATGTGAATGATGTTGATAAGCGTGCCTTTTATGTTGCCAATGAGGTTGAGACCAGTAATGATGGCAGAAGCGTTTACGCCAAGACTCAATATGGTTTGACCCAGTATAACATTCAGACCTTCTATGACAGAAGCAAGGCTGGAAGCATCACTGCTTACGGTTGCGAGACCATCAATGACGAGGAGGGTAAAGGGTTTAGTGTTAATGGTGGTGGAAGTACCTATCAATCTGCTGGTTCCGATACATGGAATGGACGTGCCAATATGGTTGCGGACATAAATACAAGAACAGACACCTGGAAGTCACTCAAAAACAACACGTCTCTGATCAAAGCGTGCATGTCTAGAAACCGAGACCTGAATGGAGATGGCAAAATCAGTGATGATGAAATCCGCTGGTATGCCCCTACAATTTCTCAGTATATTGGTATCTGGATTGGTGAGGAGATTATGAGCGGTGAGTCTAAACTCTTCAATAAAGCCACATCTACACTCAGCACTAGCAATGATCCTGGATGTCGTATGTTGTATTATAGTTCAACATACAATGAGAACACTTACTTCTCTGAAGAAGGTTTGGCAACCAATCATAACAATTCTTCCTATCCTCCAAAATTGGTACGCTGCCTTCGCAATTTGAAATCAAACGATGTGGGATATAACAAAGCTCCAGACAAGTACTACACGTACGAAAGTTATGTGGTAACACTGAACAATGTTGATGAAAAAGCATTGAACACATCAGGAGAACAAGGTGAATTGAATGCGCACACAGAACGTTCTGCACTCAATAAACCTGCCAAAAAGTTCAAGATTTCAAATGAGAAATATTATGGTGAAGGATACACAGACAGGTGGGGCAACTGGCATTTGACAGGAATTGCGCCAACTCAGGAGCATGTAGTAGATGGTACATTTAAATGTTACAACAACTATGAGGAAGGTGACAAAAAATGGAGAGTTCCAAACCAAAGAGAATTATCAGTAATGTTTCTTGTTGATAAAGACAAGATTACAAACACCTACTGTAGAACTATATTCTCTAACACGAAATTTAGAAAGTCATGGACATATAATGGGAATTTTTCAATGGATGTTAGCAAGTGGAATTCTACCGGCTCTGTCCGCTGTATAAAGGCACAAAAATAGTTAGCAAAATACAAAAGTTAAGAATCATATATCTGTAAGAGAGGAGGGAAGGAAGTTGAGAATACTTCCTCCCCCCTTGTTTTAGTTATTATAAGACATTATTATCATTTACTATTATACAAATTTGCGAAGACTAGACTAGACTGGTCGTTGGAATTTTAGTTGCCGAGGTGACTCACCTTCTAAGATTCCACGACTTTTTTTGTGCCCTGAAAGAACACCTCATTCATAGGCATGCACGCCCTAAAAGGGCGTATTGGTTGTGACATGACACCCCTCCCTAGCAGAGTAAGGTAATAACTTTCAAGCCCAAAAAAACTCCCCATAAGTTCAGGCATCTATCGCCTGGCTTATGGGGAGAACTTGT
>ULQL01065352.1_pt1 | contig 22128 bp, 20 predicted proteins | sample 1954411 | NCBI WGS metagenome assembly ULQL01 (sample SAMEA4835654, study PRJEB28245) | human gut metagenome | biome: gut microbiome; material: fecal sample | place: Denmark | collected 2008 | reverse complement strand
GGTGGAGCGGAGATCACATATAATGAGGCTCTTAAGCTTGCACATGAGGATCTGGATATACTGGCGGCTTCAGCAAATGAGATAAGAGAGCATTTCTGCGGAGATCGGTGCGATGTGTGTTCGGTCATAAGCGTGAAGGAGGGCAGATGCACAGAGAACTGCAGATATTGTGCACAGTCCAGGATAGCGAAGAAGGATATACCAGAGATAAATCTGCTTGGCAATGGAGCGGTTACTGAGGGTGCATCGATTGACTATAACAAGGGAAGCTTCAGGTACTGCCTTGTGGCTGAGGGCAGGAGACTTTCAAAGCGTGAGTTAGAGCTTGCAGAGAAAACAGTCCAGGATATACACGACAACGTGGATATTAATATATGTGCATCGTTTGGCTTGCTGGATCAGGAGGATTTCACGAAGCTAAAGAACGCGGGCCTATCGATGATACACAACAACCTTGAGACCTCTCCGGAATATTTTCCGGAGGTGTGTACCAGTCACACACAGGAACAGAAGAAGGCGACAATACGCGCTGCAAAGGCTGCGGGACTCATGGTGTGCAGTGGCAGTCTGTTCGGCATGGGCGAGACACTTGAGGACAGGGTGGCGCTTGCATTTGAACTCAGAGAGCTTGGCGTGGATTCGGTTCCGATGAACCTCCTCAACCCGAGGGAGGGGACGCCGTTCTATGACAAGACACCTCTCACTGAGGAGGAGTACGTCAGAACGATAGCGGTTTACAGATTTGTAATGCCGAAAGTCATGATAAGGCTTGCTGCCGGACGCGGCAGATATGAGGACAACGGCGAGGCAGCACTTGCAGCCGGTGCAAACGCAGTCATAAGTGGAGACTTCCTGACCACCGATGGAACATCATTTGACCTTGACTTTGACATGATAAGAAGAAACGGATTTGTCACGGACAGAAAACATTCATAGACATTAGTGGGGGCTGTGCGCACGGCAATTGATGAGAAGGATTAACAGCATGCAAATAAGAGAATATAACAGGCAGAATAAGTTTTAGAAGGAGAATTATATGAAGATTTATGACAGGATCATGGGACTTGGAACAAAGATGACAGACATGGATGCATCCACATACCAGGGAGCATTCATAGGCAAGATATCCTACACAGTAGACAGAGAGAAGGCAGAGGCTGCCGACAGCATCACATATGAGTATGGTGATGTTAAGGAGAATGCATTCATGTACATACTCTCTATCCTTGGAAAGGTAGAGGGAGAAGAGACTCCTGTTGAGAAGATGACCATCACACTCGTAAAAGCGTCTGACAAGGAGAAGGATATCAAGAGAGTGGAGAAGGCTGAGTATGAGGATGAGAAGCCGTTCCACACATTTACCAAGGAAGAGGTATATGCATTCAGCAAGGAGACAGGAGACGAGAATAAGATCCACCTCACAGACCATCCTGTAGTTCAGGGAATGCTGCTCTTACGCACTGCAGCCTGTGCGCATGAGGATCTGAAGAGGCTTGACGTCAAGTTCGTGGAGCCTTCATACGCTGAGGAAGAACTCATGTGGGGCAGCAATGGAAGAGAATATGTGCTCTACGCAGATGGATATGTGAAAGCCTCATTCAAGGTCGTAAAGTAATTAGAGCTTGACTTATAATTTCTGCAATTTATTGTTCGTAGCAAAAATAAAAGACCTTCGGTTCAGATAACACTGAACTGGAGGTCTCTTTATTATTAGATCATATTACTGGATCTTGATAAAATCAGAACGCATATAGCCTGTTACAGTCTTTGATCCAATCTTGAATGATATTTTGTACCATGTCTCACCGTTTTTCTTCGCGCCACCTACGACATAAACCTTTCGTCCCTTGTAAAGCTCTGTTATAATGCCGTAGTTTGTCGATGGACCTCTGCGGACTCTCACTGCATAGTCGTTGACAGTGCCGATCACCACGGGAGTTCCTGAGACTGGCAATGAAGACATCTCTCCGTAATAAGTCTTTTTGTTATATGTAAGATATGCTCGTACGGTGTATGTATAGTACCTTGCGTCAACTGCAGCTCCGATGTATATATTCGATGATTCGCCGGTGAGCTTTTTCACTGCCGTATATTTTTTTGCACGTTTATCATATTTGTATACTACATATCCCGACGCGCCTTTGACTGGAGTCCATTTGGTGCATCTGTAGCCGCCGAGTGGCATATATTTGATGGTCGAAGGAGTAGCAGGCGTTGTGGCGGTTTTTAGAACCGTGTAAGCACTTCCTCCGGATACACCATCTTTCTTGATATATGCTCTGACAGCAAAAGCATAACTAGTTGTTGATTTGAGGTTGTTTGCTGTGTATGTGCATGTGGTGTTATCGGTTATCTTGGAGAGAAGGATGTAGCTCCTGGAGCTGCTGTCATATCTGTAAACAAGATATCCGGTTGCAGCAGGCACCTTGCTCCATGCAAATGAGATGGACTTGTCACTCCTTGATTTTGTGATAATCTTTGCCGGCGCAGCAGGACCTGAGTAAGCGCTTATAGCACTGCAGAGGTCTGTGTATCTCATAACTCCGTCTTTCTTGTAGTAAGCTCTTACAGAATAGCTGTACTGTGTAGCTGATTTGAGCCCAGTGTGTGTGTAGACAGTCTGGTCACCGCCCTTTACATTAGCTATTTTTGTCCATGTGGCAGTGTCCTTATCCCATGTATATACGAGATAGCCATTTACGTTATTTTCCTGATTCCATTTGATGCTTATGGAATTAGATGTTGATATGCGAACCTTAAGGCCGCTGACGAGTCCTGGATTTGTGGTTCCTGTTACAGCATTCGATACAACATGCAATATTGTACCTGACTCTGTGGTTGTATAGGCTCTGATCTTGTAGCTGTAGTCCGCACCTGCATTCAGATCCTTGTCGGTGTATGTCGTGGTGGTCGAGCTTGTCAGAGTCGTGATCGCCTCATATTTACCGGTAGAAGGGTTCAGTCTGTATATCCGGTATCCAGTAGCTGCCGTTATAGGACTCCATGAAAGTCTGATAGCACTGGCAGATGTGGCTGCCACCTTGAAGTTTTCTATATTGTCAGCGATGGTGATACCGGTGCAGGTGTCAGTGTATGTTCCATATACATTTCTTGAGTTCAACTTATAATAGCCGCGGACCTTGTATGTGTACTTCTTGCCGTCCTGAAGATTCTTGTCGGTAAATGTGACAGTGCTTGCACCCTTTGCAGTTCCAACGGCTACATATTTATTTTGGCTTTCATCGTAACGTACAATCTGGTATCCGTATACCTCAGGAATCTTGTTCCATGTGAGGGTTATGGATGAGTCTGTGGAAGTCTGCTGTACAAGTGAAGCCGGGGCAGCCGGGGTAGTTATATATCTGAAGTTCATGTCTGTGGCGCGGCCGATTCCCGCAACAGTTCCGTCTTCAGAATACTGCCAGTATGAGTGCTTAGCTGTGAGCGAGTCGGTGTCAGAGTCGCTGTAGAGCGCTGACCATACCGGGTATTTGTTATTTATGTTTGATATGTTCATATCATCAGTTATGACAGACTTGCTTGCGTACAGCATGCCTACATATCCTCTGATCTCTACTGCGGAGCAGAATGAGTTGATGACTGTTGTCGCTGCGCTCTTTGACAGATTCGCATTGTACAGCCTTCCGGTAATTCCAACTCCTTCCTCCCATGCATATTCATAGTCCATTACAATAGGAAGGTTGATGTTATAGCCGGATATGAGATTCATAGTATATGCGGCTTCTGCCTTAGCCTCTGAAGAGTTGATGGCCTGTGAGTAGAAATAGACACCTACATCTAGACCAGCGGCTATCGCGCCCTTGAGATTTTCTCTGTAATTTGCGTCTACATAGAATTTGCCTGAACCGTAGTAGCGTCCGCCGACACGGATAAATGCAAAGGTTATGCCAGAGGCTTTTACCTTTTTCCAGTTTATCGAGCCATTCCATTCTGATACATCTATTCCCTTTTGAATCTTGTAACCCTTGAACTGGGCTGCATGGGTATAATTGGAAGGGGAAACAGGTAAGGCTCCCTGTGTGTTGAAAGATCCTGAGGAGATAAAATCCTGTGTGGTGTCTATAGGTTGTTGGATATCGGCGAATGCAGGTTGTATATCAGTGCCAGTAGCTGCGTATGAAGTATTGTTTGGTGCAGCCATTGCGGCAAGAATGGCAACGCTGAGAGCTCCCCCTAGTATTGTTCTGATTAGTTTTTTGCGAATCATGTAAACCCTCCGAAATGTTAGTTATTAATTGTTGTTAACATAATAGTTCTTTTGTTTTTATATGTCAATAAAAACGATGGTAATTGTTACGAAAATATTACAGAATAGTTCTGAAATGGTAAAAAATGGGTAAATATTCATTCAAAAGGTATAAACGGTAATGTTTTACGTATGAAATGAATATATAGTATGTTATACTGTAATAGATTTTACGGCACTATTATTAAAAAAGGAAGAAGCGTTCCGAAAAGGAGATAAAATTGGACGAAAAGATAGGATTTGGCTGCTCTCTGAAAAATATGTTTGTCGGCGTTGTAAAGCCGGAGGTATATATGAAAAATGGACAGAGTGGAAAGACATGGCATGCAGTGATGGTCGTGTTGGGTATGAGCATCATACTCTATCTATTTACATTTTGGCTGCCATATAACAAGCTATTTGGAAATGGAAGACTGGCCAGGACTGTGGATGAGGCGGTGAAAGATTTTGCACTCAGCAATGACGGATTTTATTATGAAGGACGTTACCAGTGGTCTGATGATGAGAATATAACATACATACTAGTGGATACATCCATAAAGGATTCCTCTGCAAAAGAGATAGAGTCCCTTAGAAAAGAAAATGTCTATACCACGGTCTTTGTTGTGACAGGGGCAGAAATACTATCAATGGAAAATGGAAGAATGAGTACCATAAAAGCGAAGGATCTGTACGAGGCATTAAATGAGGTTTATCATGCTAGCTCATTTGGAAAACAGGATATATTGGATATTATAAATAAATGGGACACACCGGTTCTGACCGCATTGTATATAGGAAATGTGATAGGTGGAATAATAAAGACGTTTTGGGTTTCGTTTATAGTGGCGATAGTAGGCTTGATAGTTTCGTCAGCCCTTAAACTTAAAGTCTCACTTGGGGCTGTGTACAGAGCAGCTTTGTATATAAGATCACTCTGGTATCCAATACTACTGTTGATATCTACATATGTGTGGCCGGCAAAGAAAACTTTGATGACACTAACATTTATGATATGTGCAGCATATATGTTTATGGCGATATATAGATATAATGCTCAGAATCCGGGGGAGCTGAGAGGTAAGGCAACAATGCTTTCAGGCAGTCAGCCGCCGAATTTATAACCTGGACAGACAGTTATATTAAAGCAAAAAATATAACATATAAAACAACAATAGGAGGAGTATCACAATGAATTTGAGAAAAACAAAGATTATCTGTACACTTGGACCAGCAACAGATGATGACGAGGTGCTTAGAAAACTTATGCTTGAGGGAATGGATGTCGCCAGGTTCAATTTTTCTCATGGAGATCATGCTCAGCATAGAAAAAATAAGGACAGAATAGAGAAACTTAGAGATGAGCTGGGATTGCCTGTTGCAACGCTGCTCGATACAAAGGGACCTGAGATCCGTGTTGGAGATTTTAAGGAAGGCAAAGTTGAGCTTGTTGAGGGACAGACTTTTACCCTAACAACGGATGATGTCCTTGGAGATCAGGCAAAGGTGTCCATAACCTACAAGAACCTTGTGAATGATGTAAAGCCGGGCGACACCATACTTATAGATGACGGACTTATCAATATGAAGATAGAGAAGGTGACAGGAACGGAGATCGTGTGCCGTGTTGAAAATGGCGGACCTGTCTCAAACCACAAGGGTGTCAACGTTCCTAGAGTCAACCTCACCATGCCGTACATCAGCGATGTGGACAGAGAGGATATAATATTTGGAATCAAGAACGACTTTGACTTTATAGCTGCTTCATTTGTCAGATCTGCGGATGATATCCTGGAGATAAGAAAGATACTTGATGAGTATGAGTGCGACAATATCAACATCATTGCAAAGATTGAGAATATGCAGGGCGTTGACAACATAGATGAGATAATCAGAGTCTCAGATGGTATCATGGTTGCCAGAGGAGATATGGGCGTTGAGATCCCTCTTGAGGACGTGCCTATCATCCAGAAGATGATCATAAAGAAGGTTTACAATGCAGATAAGCAGGTCATAACTGCAACTCAGATGCTCGACTCAATGATGATACATCCAAGACCGACGAGAGCTGAGGCTACAGATGTTGCAAATGCTATATATGACGGAACCAGTGCGATCATGCTCTCAGGAGAGACTGCCGCAGGAAAGTATCCTGTGGAGGCACTTCACACGATGAAGACCATAGCAGAGAGAGCAGAGATGGATATTGATTACAACAAGCGTTTCTTCAGTCGTGATGCGGTTCAGAACCCAGACATAACAAGCGCCATATCACATGCTACATGTACAACAGCGATAGATCTTGCAGCAGCAGCTATAATCACTGTTACAAAGTCAGGTAAGACGGCAAGAATGCTTTCAAAGTACAGACCAAAGTGCCCTATCATCGGATGTACACCGGTACCAAAAGTTGCGCGTCAGATAAATCTGTCATGGGGAGTACAGCCTCTTGTTATAAAGGAAGAGAACAACACTGACGATCTGTTCGAGCATTCAGTTGATGCGGCAAAGAGAAACGGATATGTTAAGGATGGCGAGGTGGTTGTAATAACAGCCGGAGTTCCTCTTGGAGTTACAGGTACGACAAACCTCATCAAGGTGCACGTTGTAGGACATATCCTTGTGAAAGGATTCTCGATAAATGAGAGATCTGTCACAGCACCGTTATGTGTATGTGAGACAGAGGATGATCTGATCAAGAATTATAAGGATGGAGATATCATAGTTATAAGCGAGACAAGCAACAGGATAATGGATCAGCTCAAGACAGCATCAGCCATTGTCTGTGAGAAGAATGGTGGCAACTCACATGCAGCCATCGTTGGTCTCAGCAGAGATATCCCGGTTATCCTGGGTGCCCAGAATGCAACCAAGATCCTGAAGTCAGGTTCCATAGTTACAGTAAATGGCGAAGATGGAGTTGTGATATCCAACTAAATATTCATCGGTACTTGAAAAGAATAAAACTAAAGATGTAACAAAAAATTAACAAAATATAAATATAAATGTATAAAACAACCTCCTCCTGTGTTGACAAAGGTAACAGTTATTGCTATACTACAATGGATTTGTAACAAAAACGTAATAATTGTTGCGATATGAAGATGCACAGGAGGTTTTATTATGTACAAGTCAAAATCAATAAAAAAGACCATCGTCGTGGCTGCGGCTGCAGGAATGCTCATAACGACGTCACTCGGAACGGTAAGCGCAAGCCAACTGCTTAACGATTCAACGGTTGGCATCTCGTCGGCATTTGACAAGTACGCCAGCTCGCTTGCGGGTGGTGCAGATAAAGATACAGACAGTTCGCAGAAAAATGTTGCAACAGCGTCTGATGCGGCAAAGCCAGTTTCAGGAAGCTCCACAAAAGATGATATAGTTGCCGCCGGCAAAAAAACGGACGGAGATAAAAGCGAGACAAAGAAGATAAAGTATCCTCAGTTTGAAGACAGGTGTATAGCGGTAACAGATGACTATGTCAACATCAGATCTGCGGCTGGAATAGATTCAGACGTGGTAGGTATCATAGGAAACGCTGGTGTTGCAGACGTAGTTGAGAAAGGTAAGGAGTGGACTAAGGTGTCATCAGGCAGCTGCGTTGGATACATAAGAAATGACCTTCTTCTGTACGGCGATGATGCAGGAGAGTACGCAGAGGCAAACTGTAGCAAGATGGCCACAGTCAACACAGAGACACTGAATGTCAGGGAGCAGGCTGATACATCAGCTGACTGCATAACACAGGTTGGAGCAGGACAGAGCTTTGACATACTCTCGCAGACGGATAAGTGGGTGCAGATTGCTCTTGACGACCAGACCAGCGGATATGTGAGTGCGGATTATATAGAGTATACATACAAGCTAGATGAGGCAAAGACTCTTGAGGAGCTTCAGGCGGAGATCCAGGCACAGGAGGATGCACAGAAGCAGGCAGAAGAGGATGAGGCGGACGCAGGCGAGACACAGGATGCAACTGATGCTCAAGATACTTCGGATGATCAGGGCACAGATGATGCCCATGATACATATGACAATCAAGACACAGATGATGATTCATATGATGGAGATTCGGGTACTGATGGCCAGTATGATTATGATCAGGATTCAGACGACAGCCAGGATGCTTCGGATGGTCAGGGTTCGTCAGATGGCGATGACGGCAGTGACACAACGGCAGCACCTAGCGGCCAGACCGGTATAGATCTTGCAAATTATGCTACACAGTTTGTCGGTAATCCATATGTATATGGTGGATCAAGCCTTACAGATGGTGCGGACTGCTCAGGATTTGTAATGGCAGTATATGCACAGTTCGGTTATTCACTTCCACATTCGGCGGGTGCACAGTCAGGCTATGGAACCAGAGTGGATACAGCGAGCCTTGAGCCGGGAGATATACTATTCTATGGATACGACGGATCGATAGAGCATTGTGCGATCTATATAGGAGGCGGCATGATAGTCCATGCCAGTACAGAGGAGACCGGTATCAAGATATCATCAGCATTCTACAGCACGCCTATATGTGCGGTGAGACTGCTGGGTCAGTAAAACTGTATACTGATAAAATGTGTTCATTCCTTGTTCAATATGGCGGAAACAAAGCATTTTCAACAAAACAATGTGAACAATATGCACATTAAATTCTGCCAAATATATTGAAAAAAAGACTGTTTATGGTATAATAAATATATCAATTTGGATTTTATCCAAAAAAGAAGGAGTTGGGCATCATGAATTACATAATCAGCGGTAAGAACATTGAAGTTACAGAAGGACTTAGAAATGCAGTACAGGACAAGCTCTCAAAGCTTGAGAAGTACTTTGCAGCTGACACTGGCGCACAGGTCACATTCAGCGTGGAGAAAGATAGACAGAAGATAGAAGTAACCATTCCTATGAAGGGACACATCATCAGAGCAGAACAGGTAAGTGATGATATGTATGTTTCAATCGACCTTGTTGTAGAGGTTATCGAGAGACAGGTTACAAAGCATCGCAAGAAGCTCATAGATAAGGAGCAGAATGTGGCGTATCTCAATGAAGCTTTCGTGGATGAAGACATAGAGGATGATGATGATATCAAGATCGTCAGAACAAAGAAGTTCGCAGTTAAGCCTATGTATCCTGAGGATGCATGCATTCAGATGGATCTTCTGGGACACAATTTTTATGTATTTAGAAACGCAGAGACAGACGAAGTGAATGTTGTATATAAGAGAAAGGGCAACACATATGGTCTCATCGAGCCAGAGTTCTAAAGATGTTCGAAGCATGATTAGAATATGATCAAGATAATAATCAAGATAAGAACAGAACATGATCGAGAGATGTTTTCAATATAAGAACTGCTAAACAGATCAGTAGACATATTACTAAACAAACATATTAACAAGTAATAAAGAACTAATTAAAATCTAATAAAAAAGTAATAAATAAGGGGACTTTCCTGCTTGGGAGGTCTCCTTTTTGCTTGATATAAATAGCATAAGATGTTAGAATGTACCCTGAATAACGATAGCTAGGAGGTCAAAAACAACATGGGTTTGTTTGAGAAAATATTTGGAACGCACAGCGAGAAGGAACTTAAAAAGATAGGACCTATCGTTGATGCAATAGAGGCACTTGATGAAAAGATGCAGGCGCTTTCGGATGAAGAGCTGAAGGCAAAGACACAGGAGTTTAAAGACAGGCTTGCAGCTGGAGAGACGCTGGATGATATATTGGTGGAGGCATTTGCAGTTGTGAGAGAGGCTGCATACCGTGTGCTTGGAATGAAGCACTACAGAGTACAGCTTATCGGTGGTATCGTTCTCCATCAGGGAAGAATCGCTGAGATGAGAACTGGTGAAGGTAAGACACTGGTATCAACACTCCCAGCTTATCTGAATGCCCTGGAAGGAAAGGGTGTCCATGTTGTTACAGTCAATGACTACCTGGCAAAGCGAGATGCAGAGTGGATGGGACAGGTTCATGAATTCCTTGGACTCAAGGTTGGTATCATCTTGAACAGTTCAACTACAGACGAGAGACGTGATGCATACAACTGTGATATTACATATGTAACAAACAATGAGCTTGGATTTGACTATTTGAGAGATAACATGGTCATATATAAGGAGAAGCTGGTTCTCAGAGATCTGCACTACTGTGTAATCGATGAGGTCGACTCAGTTCTTATCGATGAGGCTCGTACACCTCTTATCATATCAGGTCAGAGTGGCAAGTCTACAGAGCTCTACAAGATGTGTGATTATCTTGCAAGACAGATGAAGCGCGGCGAGGGCGATGGAGAGATATCCAAGATGGATATGCTCATGAAGACAGCGGTTGAAGAAGATGGAGATTTCCTTGTAAATGAGAAAGATAAATACGTTATGCTCACAGCGAACGGTGTCAAGATGGTTGAGCAGTTCTTCCATATAGATAATCTGTCAGATCCTGAGAATATGGAGATACAGCACAACATTATCTTGGCTCTCCGTGCACACAACCTCATGTTCAGAGACAGGGATTACGTTGTAAAGGATGATGAAGTTCTCATAGTTGACGAGTTTACCGGACGTATCATGCCGGGACGTCGTTTCTCCGATGGACTGCATCAGGCTATAGAGGCAAAGGAGAATGTGAAGGTAAAGAGAGAGAGTAAGACTCTTGCAACCATCACGTTCCAGAATTTTTTCAATATGTTTGACAAGAAAGCAGGTATGACTGGTACAGCGCAGACAGAGGAAGAGGAGTTCAGAGAGATATACGGTATGGATGTTGTTGTCATTCCAACAAACAGACCTATCCAGAGAATAGACCAGCCGGATTCTATATTTAAGACAAAGAAGGAGAAGCTGGATGCCATAGTTGAACAGATCAACCTCAGTTACAGAAAAGGACAGCCGGTCCTTGTCGGTACTATCAATATCGATGCATCTGAGGAATTGAGTCACCTGCTCACAAAGAAGAAAGTTCCTCATAAGGTTCTTAATGCGAAGTTCCACGAGCTTGAGGCTGAGATAGTAGCGGATGCAGGTCAGAAGAATGCCGTAACTATCGCAACAAACATGGCAGGACGTGGTACTGATATCAAGCTTGGGGAGGGCGTTGCCGAACTTGGCGGACTTAGGATCATAGGTACAGAGAGACATGAGTCGAGACGAATAGACAACCAGCTCCGAGGACGTTCAGGACGTCAGGGAGATCCGGGTGAGTCAAAGTTCTACCTTTCACTTGAAGACGATCTCATGAGACTTTTCGGTTCAGAGAGAGTTATGAGCGTGTATGATACGCTGAAGATACCAGAGGGTGAGGAGATAGAGCACAAGACTATATCAAACTTCGTTGAGAAGGCACAGAAGAAGATTGAAGGCAACAACTTTGCCATCAGAAAGAATCTTCTCGAATACGACAGAGTTAATAACGAGCAGAGAGAGATCATATACAAGGAGCGTAGAAGAGTTCTTGACGGCGAGAACATGCATGAGGTAATACTCAAGATGATCAAGGATGATATAGGCGCTGCTGTTGACCAGATTTGCTCATCCGAGAGTGCTCCGGAGGAGTGGAATCAGGTAGAACTGGACGATATGATAAGAAACATAGTTCCATTTGCGGAGCCTGTCACACTCACAGATGAGGAGATAAGAAAAGCTGACATAAAGGAACTTAAAGAGAGACTTATTAATGAAGCACTTGAGCTTTATGCTGATAAGGAAAAGGAGATCAATGATCCGGATCAGATGAGAGAGATCGAGCGAGTTATTCTCTTAAAAACCATAGATAGAAAGTGGACAGATCACATCGACGATATGGATAATCTCAGACAGGGTATTGGACTCAGATCCCTCGGACAGAGAGATCCTGTAGTGGAGTACAAGTTTGCCGGATATGACATGTTCAACGAGATGACAGCAGCCATCCGTGAGGAGACAGTCAGACTTCTGTACAGAATAAAGGTTGAGCAGAAGATAGAGAGAGAAGAGGTAAATAAGGTTACAGGAACAAACAAGGACGATACAGCGTCCAAGGGACCTGTGAAGAAGGCAAAGAAGATCGGCAGAAATGATCTTTGCCCATGCGGAAGTGGTCTCAAGTATAAGAATTGCTGCGGCAAGAATGCATAATAAGATATACAGGAGAAGCTGAGTGATAGAGATAGATGAGTTCAGAGCAGCTATGGCTTCCTACAGGGAGCCTCTTGAGGAGGTCAAGTCGTCTCTGGATATTGAAAATAAGACAGACAGAATAGCAAAACTTAATTATGAGATGGAGCAGCCGTCTTTTTGGGATGATGTAGACAGATCTAGGGAGGTGTCACGGGAACTGAAGAACCTCCAGGATCTGGTGGACAATTACAAAAAGCTTGAGAATGACTATTTAGATATAGATACCCTCATACTCATGGCTGAGGAGGAGAACGATTCAAGCCTTATACCGGAGATAGGGGAACAGATAGACATATTCAAGAAAGAATTTGAAGAGTACAGGATCAACCTGCTTTTCACGGATGAGTTTGATGACTGCAATGCTGTTCTCACTCTTCATTCGGGAGAGGGTGGTACGGAGTCGTGCGACTGGGCGAGCATGCTTTACAGAATGTATACCAGATGGGCAGAAAAGCACGGCATGAGCGTTGAGGTACTTGATTTTCTTGAAGGTGACGAGGCTGGAATAAAGTCGGTTACCATACAGATAAATGGACCACATGCATACGGGTATCTCAAGTCCGAGAAGGGAGTTCACAGACTTGTCAGGATATCTCCGTTCAACTCTGCGGGTAAGAGAATGACCTCGTTTGCATCGTGTGATGTTATACCTGATATAGAACAGGATCTGGAGATAGAAATCAGGGATGAAGATATACGAATTGATACCTACAGATCAAGCGGAGCCGGTGGCCAGCATATCAACAAAACATCATCAGCCATCAGAATCACACATTTTCCTACAGGAATAGTGGTTCAGTGCCAGAATGAGAGATCGCAGTTAATGAATAAGAACAAGGCCATGCAGATGTTGAAGTCCAAGCTGTATCTTCTGAAGAAACAGGAAAATCTGGAAAGAATATCGGATATCCGCGGAGAAGTTACCGACAATGGATTTGGAAGTCAGATCAGGTCGTATGTGTTGCAGCCATACACCATGGTCAAGGATAAGAGAACATCTTATGAGAATTCCAATGTGTCGGCGGTTCTCGATGGTGATTTGGACGGCTTTATGACTGCATATCTAAAGTGGGTGAACAGAGTTGAGGTGTGATAAGATAGTCTACCATATATAATTTATATATACTGTTAGAAATTATGCTTTGACAATGACGCTTTATACTGATAAAGTAATGACGTATTAAATTTACATGATGAATGTGCAGGTTGATACATAAAATATTTACAAAAACACATAAGTAAGACGCAATAAAAGATAAAAGAGGAAGATAAGGAGAATAAGGGACATGGTGAATATAGCAGTATTAGGTTATGGTACAGTTGGCTCAGGAGTTGTGGAAGTGATTAACACCAACCATGATATTGTTAATAAGAGAGCTGGGCAGGAGATAAATGTAAAGAGGGTACTTGATCTCAGAACATTTCCAGGGGATCCTGTTGAGAACATTCTCACCCATGATTTTGAGGACATACTAAACGATGACGAGATCAGCGTTGTGGTAGAGGTAATGGGAGGCGTTGAGCCGGCATATACATTTGTCAAGAAATGTCTTCTTGCGGGCAAGAGTGTTGCAACATCAAACAAGGAGCTCGTTGCAGTTCATGGCCCTGAACTTTTAAAAATTGCCAGAGAGGGCAATATCAATTTCTTCTTTGAGGCGTCAGCCGGCGGCGGAATACCTGTTATACGACCACTCAACACATCCATCACAGCAGATGATGTGACAGAGATCACAGGAATACTTAATGGTACGACTAATTACATTCTCACCAAGATGGACAAAGAGGGTGCAGATTATGCTACTGTGTTAAAACAGGCACAGGATCTTGGTTATGCAGAGCGCAATCCAGAGGCAGATGTAGAGGGCGGTGATGCATGCAGAAAGATAGCGATACTTACATCTCTTGTGTATGGAAAGAATCTGGATTACAACAGGATACACATGGAGGGAATAACAAAGATAACAACAGATGATTTCAAATATGCGGATAAGATGGGATATTCAGTCAAACTTGTTGGTACAACGAGAAAGACAGATGGCAAGCTTTACTCATACGTTGCACCGGTCATGCTTCCGCATGATAATCCGCTCGCGAAGATAGATGATGTATACAATGGTATACTTGTGCACGGAAATGCTCTTGACGATGTAATGTTCTATGGAAAGGGTGCAGGAAAACTTCCTACAGCATCTGCGGTTGTATCAGATGTTATAGACGCAGTCAGAAATATGGGAAGAAATGTCCCGATCATTTGGGATGATGAGGAGCTTGAGATGGGGGCATTTGAGGACTCGGTAAGCAGATTCTTCATAAGAACAGAGGAGAAGGACGAGGATGCGATAAAGGCGGTATTTGGTGAAGTAGAGTACGTTGATTCTGATCTGAATGAGAAAGCATTTGTCACAGCAGTTATCACTGAGGGCAAATTTGAGACATGTTGCAATAAGATCGGTGTAAAGAGTGCTCTCAGAGTGCTCGATTAGTACAATATTATGCAAAGCTCTTGAAATCCTAGTGGAATTGAGTTATTTTACAAAAGGCTTATTTCTCTCTGCGGATATGATCTTTATATACGCAGGGCGTTGAATATACAAATTTTCAAACGAGCGATCAGGAGGACAATATGTTAATAGTAAAGAAGTTTGGTGGTACTTCTGTAGGAAATACCGAAAGAATCTTTAACGTGGCCAAAAGATGTATCGAGGACTGGCAGAAGGGGAACGACGTTGTTGTAGTACTGTCTGCTATGGGTAAATACACAGATGAGCTGATAGATATGGCAAAGCAGGTAAATGAAAATCCTCCTAAGAGAGAGATGGATATGCTTTTCACTATCGGAGAGCAGATGTCTGTATCACTTATGGCTATGGCAATGAATTCATTGAAGGTTCCGGCAATATCGCTCAACGCATTCCAGGTGGCAATGCATACGACTTCAGTATACGGTAATGCACGTCTGAAGAGAATTGATGTCGAGAGGATCAGACATGAACTTGAGCAGAGAAAGATAGTTATAGTTACAGGATTCCAGGGAATCAACAAGTATGATGATTACACAACCCTTGGCCGCGGTGGCTCAGATACAACAGCTGTTGCGCTTGCAGCGGCACTTAACGCTGATGCGTGTGAGATCTATACAGATGTGGATGGAGTATACACAGCAGATCCACGTAAGGTAAAGAACGCACGTAAATTGGATACAATAACATACGATGAGATGCTTGAGCTTGCTACACTTGGGGCAGGCGTTCTGCACAACCGTTCAGTTGAGCTCGCCAAGAAGTTTGGTGTTCAGTTGGTTGTTCGTTCAAGTCTCAATTTTTCAGAAGGTACAATAGTTAAGGAGGATACTGGGATGGAGAAGATGTTGGTTAGTGGTGTTGCGTCAGATACAGACTCAGCAAGAGTAGCAGTAGTAGGACTGGAGGATACACCGGGGGTTGCATTTAGGCTTTTCAATCTGCTCGCAAAGAACGATATTAATATAGATATGATCCTGCAGTCGGTAGGAAGACACGGAACAAAGGATATCACATTTACATGCAGCGATGAGAACGCAGACAGAGCAGAGGAGATCATCAAGAACAACATCGGTAAGTACGAGAGCATTGATGTAAACAAGAATGTTGCAAAGGTTTCTATCGTTGGTGCAGGAATGCAGTCAAATGCAGGTGTTGCAGCAAAGATGTTCGAAGCACTCTATGATGAGAATATCAATATCAGAATGATATCAACATCAGAGATCAGAGTTACTGTACTCATTGATGAGCAGTATACAGAACGCGCCATGAATGCAATTCATGACAAGTTCGCTCTCGGCGATCGTTAATTGTTATAGAACCAATAAAGTCCTGTTATATTAGGATAGTATATACGCCGGGGGAAACTCCGGCGTATATTATCATGAGGACTCTCCCGCCCTCAAGGCGGGAGAGTCCTCGTGATAAAGCAGACGCCGCGCGGAGCGCCTAAAAATGCGTCTGCCCCCGTATGAGGAGAATGTAATGAATTTAGGAAGGAGTTCAGGGTATGAAGAGAGCAGATTATATATCGTGGGATCAGTATTTTATGGGAATAGCTATGATGTCCGCGGAGAGAAGTAAAGATCCGTCTACGCAGGTTGGGGCATGTATAGTAGATAAGAATAATAGAATTCTGTCGATGGGATATAATGGAATGCCGGCGGGATGTGATGATGACGCTATGCCGTGGGGAAAAGTGGGAAATCCACTGGACAACAAATACTTCTATGTGTGCCATGCGGAACTGAATTCCATTCTTAATTACAGAGGTGGAAATCTAAAAGATGCCATTATATATTCGACACTGTTTCCTTGCAATGAGTGTGCCAAAGCAATCATTCAGTGCGGCATCAAGGAAGTTGTATACATGTCGGACAAGTATGCTTCCACGGACAGCACAATAGCGTCAAAGAGAATGTTTGACATGGCTGGGGTGAAGTACAGACAGTTTGAGTCTAAAGGAAAAAAGATCACTCTGGATCTTTAGAGTACGGATCAATTTGTGTATGTATAACAGACAGGAGATAGACTAGTGATCATAGAGAGTAATAGCAGAGAAGAGACATATAAAGTTGGAATACAGCTTGGCAAAGATGCTGTTTCCGGACAGGTGTACTGTATATACGGTGACTTGGGTGTGGGAAAGACTATCATATCCCAGGGCGTGGCGGCAGGCCTTGGCATAACCGAAGTCGTAAACAGTCCTACGTTTACAATAGTGAAAGAATATGATGAGGGAAGGCTTCCGCTGTATCATTTTGACGTGTACAGAATCGGTGATGTTGACGAGATGGATGAGGTAGGATATAACGAAATGATATACGGGGAAGGTGTATGCCTGATAGAGTGGGCAAACCTTATAGAAGAAATACTGCCTGATGATTACACCAGGATAGATATAGAGAAAGATTTGAACAAAGGCCTTGATTACAGGCGTATCACAATAGAAGAGAGGCATGCTCACAGATGAAGATTTTAGCATTTGATAGTTCAGGATTGGTTGCGTCGGTCGCAATAGTCCAGGATGATAATTTAATTGCGGAATATACGACAAACTACAAAAAAACACATTCACAGACACTTCTGCCTATGCTGGATGAGATCGTGAAGATGACAGAGACGGACAAGGAAAGCTTTGATGCACTTGCAGTCGCTGCAGGACCAGGCTCATTTACAGGACTCAGAATAGGCTCAGCCACTGTAAAAGGACTTGCTTTGGCATGGAATATTCCAGTCATTGCGGTTCCGACACTGGAAGGCCTTGCCTATAACATGTGGGGAAGCAGCAGGCTGATATGTCCTATCATGGATGCGAGAAGAAAACAGGTGTATACTGCACTCTACAGATTTGACAAAGCGGATCGTCTTGAGACAATTTTTAAACAGACGCCTATGGATATTATAGAGCTTATCACGCTGTTGAATGACAGAAATGAGGAGGTCGTATTTGTGGGAGATGGAATAGATGTGTATTCTCAGACCATAAAGGAGAATATAAAGGTTCCATATGCATTTGCACCTGCACATATGAACAAACAGAGAGCAGGCTCGGTGGCTGCTGCAGCACAGATAAGATTTGCTGATGGAAAGTATCAGAACGGCGATGATTTTGCCCCTGAATATCTCAGACAGTCTCAAGCGGAACGGGAGAGAACAGAGAAAGAAAAGGCAGTATTAGAGAAGAAAGTAGACTAGGTTTATATACTTTGACAGATAGCCATAGCTTTTCTGACTTTGACGGTGAGTGATACAGAGATGAATGATATAGAGAAGATAAAAAATATAGCTGCACTGGAGTGCGAAGCTTTTTCAAATCCGTGGACCTTGGAAATGATACAGTCCTCCATGGCATCAGACTTTGACCACGTGGAAGTAATGGAGAAAGATGGAATATTTCAAGGGTACATCATATATTCTGTGGTATGTGATTCGGCGGATCTCCTGAGGGTGGCGGCAAAGTCGGAATATAGACGTCAGGGTATCGGAACCAGCCTTATGGAGATGATGATAAAAGACTGTGAAAAATCGGGCGTTCAGAATATATTTCTGGAGGTAAGGCAGTCAAATGCACCGGCGATCGGGATGTATGGCAGGTTCGGATTTCAGGAAATCTCTAGAAGAAAAAGATACTACACGTCCCCGGTTGAAGATGGTATAGTCATGCAGAAAGAAATGAGCATATAGAATATGACAGAAAAATATGGAAAAATAATGAAAAAGACTGAAATAAAACCGAAAGAAAACGAAAAAGATATAAATAACTAGAAATAAATAAAAACGACAGGACGATGGAAAACATTGTCGGTATATTATATGCATGATCTGGCTTATAATCAGAAACATGATACAGGCGGGAAATAGCCGGATAGGAGAATAGTATGAGTGAGATCAGATGTAATATGTGTGGAAGAAAGATTGTATTTGGAGAAAAACACGATAAAGAGGACTATGTTCTTATTCAGAAAGAATGGGGATATTTTTCAGACAAGGATGGCAAGAAATACACATTGAGAATGTGTGAGAACTGTTACGATAAGCTTGTTGCAGCTTGTGTTATACCTCCGGAAATAGAAAATGTGACAGAGTACGCATGATGTAAGGCGCACTGTGACAGAAATGGAGAAAGAACATGATAGATGTATGTCTTTTGGGAACAGGGGGGATGATGCCGCTTCCATACAGGGCGCTCACATCCCTCGTGGTCAGATATAATGGGCATGAGATGCTGATAGATTGCGGAGAGGGAACACAGACTTCTATGCGTCAGCAGGGAACAATTGGGTTTAAGCAGATAGACGTTATATGTTTTACCCATTTTCATGCAGATCATATAAGCGGGCTTCCTGGACTGCTGCTGACTATCGGCAACGCAGAAAGGACTGAGCCTCTGCTCATGGTAGGTCCAAAACGGCTTGAGAAGGTTGTAAATTCACTCCGGGTCATAGCACCGGAACTTCCATTTGAGATAAAATTCCAGGAACTTTCGGAAGCGGAGGAGTCATTTGAATGGCAGGATATCAGAGTAGATGCATTCAGGGTAAATCATAACGTGACTTGTTATGGATATTCGATGACACTTCCAAGAACTGGCAAGTTCAGCGTGGACAGAGCCAAGGAGAATGATATCCCAATGAAATACTGGAACGGTCTACAGAAGGGAAATACCTACGAAGTGGACGGCCATGTATACACGCCGGATATGGTGCTTGGACCTGAAAGGAAGGGGCTTAAGCTTACATATTGTACAGACACAAGACCTACACCCCTTATAGAAAAATATGCTGAGGGTTCCGATCTATTTATATGTGAGGGAATGTACGGTGAGAAGGATAAAGAGATAAAGGCTGTTGAGCATAAGCATATGATGATGCAGGAGGCAGCAACTATAGCGGCAGAGGCAGATGTCGGAGAGCTGTGGCTTACGCATTATAGTCCTTCTATGGCTAAGCCGGCAGTGTTCATGGATGAGATCCGGTCGATCTTCCCTAGAACAATAGCAGCAAAAGACAGGACAACGACAACCTTGAAGTTCTCGGAAAATGAATAGCAGAAGTTTATTGTGGCGGGAAAACACAGAAAAATGTATAGAAGCTGTTTGTAAAGTTTATGATCATGGCAGATTATATATATGATCGTATAAAATCGCGTATAGACAAGGGTGAGATGAATTATGGAAAAAGAAATAAAAATACTGGCTATAGAATCGTCGTGTGATGAGACGTCTGCGGCGGTAGTCGTCAACGGAAGAGAAGTATTGTCAAATGTGATATATTCCCAGATAGACATACACACACTATATGGCGGAGTTGTCCCAGAGATTGCATCGAGAAAGCATATAGAGAAGATAACCCAGGTTATCAGACAGGCGTTAAAAGAGGCGGACTGTACACTCGATGATATAGATGCGGTTGCGGTAACATATGGACCGGGACTTGTGGGGGCGCTTCTTGTGGGTGTAGGGGCTGCAAAGGCCATTGCTTTTGCAAAGAATATACCTTTGGTCGGAGTGCATCATATAGAAGGGCATATTGCGGCAAATTATATAGAGAACAGGGATCTGGAGCCACCATTTATGTGCCTTGTAGTGTCAGGAGGACATACACATCTTGTAAAGGTAGTGGATTATGGAAAGTTCGAGATTTTGGGAGTAACTAGAGATGATGCAGCAGGAGAAGCATTTGACAAGGTGGCGCGTGCAATAGGGTTGGGGTATCCGGGCGGACCTAAGATAGATCGCAAGGCGAAGGAAGGAAATCCAGATGCCATAGAGTTTCCAAGGGCAAAGGTTGCAGAGTCGGTGTATGATTTCAGCTTTAGTGGACTCAAATCAGCTGTGCTCAACTATATAAATCAGGCTCACATGAGGAATGAGTACATAAATGAGGCTGATGTTGCAGCGTCGTTCCAGAAGGCGGTCACAGAGGTGCTGACGGAGCATGCTGTAGCAGCTGCAAAAGAATTTAAGATGGACAAAATAGCTATAGCAGGGGGAGTTGCGTCCAATTCTGCCCTGAGAGCCAGCATGAAGACAGCCTGTGAAAAGGCGGGCCTTAAACTATATCACCCATCACCTATACTGTGTACGGACAATGCAGCCATGATAGGTGCGGCTGGATACTATGAATATATAAATGGTACAAGACACGGATGGGATCTCAATGCGATACCAAATCTGAAACTGGGGGAGCGCTAGAGAAAAATCGGGGGGATAAGGTAAATGATAGAAAAACATTGCAATATTACAGCAATAGTACTTGCGGCCGGAAAGGGGAGCAGGATGCACAGTGATACGCCAAAGCAGTTTATGATGCTTGGGGGATATCCGGTGCTTTACTATGCTCTAAAAGCATTTCAGGATAGCGAAGTAAATGACATAATCCTTGTGACAGGGGATGAGTATGTGGATTTTTGCAGAGAAAACATAGTAGATGCATATGATCTGTCTAAAGTTAAGGCTATAGTTATAGGAGGAGCAGAGAGATACGATTCTGTCAGACTTGGCCTTATGGCAGCGGAAGGGGCAAAATATGTCCTTATACACGATGGAGCTAGACCATGTATTACCCAGAAGATTATAAGTGATTCGATAGAGACTGTAAAGAAATATGCAGCATGTACGGTCGGGGTTCCTGTGAAGGATACGATAAAAATCGTTGATTATGACCAGATGGGAGTGGATACCCCGGACAGATCAAAGCTGTGGCAGATACAGACTCCTCAAAGTTTTGACAGGGAGCTTCTGCTCAGCTGTTACGACAGGCTTGGTTTGGAAAAATACACGGCGATAACGGATGATACTATGATCGTAGAGCGTTATAGTGAGGTGCGCACAAAGGTCATAATGGGTGATTACGAGAACATAAAAATCACCACTTCGGAGGATCTGAAAATTGCTTTAAATTTTTTGAAAAAAGATGTTGACACAAAGATGGTAAAGTGATAATATGTACAAGTCGCCGGTTGATGGAGACAAACAAAACAACATGGAGAGATATCGAAGCGGTCATAACGAGGCGGTCTTGAAAACCGTTTGTCCGAAAGGGCGCGAGGGTTCGAATCCCTCTCTCTCCGCTGACTTTCACACATATGAAAGTTCAAGCGCTTGATACTGGAGAAGTACCCAAGCGGTTGAAGGGGCTCCCCTGGAAAGGGAGTAGGCCGTTAATAGCGGCGCGAGGGTTCAAATCCCTCCTTCTCC
>ULQL01039268.1_pt1 | contig 22165 bp, 15 predicted proteins | sample 1954411 | NCBI WGS metagenome assembly ULQL01 (sample SAMEA4835654, study PRJEB28245) | human gut metagenome | biome: gut microbiome; material: fecal sample | place: Denmark | collected 2008 | reverse complement strand
GTACCACGCTCTTCCCTGATACAATGTCTTGTACCAAGGCCAAAAGGCGCAAAGCTTTTGCCATATCCAGGCAAAGATAGTCTTGACTTTGTTCATAATCGTTTTTCTGTTTTTGTCGGTGCAAAGGTACAATAATAATTTGAAAAACCATCAATCTTTGTGTTTTTATTTGTTATAAAGTCTCAATCGATGTGTATGAAATGTTACAGGAACTTTATCGGATGTCTCATTCCGGCGGAAATCTTCTGTTTTTAACTTTTTTCACCATAAAAAAACTCTTAAAATGCTTGCTGAAACAAAAAATATTAGTACCTTTGCGCTCAGCAAGAACAAGTAAATTATATAAAAACTTAATATAAAACACAAGAATTATGGTAAGCAACAACATTCCACAAGTAAAGCTCGGTATTATTGCCGTTAGCCGTGACTGTTTTCCAATCGCGCTTTCTACTCAGCGCCGTGAGAACATCGTAAAAGAGTATAAAGGTGAGATTTTCAACTGTCAGACTACAGTTGAGAACGAGAAAGATATGCTCAAGGCTGTGGCTGAAGTGAAGGAGCAGGGCTGCAACGCTCTGGTTGTATTCCTTGGTAACTTCGGTCCTGAGACCCCTGAGACTTTGATTGCAAAGAACTTCGATGGTCCTGTTATGTTCGTAGCAGCTGCTGAAGGTGATGGCGACATGATCAATGGTCGTGGTGATGCATACTGCGGTATGCTCAACTGCTCTTACAACCTCGGTATGCGCCACTTGAAGGGTTATATCCCTGAGTACCCTGTTGGTACAGCAGAGGAAGTAGCTAAGATGATTGCAGACTTCGTACCGGTAGCTCGCGTCATCATCGGTTTGAAGGGCTTGAAGATTATCACATTCGGTCCACGTCCTCAGGACTTCTTCGCCTGCAACGCTCCTATCAAGGGCTTGTATGAATTGGGTGTAGAGATTGAGGAGAACTCAGAGCTCGACCTCCTCGTGGCTTATAAGGAGCACGCGAACGATCCACGTATCGACGAGGTTTGCGCTGATATGGCCAAGGAGATGGGCGAGGGATGCTACTATCCTGACCTCAGCCGCAGAATGGCACAGTTTGAGTTGACATTGCTCGACTGGGCAGAGGCTCACAAGGGTTCTCGCCAGTATGTAGCATTCGCCGACAAGTGCTGGCCAGCTTTCCCAAGCCAGTTCGGTTTCGAGCCTTGCTATGTAAACAGCCGTCTCGTTAGCCGCGGTATTCCTGTAGCTTGCGAGGTTGATATCTATGGTGCTTTGTCTGAGTACATCGGTATGTGTGCTTCTGATGATACTGTAACATTGCTCGACATCAACAACTCTGTTCCTCTGTATATCTATGATGAGGACATCAAGGGTAAGTACGATTACAAGTTGACTGATACCTTCATGGGCTTCCACTGCGGTAACACTCCACAGTGCAAGATGTGCTCTAGCCGTAAGATCAAGTATCAGTTGATCCAGAACCGTTTGTTGGAGAATGGTGGTACACCAGACTTCACCCGTGGTACATTGGAGGGCGATATCGCTGCTTCTGACATCACATTCTATCGTCTGCAGTGCGATTCTGAGGGCAACCTCCGTTCTTACATCGCAGAGGGTGAGGTTCTCGATGTTCCTACACGTTCATTCGGTGGTATCGGTATCTTCGCCATCAATGAGATGGGCCGCTTCTATCGCCACGTCTTGGTTCAGAAGGGCTATCCACACCACGGTGCCGTAGCTTTCTCTCACGTAGGCAAGACCCTGTTCGAGGTATTCAAGTATCTTGGCATCAAGGATATCGCTTACAACCAGCCAGCTAGCCTGCCTTATCCAACCGAGAATCCTTGGAAGTAAGATAAAAATTATATGAAATAATGAAGGCGATTGCTTTTCCCCAAAGGGGATAGCAATCGCCTTTTTGTTTTCTAAGAACCCCGCCGCTAAAAGAAACGGCAATTTTGAACATTTTGTGATATTTTGTGAATAGTGATAATCGACAGAAAAGCAGTATCTTTGCACCAGACATCAATCATATTGTATATCATAAGAAACATATTAAAAATGAACAAGAAAAAGATATTGTGTTTTTGTCTGGCTCTCGGGGCTTTTTCTGCAATGATGGCGCAGGAAACTCTGTCGCTGAGCCAGTGCCTGCAGATGGCGGTGGAGAATAACCTGTCGCTGCAGAAAAGCAGGAACGAGATTGCAAAGGGAAAGTATTCCATCAGCGAGAACCAGGCGAAGCTGCTGCCGCAGATTAATGCCGTGGCACAGTTGAACGATAACTTTACGCCTCCCGTTTCCGTGACGGATGGTTCTGCCTACGGCAAACCTTACAATGTAACCAAAACCCTGCAGTATAATGCTTCGGCAGGCTTGCAGCTCCAGATGCCGCTCTACAACCAGATGGTGAATACTGCCATCGACATTGCCAAGATAGCAGACCATCTCAACCAGCTCTCTTACGAGAAGGCGCGCGAAGACCTCATCGTGCAGACTGCCAAGATGTATTACATGGCGCAGAATACGGCAGAGCAGATCCGACTGGTGAATGACAACATCAAGCGTCTGGAAGAACTCTATGGCATCACCCAGGCTTTCTACGACAACCAGATGACCCTGGAAGTGGATGTGAAGCGTGTGAAACTCAACATCGAGAATCTCACCGTACAGCGTGATAATGCCATTGCCATGCTCGACCAGCAATATACCATGCTCAAGTATGTGATAGATTATCCTGCAGAAAAGCAAATCAAGGTAAGTGATGTGAATCCGGGGGAGATAGAAACGGTGAATGCCAACGGACTGAACACCAATCTCTACGAACTCCAGCTCCTGGAAAAGAGAAAGGAACTTGCCCAGAAGCAGACCAAACTTGCCAAGGATGGCTATCTGCCATCGGTGAGTCTTACGGGTAGCCTGATGTATTCTGCCTTTACCGATAAGATTGAACATTGGATTCATTCGGGCGAATCAAACCACTGGTATGGTTCCAACGGCATCGGCATCCAGCTGAGAGTACCAGTCTTTGATGGTTTCGAGAAGCGTTCCAAGATTAGACGTGCCAAGGTGGAGGAGGAGAATGCCCGCATCGGATACGAGGATGCCTTGAAAGGCATGCAGGCAAACTATATGAACGCCGTGAGCGAGGTGAATAACAGCCAGCGCAACTATAAGAAGCAGTTTGACAACTACACCCTGGCGCAGGATGTATATAGTGTAACAGCCGACCAGTATAAAGAGGGTGTAGGAACGATGACCGCCGTTCTCCAGGATGAGATGCGCATGAGCGAAGCAATGAACAATTATCTCACCGCCTATTATAAATATAAGGTGGCAAACCTCTCGCTCCTGAAACTCACCGGACAGTTGGATCAGGTAAAATAGCAAAGGAATCATTAAGTAATAATCAATCAGAATATAACAATGGAACAGAACGAAAACAACAAGATAGAAACTTCTCACGAGGAAATGCAGAAGAAACTGAAGAAGCAGCGCATCCGCCAGATTATCGCCAGCCTTATCGGCGTAGCTATTCTCGCCTTCGGACTCTGGAAGATTGTCTGCCTTTTCCTGGATTATAATGCCAACGAGACCAGCAACGATGCCCAGATAGAACAGTATATCTCTCCAGTCAACCTCCGTGCATCGGGCTATGTAGCCAAGGTTTGCTTCAAAGAGCACGAGGAGGTGCACAAGGGTGATACGCTCCTGGTTCTTGATGACCGTGAGTATCGCATCCGACTGATGGAGGCTGAGGCTGCCTTGAAGGATGCCAAGGCGGGTGCCAATGTGATTGATGCTACCCGGCAGACCACCCAGACTTCGGCTTCCGTCTATTCGGCATCCATCGATGAGATAGAGGTGCGCCTTGCCAAACTTGCCAAAGACTGCGAGCGCTATCGCAACCTGGTAGAGAAGAAGGCGGCTACACCTATCCAGCTGGAGCAGCTGGAAGTGGAATATGCGGCTACCAAGAAGAAACTGGAGTCGGTAAAGCGACAGCAGGCTGCTGCCTATAAGGGCGTGAACGAGGTGGTTACCCGCAAGCAGAATGTGGCTGCTGCCATCCAACGGGCTGAGGCTGCGGTGGAGATGGCGAAGCTGAACCTCTCCTATTGTGTGGTTGTTGCACCATGCGATGGTAAGTTGGGTCGCCGCACCCTGGAAGAGGGACAGATGGTAAGCGCCGGAACCACCATCACCTATATCCTTCCTAATGCCCAAAAGTGGGTCATCGCCAACTATAAGGAAACCCAGGTAGAGAATCTCTATGTGGGTCAGAAGGTACACATGACGGTGGATGCCATCAGCAACAAGGAGTTTGAGGGCACCGTTACCGCTATCTCCGGTGCTACCGGTTCCAAGTATTCTCTTGTTCCTACCGATAATTCGGCAGGCAACTTCGTGAAGATTCAGCAGCGTGTGCCTGTAAGAATCGACTTCACTAACCTCAGCAAGGAAGACAATGCCCGTCTGGCAGCAGGTATGATGGTGATTGTGAAGGCTGAGAGAAATAAAAAGTAGCTAGAAGGAAATGAAGTAATATATGGAAGAAGAATATAAGAATTATCCGTTCTATGACTGGGTGCCGAAACCGCTTGGCATCATCTTCATGATCATCCTCTTCGTGCCGATGATTACGATGAGTGGTGTCTATTCCGCCAACAGCGGAGAGATGATGAGCGGACTGGGCATCCAGTCGGAATACATCGCCTTTGCGGGCTTCTGCACGTCGATAGGAATGGCGGCTTTCTCGCCGTTCTTCTACGAACTGGTGTGCATCCGGAGAGAGAAGATGATGTGTATCGTGGGATTCTCCATTCTCTTTTTGCTCAGTTTTGTCTGCGCCCAGACCGATTCGCTGTTCATTCTCGGACTGTGCAGTCTGCTGATGGGCTTTGTTCGCCAGACGCTTCTGATGGCGCATCTCTTTGTATTGATTCGGTATGGTTTCGGCATCGAGGCAACGAAGAATATCACGCCGGGTTGCGAGCCTACCACCGAGGAGGCTTGGGATGCGGTGGATTCAGAAAAAATGGTTTCCCAGCCGGTCATCTATCTTTTCTTCATGATCATCGGACAGTTGGGCACCTGGCTCACGGCTTGGCTTGCCTATGCTTACGAGTGGCAGTATGTGTATCATTTCATGATGGCATTCATGCTGGCGGGCATCATCATCGTGTTCTTCACCATGCCTTATCACAAGTATCCGATGCCGAAGTTCCCGATTACGATGTCGAAGTTCGGCAATGTCACGGTGTTCAGCATCATGCTCTGTTCGTTTGCCTATGTAATGGTGTTCGGCAAGACGCTGGACTGGTTTGATGATCCTACTATCCGTTATTCTATGGTGGTTTGTCTCATCTTCACCGCCCTGTTTATCTATCTGGAGAAGACCCGCCGCTCACCTTATTTTATCATGGAGGTGTTCCAGCTCAGGGTTATCAATTACGGCATCATGCTGTTCTTCCTCCTGATGGTCTGCAACTCCAGTGCCATGTTTGTGAATGTATTCACCAATGTGGGAATGAAGATAGACAACTGGCAGAATGCTACCCTGGGCAACTGGGTGATGGTGGGATATACCGTGGGTTTGATTTTTGCGGTCATCGCCAGAGCCAAGAATGTTCACCTGAAGTGGATGTACTGTCTGGGCTTCCTCTTTATCGGAGGCTACGCCCTCTTTATGTATTTCGAGGTACAGAACGACGGCATGTATGATCGCATGAAATGGCCTATCATCATCCGTTCTACGGGAATGATGCTGCTCTATTCGCTCATCTCCACGATAGCCAATCAGCGCATGCCTTACCGCTTCATGTCCACCTGGGTCTGCATCATGCTCACCGTGCGTATGGTCATCGCCCCTTGCATCGGTTCGGCGCTCTACACCAATGTGCTTCAGCATCGCCAGCAGTATTACGTCACCCGCTTTGCACAGGATTACGACCGTACCAGCTTGGAGACGGCAAAGACCTATGACCAGACGGTAAGAGGCATGCAGTATCAGGGCAAGACGGAGACCGAGGCGCAGAACATGGCTGCCATGAGTGTGAAGGGAAAGGTACAGGTGCAAGCCACCCTGGTTTCCGTCAAGGAGATGGCAGGCTGGACCTTCTATGGTTGTCTGGTATGTGCCGGACTGATGCTCGTGATACCTTGGCGTAAGCGCAACATCAAGGAGTTGACCCGTGAGTATCTGCTGAAGAATGTGAATGTGAAAAACCTGGGAAGAAGATAAAGGCAAGAAAGCCATCAACTCTTCTGGGTATTCGGCAAGAATCCTGCTATGATGCCGAGCAATGGCAGGAAGGCACTCACCTGGAAGATAAACTCAATACTGGTCTTGTCGGCTAACCAGCCGAAGAACGCTGAACCAAGTCCTCCCAGTCCGAACATCAGGCCGAAGAAAATGCCTGCTATCAATCCCACTTTATCTGGCATCAGGTCGGTGGCATATACCACGATGGAAGAGAATGCCGAGGCGATGATTAAGCCAGAAAGGAAGGTACAGATGATGGTCCATGTGAAGTTCACAAAAGGCATGGCGATGGCAAAGGGTGCTGCTCCCAGAATGGAGAACCAGATGACATATTTTCTGCCAAACTTGTCACCCAGCATTCCTCCTGCCACCGTACCTATGGCAAATGCGGCAAGGAATACGAAGAGGCACAGCTGCGAGGTCTGTACCGATACGCCGAACTTATCCATCAGGAAGAAGGTGAAGTAACTCGTAATGCATGCCGTATAGAAATACTTGGAGAACACGAGCATGATGAGGATGAACAGAGCCCAATACTTCACCCTTTTAGAGATATGAGTATTAAGAAGGGGCTGTTTCTGGGGATGGTTCACCACGTAAGCCAGTCGTGCCTTATACCAGACTCCCAATCTTACCATGATGATGGCGGCAAGCAGGGCTGCAAGGGCAAACCAGGAGATGGCATGCTGGCCGAAAGGCAGGATGATGATGGCTGCAAGCAAAGGTCCTATTGCAGATCCTCCATTGCCACCCACCTGGAAGATGGATTGTGCCAGACTCTTCTTGCCTCCCGATGCCATCTGGGCCACTCTCGATGCTGTGGGATGAAACACGGACGAACCCAGGCCGACAACGCTCACTGCCAGGAGAATCAGGAAATAATTCTCGGCGAAAGCCAGCAGGAGCAGGCCCACCAATGTGAAGCACATGCCGATGGAGAGGGCATAGGGACGGGGATGCTTATCGGCATAAAGTCCTGTGAAAGGTTGCAGGATGGAAGATGTCATCTGGAAGACCAGTGTGATGATACCAATCTGTGCAAACGAGAAGTCGAACTTATCCTTCACAATCGGATAGATGGAAGGGATAATCGACTGAATCATATCGTTCAGGAAATGGGAAATGCTACAGATGATGAGCATGGAATACACCGTACCCTCTACCATCGTAGGATTTCCCTTGATTTTACTGCCTATTGACTTGATGTTCATTTCTTTTGTTTTTTATCTTTTTTATTTTCTTATTTGAAAATCAACATTTTATGTTGTTTTTATTCAGTCAGATACGATTGAGTAGTGCATTATATTGTACATTTCCTGCAAAGGTAATAAATATTTCTAGATTACGCAAGAAAAGGTGCAATATAATGTTCTTTTTTAAAAAAATTATAAGTTCATGGTCTTTGATCCGGAAGCGCTGGGAATCTGCTAAAATATCATAAATAATCGGGATTGTTATCAGATGGAATTGATATTTTTGTTATCTTCGCAGTTCAAGCAATTTGAAAAAATGGAGATAACAGACAATATAATCATATATGAGGCTTATGATTTTCCTCATTTTCTGATGCAGCCTTTCTATTCTGATTATGTCGGAATAGTAGTTTGTCATCAAGGGATGTTCCGTTTCTGTGTAGATGGAACATCCTTTGTTGCGTCTATGGGAGAGACCGTTTTTCTCTCTCCCGGAATCCTGTTTCATGTGCAGGAAGTCTCTGCAGACTTCCGATACACGTTGCTTTTTTATCGTGTGGAACAGATTCTCCACATGCTGGGAAATACCGTAGTCAGCATGCGGCTTTATTCTACGCTCTATCCCCAGTCGTGCACGGTGACTCATACGGGATATGAGGAGATGCTGACCTCTTATGCCCGGATGCTTTTGGATTTAGAGCAGAAGGAGAAGCATGACACTTACAGTTTGCATGAGCAGAAGTTGCTTCTGATGGCGGTAACCTATCGTCTTTGCAGCATTTTTTCTGCTTCGTTCCAGAAGGAAGGTAAGGAGATGCGACGTAAGATAGAGACTTTCGAGATGTTGGTGAAGCTGATAGAGGAGAACTTCATGCGTGAGCGGAGTGTGGCTTTCTATGCCGACCAGCTCTGCATCACTCCCAAATATCTCTCCGTCATCGTGAAGTCGGTATGTGGCAAGACGGTTCAGCAGTTGATTTTCAAGGCGATTATCCGTCGCAGCATTTATCTGATGAAGAATACGAACATGACGATTCAGCAGATAGCCGGTGATCTCAGCTTCCCGAATGCCTCATCCTTCGGCACCTTCTTTAAAAAGCATACCGGGTTGTCGCCAAAGAATTACCGCATGGGGGCGGAGTAGCTTAATTTGTAAATGCTTTATACTTTTTAGCATGCGAAATTAAAATTTCTCCCCAAAAGTTTGCCGGTTTCGAATAATCTTCGTACCTTTGTACCCGCCAGAACCCGCCAAGCCTCTCAACGATGCTCAAATGTGCGGGTCGTTTTATTTTTATATTGTTTGTAAGTAACTACTCAAACTTTCTTTGTTATATCTTGTTAAAGATTAGCCTTGAATCAGATATTTATTAAAAGAAATCACTATATTTGCATTTTATAAAACTACGCTTGTACAACAATTCACAGAAAGTCATTGTTTGGAGAATGAGATTATGAAGCTGTTGGGCTGTATAAGCTTTAATAGTAATGTGGAAAAGGAATAAAGGTATGAATAAACCGATAAACATATTGGACAAAGATTACTTGCAATGGGTCAAGGAACTATGCAAGCGTTATCGCCAGAGCCAGATAAAGGCAGCGGTAAAAGTCAATACAGAAATGCTCAAATTCTATTGGAGTTTGGGTAGAGACATTGTTGCCCTTAAAGCAGAGGCTCGATGGGGTAGTAAGTTCTATAAAAATCTTAGCAAGGATTTAAAAGAAGCAAACCCTTTGGCAACTTGCTTCTCGCCGAAGAATCTTCTATACATGAAGAATTTTTATTGTATGTACCTACCATATACAGAAATTGGTCAGCAACTTGCAGACCAATTAGAGAAGAAGGATTTTTCATCTCAACATAGGGCAAAAAATAGTAGCTTTGAAATTAATCAGCAACTTGCTGACCAATTAGAAAAAGATATATTCTCCATTCCATGGGGACATCACATGCTATTGATAGATAAGTTTTTAACAGTGCCTCAAAAGGCTCTTTTCTATGTCCGTCAAACAGTAGCAAATGGTTGGAGTAGAAATGTCCTTCATAATTTCATAGACTCATCTCTGTATGAACGACAAGGGAAAGCATTGAGTAACTTTAATCGAACATTACCTGATGTCGATAGTGATTTGGTACAAGAAATAACAAAAGACCCATACAATTTTGCGTTTGCAGGCATTACCAAGCCATATAATGAGCGTATTCTCAAAGATGCTTTGCTCAACAACATCACCAAGTTCCTAACTGAGCTGGGTACAGGTTTTGCATACGTAGGCAAGGAATACCGTTTGCAGATTGGAGAGAAAGAGAATTTTATCGACTTGCTCTTTTACAATTTGAATTTGTCATGCTATATAGTTTTGGAAGTCAAGATAGGATCCTTCACCTTTGCTGATGTCGGGCAACTTGGCGGCTATGTAGTAGCTTGCAATCATCTTCTTCGTAAGGAGGGTCGAGACAACCCAACAATAGGCATACTTATCTGCAAGGAAAAAGACCGCATTCAAGCCCAATATGCTTTGGAATCAAGTAGCCAGCCAATTGCAATATCAGAATATGACTTGGAGAAATTCTATCCAGAAAAGTTAGAGGGAACGATGCCAACAATAGAGGAATGGGAAGCCAAGTTGGGTGGAAGTATTGAACAATAGAATATCTGATTGACACTGTAAAGCTGAAAATGGCTATCAGTGTCAATATGGGTACACTCAAATGTGCGGGTCGTTTTATTTTTATACATTTCCCTTGCTGAGATTCTCGTATTTTCAAACGGTTCTTATTTCTTTGGGAATATTGAAAATATGGAAGAAAATTATAATACGTTAATAATCAAAGGATTATAATTTTGTTAGTTAATAGCGTTGAAATAGAAATTCTATAGTTGTACGACTATAACCCCTGTAGTTGTACAACTATAACTCTACAGTTGTACGACTATAGCCTATATAGTCGTACGACTACAACTTTATAGTCGTACAACTATAGGGTATTCGATTAATTAGAAGCAGAAAATAGGGTATTCGAGATGCTCAAAACGCCCTGTTTTCGTTGCTAGATTCCAAGTTTACCAGTATGCAAAATTTGGTTATAAGTATTGACAAAAATAACACTTGTTGCTGAAAAAGATTCCTTCTGCTCCAAATGAAATAGGCTTCGATGGCGAATGAAGTATTATTTAGAATTCTGCATCAACCAAGACACTGGTCTTATAAGGAATATCATCCAATTTCTTAAACTGGTTGCTTCCTGCAATCTGCTGCTCCTTGCGAAGATAAATCTTCTGACCATTCAGTTCTGTGAGCTGGCGTTAGAACACGAATTTATGCTTTTGTTTGTGCCCTAGATAGCTTTATCTTCGAATGAAAAGATTCAGCTCGTTCATATATATATACAGAACTTATATCCAACAATTTATCGCCCACCAGCTGATATCCGCTTGCATAACAGGTGTCGGGCGAGCGTATATCAGCTGTTATGCAAGCGCACAACAGCTGTTGTGCGGCTGAAAGTATAGGCTTCTCCGGCTTATTGCATTAATTCTTCCGGCAACAAGTAAAGGTTACTCCGAAGACTTTTTACGTAAAACTGATGCAACAATGATAGTACTTACAAGTAACTGCGATAGCACTTACAAGCAATAACGATAGTACTTACAAGGCGCAAAGACGTTACTGAGAGGTCGCCATGATAGTACTGACGATGCGTAAAGTGGCTTGTTTCGCTTACCATGTCCATAGAAGTGCTGATTAAAACAAAAGAAGCCGCTGAAAATCAGCGACTTCTCTAATGGTAGGGTGGAGCTGGAGGGAATCGAACCCTCGTCCGCACAAGGAAACCATACGCTTTCTACATGCTTATTCCAGCCTTCAATTTTCGAGGTATGACAAGACCTGGACCACCAATCATACCCTTATCCTCTAAAATTTCATCCATGCAACGAGGCGTACATGAACTATTTCCGATTTGCCTGCACCGCTTGATCAACAAGATTCGGAACTACATCCGTTGAGCGATGTCCCGTTCCAGCACCTTGTGCCGGAATAAAGCTAATCTACTGTACTTCGATTAAGCAGCGAGAGCGTAGTTATTTTCGCCAATTAATTTTTTGTTCACTAGGATTTAGGAGGTAGCCAACGAGCCTCCGCATGCTTACGTACCATTTCATCTCGCCGTCAAATCCAGTCAACCCCGAGATTTCTTGATAACTAGAGTGCAAAGATAAAGCGAAATTTTGAAATCACCAAATATTTTCGGAATTTTCTTCGTTATTTCTTTAAAATATCGGAATATAGCGGTTGGGAGACCGCTTTTGTTTAGAATTTTGGAAGAAATGATGTTTTTTTCGAAGCTATCTCGTTTTTTTGCAGTAACTTTGTGGGCAAAATAATTAAAAATGATGGCAATGGAGAAAAAAGGAAAGATACTGATAGTGGATGACAATGAGGATGTTCTCTTGTCGCTCAATATGCTTTTGAAACCATACGTGGAGGGTATTAGAGTTATCAATACGCCTGAACGAATCATCGGAATGATGGATTCGTTCAGGCCTGATGTCATCATGCTCGATATGAACTTCCATCGGGATGCCATCAGTGGCGAAGAGGGGTATGAATGGCTGAAGAAGATTCTGGCGCATAACCCTAAGAGCGTGGTGCTGTTTATCACGGCTTACGTGGACACGGAGAAGGCGGTGAGGGCTATCAAGGCGGGAGCCATCGACTTTATTCCGAAACCATGGGATAGGAATAAACTGCTCGATACGGTGAAGAGTGCCGTGGAATTGAGCAGGGAAAGGAATCTGGATTCTTCGGATTGGCACGAAAAGGAGTCGGAGCAGAATCAGAATATGAATCAAAGTTCTGAGTCCAAGTCTATTGTATCTTCTGAAGATGTGTTTGCGAGAATGATTGGCGAATGCCCTGCCATGAAGGAACTGAAAGCGCAGATGATGCGTGTGGCGGCTACGGATGCCAACGTATTGATTACTGGAGAGAATGGTACGGGAAAGGATGTGGTGGCACATGCCTTGCATCAGCTTTCGGGCAGGGCAAGGAAGCCGTTTGTGAATATCGACCTGGGGTGTATCCCTGAGAATCTTTTCGAGAGCGAGCTTTTCGGATACGAGAAGGGGGCGTTTACGGATGCCAGGAATGCGAAGGAAGGACGAATTGAGACGGCGGATGGCGGTACTCTCTTTCTGGATGAGATTGGAAATCTGAACCTGCCGATGCAGCAGAAACTCCTGACGGTGATAGAGAAGCGTGAAACTCAGCGCATTGGTTCCAACAAGGTGAGCTATGTGAATGTGAGAATTCTGGCGGCAACGAATGCTAATTTGCGTGAGAAGGTGGGCTAGGGAACATTCCGACAGGATCTCTTCTATCGACTGAATACCATCGAGTTGCATCTTCCGCCGCTGCGTGAGCGTGGAGAGGATATCGTTCTGCTGGCAGAATATTTTCTGAAGATTTATTCGGGAAAATATAGTGTAGGCGATGTGGTGCTGAGTGCATCTGCCAAACAGAAGCTGTTGAAACATACCTGGCCGGGTAATGTAAGAGAATTGCAGCATTGCATTGAGAGGGCGATTGTGTTGGGGGATAAGACGGAACTGGCTGCCGAGGATATCAGATTGGAGGATTCTGTGGTGGCATCGAGGACTTCTTCAGGTTCCATAAAGGTTGATTCGCTCAATCTTCAGACCTTGGAGCGTGAAGCCATCAAGCGCGCCATCTCCTTGAGCAATGGAAATCTTACACAGGCCGCAGAGTTGCTGGGTATTACCCGTTTCGCCCTTTACAGAAAAATCGATAAGCTCGGGGTTTAAAGCTTTTGCCCTTTCAGGGCGTAGGGATATATCTTGTTAAAACCCAGGGTGTTGCCCTGGGCTAGGAGCTTCTGCCCTTACAGGGCGTGTGGGGATTTAAGCAGTTTTTTTGATAGAAAAAACGGAAATTTTTGAAATTATGTCAATCGTCAATAACTTATTCAATCATAAGAGCAATGAGCGGATGCGCCAACTGATTGAGGCTATCCGCACCCGTGACTTCTCGCTTCAGTATTCGTTAGATCGTCTGAGGGGAGAAGAGCGGAATCTTGCAGAGCAGATTAACGAAGTGGTGAATGAATTTCGGGAAACCACTTTGCTGCAGGAAGCGAAATACCAGTATTTCGGAACGATGCTCGATACCATCAATGCCTTTCTCATTGTGGCGGATGAACAGGGAAAGGTGCATTGGATGAATCGGGCTGCCGTGGATGGACTCTGCGGTTTTTCGATTCATCACTTGCACGACTTGCAGGTGCTGGATGGGACGCTTCCGGAAATGATGATGCAGCTGAAGCCGGGATTGCAGAAACTGGTACAATTGGAGACCAAGACCAACGAGGCTGCAGCTGGAAAGAAGGCTTTGGATGCCGGAAATCAGAATGCGGGGAAGGCTGACTTTGTATTGAGCGTGGTCAACTTCTTTAATAAAGGCTTTGCCTATCGCCTCTATACCTTGCAGAATGTGCAACCGGTGATTCAGAAGAATGAGACGGATGCGCAGCAGCAGCTGGTGAGGGTATTGACCCACGAAATCATGAACTCGCTGACTCCTATCATCTCTTTGGCTGATACACTATGTGAAGGGGTGGAGCAGGATACGCTGGAGCATGATGATCTGCTGATGGCATTGCAAGCCATCAATCGAAGGAGCAATGGCTTGCTGCAGTTTGTGGAGAACTATCGAAAGTTGCAACGCATATCGAAACCTCAGTTTGAGGATGTAAGGATTGGTGATCTGGTGGCTGATTTGCAGCATCTTTATCCGGATTCGATATTCCATTATGAGATAGAAAACGAAGACCAGAGGTTGCTGATGGATCGTTCGCAGATAGAACAGGTGCTGATTAATCTGCTGAAGAATGCGCAGGAAGCTGTGGAGAAGGAAGAGGCTCCTTATGTCCGTCTTACCACTCATCTTTCGAGCAACAAGCGCGATTTCATCATTTCCATTACTGATAATGGTAAGGGAATCCTTCCGGAGGTGATGGAGCGCATTTTTGTGCCGTTCTTTACTACCAAGACGAACGGTTCGGGCATCGGGTTGAGTATCTGCAAGCAGATAGTAACCTTACATGGTGGAACCATCACCGCCTCTTCGAAACCAGGCGATAAAACCACCTTTAGCGTGGTGCTTCCTGCCTGATAGAGACGGATGCCTATCATCTTGAGGATGTGCGCACCGTGCGAAATCGCACACGTTTCGTGCGGTTTCGCACGCTTTTTTATATCCGGAATTGCTTATCTTCCTGATAATCATATCTTTATCTTTGTGACATGGCTTTTGTGTTAGTTTTTGCAAAAGAAATCATCATGAAGATAAAGAATTATATATTCATAGCATGTGCGCTTGCAGCCATGAATGTCCAGGCCGACACTTTGCAGCTCGACTTGGCGGCTACCATTGCGATGGCGCAGCGGCAGTCGCCATCGGTGCAGAGTGCCCGCAATACCTTTCTGTCTGCTTACTGGGCTTATCGGTATCATCAGGCCAACTATCTGCCTTCGCTTTCCCTCTCATCTTCACCTTATATTAATAAGGAGGTGAACAAGATAACCCAGTCGGATGGTACGGCTCTCTTTCTGAAGCAAGATCAGTTGAGTGCCGACCTTACTCTGAAAATCAACCAGAATATCTCCCTGACGGGTGGTAGCCTTTTTGTGAAGAGTTCGCTCAACCGTTTGGATGAGTTGCATAACAAGATAACCGCCTATAGCAGTCAGCCCTTTATCGTGGGCTACGAGCAGAGTCTTTTTGGCTATAACTCCTTGAAGTGGGATCGCCGGATAGAACCTATCCGATTCCGGGAATCTAAAAAGCGATATGCCGAAACGTTGGAGATTGTTTCGGCAAAAGCCTGTGAACATTTCTTTGGTCTGGCTTCGGCGCAAGCAGAATGGGAGATGGCAAAACAGAACTTTGCTTCTGCTGATACGCTTTATCAGATGGCGAAGGGGCGATATGAGAATGGAACGATTTCGGAAAACGAGATGCTACAGCTGGAAATCAACCGACTGAACGAGGAGACCAACGTGATGGATGCCCAGGTGGCTTTGCGGGAGAAGATGCAGACCATCCGCTCGTTTCTGGGATTGGAACAATCGCAGGACATCAGTCTGGTGATGCCGAAAGAGGTGCCTGCCTTTGAGGTTCCTTTGCAACGGGCGATAGATTGGGCTTTGTTGAATAGTCCGGATCCCGATTATTACCGTCGTATCCAGAAGGAGAGCGAAAGCCGGTTGGCGCAGGCTCGTGCCAATGCCGGATTGAAGGCGGATCTCTATATGCAGTTCGGACTCTCGCAGACGGGAGCAGATATCGGTGCTGCCTATCGCAGTCCGATGAGTCAGCAATCGGCAAGAATCACCATCGCCCTTCCGATATTGGATTGGGGACGGGGAAAGGGTAGGATAAGAGAAGCCAAATCGCAGCTGGCGCTTACCCAGACGCAGGTGGAGCAAGGCATGAGGGATTTTTACCAGAACGTAGAAAAACTAGTGTTGCAGTTTAATATGCAAGCCCGAAAGGTGCATGTGGCATCGCTCACCGACCAGCGTGCCGAGAAGCGACATGTGGTAGCGCGCCGGCTCTATATCATGGGGCGCAACTCGATACTCGACCTGAATGCAGCCATCAGCGAGAAAGATGCAGCCCGGCGCAATTACATCTCGACCATGCAGACCTATTGGAGTCTTTACTATACGCTCCGAAGCATGACGGGATTCGATTTCGAACACAATAAAGAACTGAAGGAAGAACTTCCTATAGAATAATGAATAACAGCAAAATAATATGGATATAAAGAAACAACCGAAACCGTGGTATATCCGCTACCGATATCCTATCCTGTCGGGTGCAGCAGGCATCGCCATCCTGGTCTATGCCCTTTTCCTGATCGTTACTTCGGGCACCCGAAGGGTGGATATGGATAGCGTAGTGATAGCCGAAGTAAAGAAGGCTCCTTTCTGGGAGTATGTAGATGTAGAAGGACTGGTGTATCCCTTCAAGACCATCCAGGTGAATGCGATGGAGAATGGATTCGTGGAGCGGGTGGTGGCAGAAGAAGGAGCTATGCTGCAGCAGGGCGATACCATCCTGGTGCTTCAGAATCCGGAACTCTATCATTCTATCGATGATGAGCAGGATGCATGGAGCAGTAAGCTTCGCAACTGTCAGGAACAGGAAATTGAGATGACGCAGAAGACCATCAACCTGCGCCAGCAAGCCTTGGATGCCCAGCATCAGATGGCGAGCTTGAAGAAATCGCTCAAGCAGAGCCGGGAGGAATATCGTATGGGCATCAAGAGTAAGGCGGAACTGGAAGTGGCTGAGGAAGATTACGAATATCAGCGGCAGAAGGTGCTCTTGCAGATGCAAAACCTGAAGCATGATTCCGTATCTACCCGATTGAAGCGCGAGATGATTGCTGCCAACCGGATGGAAGCCAACAAGAAATTATTGAGAATGAAGGGCCGCACCCAGCAGTTGGTGGTTCGGGCTCCCGTAAGCGGACAACTGAGTTATTTGGGGGTAACCCAAGGTCAGCAGGTTTCGTCCGGGGCGAGCATCGGACAGATTAAGGTGATGAGCCAGTTTAAATTGCAGATTTCGCTGGCTGAGTATTACATCGACCGCGTTATCGCCGGACTTCCTGCCCATATTGAGTATGACGGTCATCAGTTTCCACTGCGTGTATCGCGGGTGATTCCTGAGGTGAAGGACCATCAGTTTGTCTGCGAATTAACTTTCAGCGGCAAGACTCCCGCCAATATCCGTTTGGGCAAGAGTTATCGGGTGCTGTTGGAATTGGGCAAGCCGGAACAAGCCTTGGTGATTCCGAATGGCGATTTCTTCCAGACGACCAACGGATATTGGATATTCCGGGTATCTGGCGATGGAAAGAAGGCGCAGCGGGTGAATATCAATGTAGGCAGACAGAATCCGCAGCAATTCGAAATTACTTCCGGATTGAAGCCGGGCGACAAGGTTATCGTAAGCGGATATACCCAAATCGCCAGCGAAAAAGAGATAGATTTGAGATAGATTTTATCTGAGATCATCAAAAACAATGTCTCTCATAGATAATAATATTCAATCTTTCACGTAAATAAATTATATAAAGACTAGTAAATATGAATATGTTATTACACAACCTGAAGGTTGCCCTGCGCAACATTCTCAAGTACAAGGTGCAGACTCTGGGCAGCATCCTGTCGCTTGCCATCGGTATGGTGACGCTTGCCACGGTGCATTCGTTTCTGCAGAATTTCCGCATGGCTTCCATTAACCATGAACCTTATTATGACAGGGTTTATAACCTCAGATTCGATTCCATCCAAAAACGTCAATCGGATCATTCAATTCGTATCAATGGTGATATCGTAAGGGCGGTGAAGGCGAATGGAGGACCTCGTTGCATAGAGCAGGGACCTTATGCTCCTAATGGTATGCTTACTGGCGGCTGGGCTGAGTTTACCCTAAACGGCAAGACAAAGCGAAAGATGCCGTTGGATGCCGTTCCCCTTGACCGTCATTATCCCAACTTTGTAGGTATCCGTTCTGCCATTACGGGCGAAAAGATTAAGGTGCTGGGGCCTCATGATGCCATTATCAACGAAAAGCAGGCAAAGCAAATCTTTGGTGACAAGAATCCTGTGGGTGCAAGTATTCGTTTGAGTAAAGACTATGGAAATTATCAGTTGAGATTGGTGGATGTCTATCAAGACTTATCATTGACAGAGCAAAACAGTTCTGCTCTCTTTTACTCGCCATGGGAGTTGGAAGATATGGATTTAAATCAATTTTATGCTGTGGCTTTCTATGTGGTGTTGAAAGAGGGATGCACGCCACAACAGTTGAAAGCAGAGGTAAACAGCAGATTGAAACCATTGGGGTTGAAGGTAAGAACAGAAAAGCTGAAAGATCGATTGAACGAAGAGTATTCAACCGTTGCTATTGCCCGTTCCATCACTTATCTGATTGGTTCGTTGATTCTGCTGGCTGCCATCATCGGTTTCCTGAGAATGCAGACGCAGCTGTTCTGGATGCGCAGACGTGAAATCTCACTCCGTATTACCAATGGTGCCACACGCCTCCAACTCTTCTCGATGTTTGCTACCGAGGTGGTGATGATCGTGCTGGGGGCTTATTTTGTAGCAGTATTGATGGGCTCCTGGATTTGTGATTATCTGGCAAGGCCTCAGTTTGCAGAAATCACCTCCGAGTTAGGAACCATCAGTCATCTGTATCTCTATAGTCTGGTGATTGGTCTGGTAGTGATGATGTTGTGTCTCGCCATTATCTGGATTGTGCTGAGTCGAATTTGCAAGCATACGCAAGCACTCGAATCAGGAATGAGAAGAAGTCATAACCATTGGTTCCGCAATACGATGTTGGGTGTGCAGGTGATGATCAGTATGTTCTTCCTGGGTGTTACTTTCTGCCTCCTGTGCTGGGTGGGCAAGATGGCAGATTTCAATCATGTACCTGATGACGAGCGTGCATATAAGCAGAGTCTGTTTCTGCAGACAAATGCGGCAGAAAATGTCCAGCGCCTCAGAGACAAGCTCATCCATTTGCCGCAGGTAGAACGATGGATTCCTTATAGCTATGGATTTTGGAAAGTTAACGAACTGGCAGAGAACGAGGAGTTCAGCAAGGCTGTTTGGAAAGATGATCTTTTTGTTAGCTATAGTAATGTGACGAATTATAAAATTCAGATGACATCAGATACCTCCTATCTCGATTTCTTCAAGATCAAGGTGAATTGGAAGCCGAAGGCAAACCGGAAGAAATGTATCCTGGTAAATGAGGAGTTGTATAAGCATATACGCCAGTATCATGTTGCTCCTAATGATATATTGACCGTAGATGAGATGGATACCTATCAGATAGCCGGAACGTTCCAGTCGATTCCTTATGAGGGGAGTATGAAAACTGACATATACTCATTCATAGTCATTGACCCCAAAGAGGCTTATGGTGCCACACATTATATTCTTGTGGCAAAGCCGGGTGAATATAAGGAGATGCAGGTTGCCGTAGATAGAATGATACAGAAATTGGAGCCTGCAGTGGTAAAACCGATGTCATCCAATCTGCGTTACTATATGGCGAGGGAAATGTTTGCATTGGAAATACTGCAAAATATTGCGTGGATCCTGGCTATCGTGAGTCTGGCTATCTGCCTGATAAGCATCTTCAGTACGGTGATGCTGGATACGCAGACTCGCAAGAAGGAGGTGGCTATCCGCAAGGTGAACGGTGCCCTGACAAAGGATATTACCAAACTCTTCGGGCGAACCTATCTGTTAATTACGCTCATCGCCATGGTGTTTGCGGTGGTAGCCATGTTGCTGTTCCATATTGTTCTGAGTAAGATGTTCGATATGGTAGAAATCAATCCTGTCTTCCCTATCATCCTGAGTGTAATGATTGTGGTTGGCTTCATAGCTGCTATCATCGCCTGTCAGGTACGCAAGATCATGAAGGTGGATCCTTCGGAGATTCTGGCTAAGGAATAGAATGCGTCATTTGAAAGTATAAAAGTATAATATGAATTTAAAGAAACGATAAAGATTATGATTCAATTAGATAATATCAAGAAAGTATTTCAGACAGAGGAAGTGGAGACCTGGGCTCTGCGCAATATCAGTTTGCAGGTGAAGGAAGGCGAGTTTGTTGCCATCATGGGACCTTCGGGATGTGGCAAATCCACATTACTTAATATAATAGGCTTGCTCAATAATCCTACAAGCGGCAGCTATCTGCTTGACGGCAAGGATGTGAGCACGCTGAAGGAGAGCGATCGTACTTTGATAAGAAGAGGTATGATAGGTTTCGTGTTCCAGAGTTTCAACCTGATAGATGAGTTGAATGTGGTAGAGAACATCGAGTTGCCGCTTCTGTATATGGGAGTTTCGGGTAAGGAGCGCCGTAAGCGTGCCGAGGATGTGATGGAGCGCGTGGCGATATCCCATCGTGCCAAGCATTTCCCGTCGCAGCTTTCGGGTGGTCAGCAACAGCGCACCGCCATCGCCCGTGCCATCCTGCCGCATCCTAAGCTGATACTTGCCGATGAGCCTACTGGAAATCTGGATTCCAAGAATGGCAAGGAGGTGATGGAACTGCTTTCTGAGCTGCACAAGGAGGGCACCACCATCGTGATGGTAACCCACTCGCTGCATGATGCCAATTATGCCGATAGAATCATCAATATGTTTGATGGTGAGATTGTGAATCAGGTGGAGATGTAGGAATTTATGATATGAAAATCGCCCGATAGCATATTCTTTGATGCTATCGGGCGATTTACGCTTATATCTCTTCATCAATAAATCGGATGATTTCATCCTGCTGGTCGGGATGATACCAGTGGATTTCAGTATCTCGCTTAAACCAGGTGAGCTGCTTGCGCATGTATTCACGGCTATGCGACTGTATCTGGCGGATGGCTTCATCTTTATCTATCTCGCCATCGAAATAGGCAAACATCTCCTTGTAGCCCACGGTTCTTAAGGCGGTGAGACCCTTGTGTGGATATACGCTGCGGGCTTCTGCCTCCAGGCCTTCCTCCATCATCATCAGCACACGCTGGTTGATTCGGTCGTACAGTTCGGCACGGTCGCGGTTCAGACCTATCTTGATGATGCGGAAAGGACGCTGCTTCTTTTCGGCTACTCGGAAAGAAGTGTAGGTCTTGCCAGTCTGGTGACAGATTTCCAGGGCATGCACCACGCGGCGGGGATTCTTCTTATCTACTATCGCCCAATGCTCCGGGTCCATCTTGTGGAGTTCTTCTACCAGCGCTTCCAAGCCTTCGTCTTCCAGGCGCTGTTTCATCCAGGTACGGATGTCATCCCGCACGGTAGGAATATCGTCGATACCCTTGCATACGGCATCGATATACATCATGCTGCCGCCTGTAAGCAGCGCCACATCGTGATTCTTGAAGATTTCTTCTTCCAGGAGATTCATCACATCGGCCTCGTATTGGGCTGCGCTGTAATAATCTTCGATGTGGTGGTTTCCTACGAAATAATGCTTCACCCGCTGCTGCTGTTCGGCAGTAGGTGCTGCGGTTCCGATAGGGAGTTCTGCGAAGATCTGGCGGGAGTCGGCATTGACAATAGGGATAGAGAGATGCTCTGCCAGAGAAAGACAGAGCTCGGTCTTACCTACACCGGTAGGACCGAGCACTACAATTAAAGTTTTCATTATCGGATGATGCCTCGCTGAGAACTCTCTACGAAGTCGATGATGTACTGGATTTCCTTAGTCACCTCAAGGTTCTTCTTGATTTCCTCGATACCTTCCTTCAGGATACCCTTGCTGTAGAGCAGGCGATAAGCCTCGTGGATGTTCTGGATGGTCTCGTTGCTGAAACCACGGCGACGCAAACCGATGAGGTTGATGCTGCAATAGCGGGTAGGCTCCTTGCCGGCAATGATATAAGGAGGAATATCCTGAGAGAAACGGCAACCGCCCTGGATCATCACGTAGCCTGCGATGTGGCAGAACTGATGAACGAGAACGTTGGCACTGACGATGGCGTTGTCATCTACAACCACCTCACCGGCAAACTTGGTAGAGTTACCGATAATCAAGCCGCTGCCCAACTCGCAGTCGTGAGCCACGTGAACAGTCTCCATCAGGAGGTTGTT
>ULQL01058200.1_pt1 | contig 22238 bp, 23 predicted proteins | sample 1954411 | NCBI WGS metagenome assembly ULQL01 (sample SAMEA4835654, study PRJEB28245) | human gut metagenome | biome: gut microbiome; material: fecal sample | place: Denmark | collected 2008 | reverse complement strand
ACCGTCGTGTAGAGGTTTACATGTATGCTAGTCAGGCTATGGTTAACGCAGCTAACAACGGTACATTGAAGTAATAACTTTCATGCTCCCGGAAGGGAAAAACTAAATAGATGATTTTGAAGAAAATCAAGAATATAGTAAAATGGGTGGTGGTGCTGTTTTTCAGTACCACCATTCTTGCTGTAGTGGCATATAGGTTCATTCCTGTATATGTCACTCCTCTGATGTTTATCCGATGCTTCCAGCAAGTGGCTGATGGAGAGAGTATTACCCTCCATCATCATTGGGTTTCGATGGATAAGATTTCGCCTCACATGCCAGTGGCGGTAATGGCGAGCGAAGATGCGAGATTCCTGAAGCATCACGGTTTCGACTTCAATGCCATCGAGAGTGCGGCGAAGAATAATGCACGTGGTGGAAAGGTACATGGAGCCAGTACCATCAGTCAGCAGACTGCTAAGAATGTCTTCCTGTGGCCCGGCCGTTCATGGACCCGCAAGGGATTTGAAGTCTACTTTACCTTCCTCATCGAAATGATGTGGAGCAAGCAGCGCATCATGGAGGTTTATCTCAACAGCATTGAGATGGGACCGGGTATCTATGGTGTGGATGCGGTTGCAGAATATCATTTCGACAAGAAAGCGAAAGATCTGTTTCGTGGCGAGTGTGCGCTGATAGCAGCTACACTTCCTAATCCGCGTAAATTCAGTTCGCTGCATCCTAGCGCTTATATGAAAAAGCGCCAGCGACAGATAGAACATCAGATGAGATTTATCCCTACCTTCCCTCGTGAGGGTGAAGATTTCGACCCGGGCACGGCTGTGGGCGGATATAGGGGGAAGTAATGAGTGAGTAGTGATTAGTTATTAATGATTAGTTATTAGTTATTAGTGATTATTTTTTCCGGCTAAATATTGATTAATGGATTTACTGAACGACTTGAACGAAGCGCAGCGTGCTGCGGTAGAATATATTGACGGACCTTCGCTGGTGATAGCCGGTGCAGGTTCGGGTAAGACGCGTGTGCTTACTTATAAGATAGCTTATCTCCTGAACCAGGGCATGAAACCCTGGAGCATCATGGCGCTCACCTTTACCAACAAGGCAGCAAGAGAGATGAAGGAACGTATCGGAAAACTGGTGGGAAATGATCTCGCACAGCATCTCTATATGGGTACTTTCCACAGCATCTTTTCCCGGATCCTGAGAGCGGAGGCCGAGCATATCGGCTTCAACAACAACTTTACCATTTATGACGAAAGTGACTCGCGCTCGCTGATCAAGGCGATAGTGAAGGAGATGGGGCTGGATGATAAGAAGTATAAGCCTGCTGCCGTTCATGCCAAGATTTCGATGGCGAAGAACAACCTGATGAGTGCTGCGGCTTATGAGAGCGATGCGGCTATCTTCGAGCAGAACAAGCGTGCGCAGATGCCTGAGGTTGGTAAGATTTTCGTGGCTTACGTGCAGCGTTGCAAGCAGGCTAATGCCATGGATTTCGATGATCTGCTGACGCTTACCTATCAGCTCTTCAGGGAGCATGAGGATATTCGCCACAAATATGCCGCCCGCTTCGATTATGTCCTGGTGGATGAGTATCAGGATACCAATCACGTTCAGATGTCTATCGTCATGCAACTCTGTCAGGAGAAACAGCGTGTTTGTGCCGTGGGTGATGACTCGCAGAGTATCTATAGTTTCCGTGGTGCCAATATCGATAATATTCTCAACTATCAGCGCCAGTTTCAGGGAACGCGTCTCTTCAAACTGGAACAGAACTACCGCTCTACCCAGACCATCGTTGAGGCGGCTAACAGTCTGATCAAGCATAACCGCAACCAGATTCCTAAGGATGTGTTCAGCGAGAATGCGAAGGGTGAGAAGATTCAGTATAAGCCTGCTTACAGCGACAAGGAAGAGGCGGCGATTGTGGCGAAGGACGTGAAGCGTATCCGGCGCGAGGATGGCTGCCAGTATAGTGATTTTGCCATTCTCTACCGCACCAATGCCCAGAGCCGCAGCTTCGAGGAGGAGTTCAGAAAGCAGGGTATTCCTTATCGCATTTATGGCGGACTGAGTTTCTACCAGCGCAAGGAAATCAAGGACATCATAGCCTATTTCCGTCTGGTGGCGAATCCGGATGATGAAGAGGCTATCAAGCGTATCATCAACTATCCGGCACGAGGAATAGGGGCTACTACGGTGCTGAAGATTGCTGACTGTGCCCATCAGAACCAGGTGAGTTTCTGGGAGGTAATCGGTGCTCCTGAGCGGTATGGACTGGCGGTTACCAAGGGTACGATGAACAAGCTGGAAACCTTCAGATTGCTGATTTCTTCGTTTATCGAACGGGCTCAAACTACGGATGTCTATGAATTGGGTGATGCCATTATCAAGGAGAGTGGTATCAGTCAGGATATCATGTCGGGCAAGGATGCCGATGATCTGGCACGTCAGGAGAACCTGGAGGAATTCTTGAGCGGTATGTCGACTTTTGTGGAGGAACGCCGTGAAGAAGGTAGGTTTGATGAACTCTTCCTGCAGGATTATCTGCAGGATGTGGCGCTGCTTACCGATGCTGACAGCGATGGTGATAAGGATGAACCTCGTGTTTCTCTGATGACGGTTCATGCAGCCAAGGGTCTGGAGTTTCCTACGGTTTTCGTGGTTGGTTTGGAAGAGAATATCTTCCCAAGTCCGCTTTCTGCTGCTTCGCTCCGAGAACTGGAGGAGGAACGGAGATTGCTTTACGTTGCCATTACGCGAGCTGAGAAACATTGTATCCTGACGAACGCCAAGAACCGCTGGCGATATGGCAAGATGGAGTTTGATAATCCGAGTCGGTTTATCGATGAGATTGACGGCAAGTTGATTGATAGCCTGGATGAGGCTGGTGGAAGCTTGTTTGGCTCTATGTCTGACCAGCCGGAGTGGGCGAGAGCGCAGCGTCCTCGCAGACCGTGGGAGGATGCTGAGCAGCCTAGATACAGTAGCAGGTATCAGAATTCCAAACCGGTAGCATCGCAGTTTGTGGCAGATCCTAAGTCTTCTCTCTTTGATGATGAACCGGAGACTTCACGTACTTCCGGACGCTCGTCTGTTTCCGGACGTTCATCTCTCTCTGAAGGTAATTTCAAGTCTGTTAGAGCGCTGAATGCAGCTAAGCGTTACATGGAGACGCATTCTTCTCATCCTGCTTCTCGCGGTACTGGATCTTCTGCAGCATCAGTTTCTTCTTCTACAGCTACATCTGCTGGCAGTTCTTCTTGCGGTTTGCAGGAGGGAATGAAGATTGAACATCAGCGTTTTGGACGGGGAACGGTATTGAAGATTGAAGGTACTGGTGAGAATACGAAGGCTACGGTTGAGTTCGTTCATTCTGGCACCAAACAGCTTCTGCTGAAATATGCCAAGTTTACGGTAGTAGATTAAGTTCAGTAGTCTGATTTTGCGTTTTTAATAATATATTAGGGCTCTTTAGTATGCTAAAGTACTAAAGAGTCTTAATTTTTTGTGTAATTATTTGTTCTTCTTGTAACTTTTGTTTATATTTGTAGCATATTTACGAACGATATGCAAAAAAACGTTTAATATTTAACTTATAAACAGAACGATTATGAAGAAATTAATGATGATGGCAGTAATTCTGCTTGCTGGTTTAGGAAGTGTAATGGCACAGAGCGATTACAAGCGCGGTATCTTTAACCATGTAGGTCTTAATGTGGGTGCAGGTACCGAGGGTATTAGTGTTGGTGTGGCTGCTCCTGTTACTAACTTCCTTGAGGTAGAAGCAGGTGTGAACATCATGCCATCTTTCAAACTGTCTGGTGATTTGGATGTAGATGTCAATACCAGTTCTTTGCCTCAAGTACCTGATTTTCAGTACCCAACCAGTGCAACCATTCATGCAGAAGGGGCATTCGACCGTACCACCTTTAATGTAAAGGCTAATCTGTATCCATTCGGTGGTGGCAGCAAGTTCTTTATCGCAGCTGGTTTGTCTATTGGTGGTGAGAAGATTGCTGAGGTTACCGGTTCTTGCGATGAACTTCGTGATTTCTCTAATAATTATTTGAAAAATAATCAAACTTTGGAGCAACAGTTCCGTAAGGCTATATCAGCCAACTTGGGTGGTTACAACTTGGAGCTCGATGAGAACTATAACCTTCAGGGCGATATCCGTTGCAAGAATGTTCGTCCATACCTCGGTTTAGGTTTCGGTCGTCTGGTTCCTAAGAACCGTATCGGTTGCCGCTTTGAGTTGGGTTGCCAGTTCATGGGTAAGCTCAAGGTTTACCAGAATGGTAACGAGATAGATATCAATAAGGCATTGGAAGATGCTGGCGAGGATGATCTCTCTAAGTTCGTAAAAGACTTGAAGGTTTATCCTGTTTTGAAGTTCTCTCTAACAGGTAGAATCTTATAATATAGATAAAGAGTTATAAAAATAGATTGGGCAAGACCAGAGATGGTCTTGCCCTTTTTGTTTCTATATACTATAAATTGAAAAAGCGTCCCCGCAGTAGCCTCACGGTCACTACGGGGACTTATAATTACTAACATCTAACTTTAGCATTTTTGTTTAAACTTAAAAACAAATTCTTTATGAGAGTAATTTCTCCATTATCTATAAACATAAACCAAGTATCTCATATATTGCAAGTAACTTGTATCCTGCAAATATCTTGTATCCTTAAATGCAAGTTCTTAGAAAAGTCAAACCCATAGACCAGTATCTCTACTAATATCTTGATTATTTTTATTTTATTGCTTTTTGTCTGTTTAATATTTAATACTTTTAAGTTCACAATGCAAAGATATAAAAAAAATGGGTAAACTCCAAATTAATTTTGCTTTATTTTGTATTAAGTGGCTTTTATTGTACTTATGCGGCAGTTTTTAAGGATTAACCGGCAAAGTTAAGAGGGTGTATCATAAACATTCAAATGCTTTATGATACACCCTCTTTCTCAGGATTCTGAATTTTTTCGTGTTTATAACGCTTCGTCTTCAGGACGTGGCATCTGTGTCTGGGGCTTCTGTTTCTTGCCTGACTTCATGAATAGTTTCTTTTTCTTGAGCCATGCAGCCTTGCGTATTTCGTATTCTTCGCGATGACGCTCCAAAAAATTATCAGCCATGTTTCGTTTCCTTTTTTACTTTGCGTTATGAATGCTTATTCTTCTTTAAACTTACTGTAAATCACCTTGATTCGGATCGGACCAGATGCCACCTTCTTACCAGTCTTCTCGTCTGTGGTATAATCCTTGTCAGGATCATCCGTACCTACGATGAGTCGGGTAGATGCGAGTGACATATCGTGATTAATCTTGGAGATGACGGTAGTATAGCCCTGTGTGGTTGTGATGACGTTTACAGGAACCAGTACTACTTTATTCCAGTTTTCCCCCTTGCCCTTGTTCTTATACATGGCAGAAACCAGGTTGGCGATATTCTGGAATGTATAGGCATTCTTGTAGGTGCCGGTACTGCTGTAGCTTGCCGTATAAGAAGTACGGTTGTCAGCCAACTTGCTCTTTTCGAAGAACGACTGCAAACTGTCTTTCTGAACCATCAGGATGGTGCTTGGTGTAGCAAAGTTGTATGGGTTGTCTTCGTTTTCATTGTTGAGTCGTGGGAAAGAGATGGTAGCAGTGTTGAGCGTATCCTTCTCATGACCTTTCATGATATCTTCGATAGGGAGGGTAACCTCGGTGAAGATACCTGCCGGTGACTTGAGATAAGTACATTTCTCCTGATCCTTACTTGCCAACTTCTTCAAGTTCTCGGTATCGTTCTCAATCTTGTTGAGCTGCAATACCTCTTCTGTACCATCGAAACGGTTGTATCCGATGCTTACAGCTGTACTGTCTGTAACGCCGTCCTTTGCCTTGATGGTCTTGTGGCGGGTCCAGTAGAAGATAAGTTCTGTATTCCAGATCTTAGCCATGTTGCCCGTACCGCCTACATTCTTGATATAGAAGCCAGGGCAGACGTTGTGCAGGAACTTGTAGTTGGTCTTGAAGTACTCAGGATGTTCTGCGTATGTTTGCATGATGTAAGAACCATAGTTCTTGTATGTCTTACCATCTTTCGTGTACTTCTTATTCAAGTAAATCTTGAAGTTCTTGACATCTGATGTATTGCTCAAGTTGTAATTACTGCTCCAGTGCTGGTTGTTTTCGCTTACCCAGCCTTCCTTGAAGGCATCATAATTAGAGTAATACTCCTTATCTTCTGCCATCGGCTTTGTCATCTCATAGGCTGTCACCTTCATTGGGGCGATGGTATCACCGTAGCTGGCATTGTATGAAACCAGAAGGTAGCATGAGTCTGCTTCGATAGAACCCTTGTTTGCCTGCTTGATGTAATCGAGTGTATCTACAGAGAAAGTAGGCAGTACGCTCAACTGAGTCATGTAGTCGCCCTTTACATAGTTGCCGGTTTCCGGGTCTTTCATCTTTCCGATGAGCCCCGTGTTGTTGCGGCTCAATACGGAATCTGCTACTATAGACTTTGTGGTAACATTGAACGCTGAGTTAGAAATGTTAATGTTGTCTATCTTATTAGTGATGCTACCACCGATTCCCTCGGTGGTATCATCACATGCAGCGAAAGTAAGCGCTGCTATTACTAATACTGTTAAGAGTCTTAATATTTTCATTATCCTTGTATGTATGTGTCTCTGTTGTCGGAATTTTATTCTGCGTCAGGACAAACCTTGTTGATGAAGTCTGCGTATGGCTCCTGGATATCTTCTCCCGGATACGCCAGTACAGGCTTGTTCTTCTCCTTCGCATAATCAAAGAGAATCTGGTTAGCTTCTTCTTCACCTTCTACCACACCGTCGCTATAGTCGATGGCGAGTTTGCCGAGCTCAATGAAGTTGAAGTCGTCCTGATAGCCGTCGAGCAGTTCAGACTTGGCATCGCGGAAGGCAACGCAACGTTTGAAGTTGGTACCCAGTTCACCCTTGAGTTCGTTGGTATAGAGAGCGGTAATCACCTTTGATTCTGCAAATGAAGGCTCTTCGCTGTAGGCTGTCTTTACATAGAATGGCACTACTGCGCTAGCCCAACCCTGGCAGACGATCACATCAGGCTGCCAGCGGAGCTTCTTTACGGTTTCCAATACACCACGTGCAAAGAAGATAGCTCTTTCTCCGTTGTCGGCATATTCTTTTCCGTTTTCATCGGTGCCCATCTGGCGGCTCTTGAAATAGTCGTCATTATCGATGAAATAAATCTGCTGTCGTGTTGTTGGTATAGATGCAACCTTGATGATCAGCGGATGGTCTGTATCATCGATGATAAGGTTCATACCAGACAGGCGAATGACCTCGTGCAATTGTCCGCGACGCTCGTTGATGGTGCCCCACTTAGGCATGAAGGTGCGGATCTCAAAACCTGCTTCCTGCATCTTCTGAGGCAGTTCGCGTCCCATGATTGACATGTGAGACTCGGCTACGTATGGGTCGATCTCCTGATTGATAAATAATACTTTTTTTGCCATAAAATTTAAATTTTATTCTTACGAATTACGTGCAAAGGTACAAAAAAAACTTCAAATAGGGGCATTTTTTCTCCGAAATTCATTATTTTCGGCAATAATTCGCATATTTTTAGGTTTTTTCTTTCTCATTTGAGAAAAAAGTTGTTATTTTGCACCCGAAAACAGATTATGACGATGAAAGTATTCAATAAGATTGTTGACCTCCAGAACGAACTCTTCATGTGTCGTAAGGAGGGAAAGGAAATCGGCCTTGTGCCAACTATGGGTGCGCTGCATGAGGGTCACGCCTCTCTTGTTAAGCGCAGTGTAAAGGAAAATGGCGTGACTGTAGTTTCTGTGTTCCTGAATCCTACACAGTTTAATGATCAGGGTGACTTGGATCGCTATCCTCGTACCCTCGATGCTGACTGCAAGCTCTTGGAGGCTTGTGGTGCTGACTATGTGTTTGCACCATCGGTGAAGGAGATGTATCCTACACCAGATACACGCCACTTTGAGTTTCCACCTGTTTCTACCGTGATGGAGGGTGCCAAGCGCCCGGGTCATTTCAATGGTGTATGTCAGGTAGTGAGCCGTCTTTTCTATATCGTTCGACCAACTCGTGCTTATTTCGGTGAGAAGGATTGGCAGCAGATTGCTGTCATCAAGCAGCTCGTGAAGTACATCAACAGCGATGTGCAGATTGTAGAGTGCCCTATTGTCCGTGATGAGGATGGTTTGGCTAAGAGCAGCCGTAATACTTTGCTGGCTCCTGATGAGCGTGCCATTGCGCCAAACATCTATAAGGCCCTGAAGGAGAGTGTGGAGTATGCCAAGACTCATACCGTACAGGAAACTCACGATAAGGTGGTTGCCGACATCAATGCTGTAGAGGGTCTGGAGGTAGAGTATTTCCAGATTGTGGATGGCGACAGCCTGCAGGATGTTTCTTCATGGGAGGATAGTGCATACGTGGTAGGTTGCATCACCGTTTATTGCGGTAAGACTCCTATCCGTCTCATCGACCATATCAAGTATAAGGGATAATTCCTCGATAGATTTCTTTATTAAGTTTAATCCGTAACAGATCAAGTAATAACAGAACAATGCAGATAGAAGTATTGAAGAGTAAGCTCCATTGTGTGACCGTAACTGAGGCTAACCTGAATTATATGGGTAGCATCACCATCGATGAGGACTTGATGGACGCTGCTAATCTGATAGCTGGCGAGAAGGTTCAGATTGTAGATAACAACAATGGTGAGCGCTTGGAGACCTATATTATCAAGGGTGAGCGTGGCAGCGGTTGTATCTGCCTGAACGGTGCTGCAGCCCGCAAGGTGCAGGTGGGAGATACCGTTATCATCATCGCTTATGCCCTGATGGACTTTGAGGAGGCTAAGACCTTCAAGCCAACCGTGGTTTTCCCAAAAGAGGGAAACAGGGTTTAATATTCAATGGAAACAAAAGAAAGGGTGTGTCATGGACTTATGGCACACCCTTTCTTTTGTTTTATTACTATATAATTTAAGGTGTAATTGCGATGGGTTAAGGATAGATCTCGATATGGCTGCTGCCGGAGTTGCCATTTTTGATAATCCTTATCTGGGTGGTGATGCGCTCGCTCATCGTGTCGGTATGACTGATGACGCCCACCTTCTTGCCTTGCGAACTTTGCAGCATGGCGAGGGAGTCGATGACGGTGGCTAGGGTATCGGGGTCGAGGGTTCCGAAGCCTTCATCGATGAACAGGTTCTCGAAGGAGATGTTGCGGGAAGATAATGCCGACAGGCCCAAGGCGAGACCCAGACTCACGATGAAGGTTTCGCCACCAGATAGGGAGGTGGTGTCTCGGATATCGTCGGCACGGTCGTGGTCGATGACTCGGATGCCCAGCGAATGCTTTACCTGCTGCAGTTCGTAACGGCTGTTGAACTTTCTGATTTCCTGGTTGGCGTGCGCTATCAGGAAACTGAGCGTATAGCATTGGGCTATCTTGCGCAGCGTCTTTCCGTCTGCTCCGATAGCATTCGTAATGGCTGTCCAGTCGTCCTTTTCCTGTGTTACGAGATTCAGAGCCTCAGCCTTGTCACCCAACAGTTTCACGGCTTCCTGATGGTTCTGCATCCTGGCGTTGGCAGCAATCAGTTCGTTGCGCTGGCTTCTTTCCTGATACTCCTGCTGAATAGCTAGGAGAGCATCACGGCTTTGGACAGGCTGATGTTCCAAATGCTGCTGATGCGCCTTTTCTGCGCTCTGGTAAAGGGCGGTAGTTGAAGCCACGGCTTTCTCCTTTTCGTCCTTTTCCCGTCGGATGGCATTCCAATCTTCGGCAGAGTGAAGCATCTCCCGGATGATATTTCGGTCGATAAGGCTTGGTTCGATACTTCTTTCCTCGATGCCTTCCTCTTCGGAGTCTTTTCCTTCGATGCTCTTTTCTTCAAGCTGCTTGTTATATTCCTCAATCCAAAGGTCGAGTTCCTTTTCCTTCGCTTGCAGATTCTCCTTCATCGTCTTGTTCTGAGACAGCATGGTTTGATGCGAACCTTTACTGTTGGCGAGTTCCGCCTTCAGTTTGTTGATGTTCTCGTTCTGAGTATCTGCAGCTTTCGTTGCTTCATCCTTTACCGCAGTCAGTCTTTGTTCAGCCGCATCAGGTTCTTCGCCATTCAGAATCTGCTTATATTTCTCCTGCCATTCCTCCATTTCCTTCTTGGCGCTATTCCATGTCTGAAGGGCTTTCCCGTAAGCCTCCTCCTTGCTCTTTTGCTGTGAGATGAGGTTGGTGGTAAGTGCTTTCTGCTCAGCCAGTTTTGTGGCGCAGGTTGAAGTGTTTTCTTGGGCTTTATTCTGTATAGTAGAAGCCTTGCTTTCATACGCAGCTTCATCCTTCACAGCCTTATCCTTGAGTTGGGTCAGCCGTTCTATCTCTTTCTGAATCTTGTTAAAGAGGCTCAGTTTGCTGCTCGCATCTTTCGCCTTGTTTTCATAGATAGGCAAGAGCGATTTCAGTTCAGTCTCTGCCTTCGGAATCTTTGGATACTGGGCGATGAGCGCCTTCCATTCCTCTTCGTAAGTTGCGATTTCTCCCGAGAGCTTTTCCTGTTGTTTCTGGAGCGTCTGTACTTCGCCATCGTTCTGTTTTCTCTCGCCGGAAAGATCCTTCTCCTCTTTCTGCTGCAGTTTCAGCAGATTCTCCTTGGCTTTCAGAAGTTGAGAGAGTTCCGTGGTGGCTTCCTCAAACTGTCTGTTGTCGATATGATAAGGATGGGTCGTGCTGCCACAGAGCGGACAAGGTTTGCCTTCGGTCAGGTTGGCACGATGAATCTCCCATTTCTCACTCACCATGAGGGTATAGGCATTTCTCAGCGTCAGGGTCTCTTGGGTCAGCGCCTCGATGGTCAATTTGCCCAGGGCTTCATCTATCTCTGCGTTTCTCTTGCCCAAGACCAGGATGCGCTCCTCATTCTTCTGCTTTTCTGCTGTGGCAGCATCGAGATGAGCCACAACCTTGATGGCTTGCTGGACATCCTGTAGTTTCCTGTCAGCTACAGTCTTGCTGTTCTGCAGTTCCTCTATGTTCTGTCCGGCAGTCTTATTTCTTTCCGTCTCCCAAGCCTGTTCAGCGGCTTGCGTCGCTTCGTGAAGAACCTGTTTCTGCTTGGCAATCTCTTCCTTTGTCGTTTTGAGGGCAAGGTTCGCTTTCTCCGTTTCTGCTTCCCATTTTTGGATGTTTCGGGCGTTTTCCTCCACGTCTTTCTGGGCAGTTAGATTCTCTTTCTGAGCCATCTCCAATGCCTCTTTCTTTTCTTTCAGATTCGGCATTGCCGCTTCCATTTTTGTTTTCAGCGCCCTTGCTTCAGCGATGACCGGCAGGGCCTTTTCGAGTTGTTCCTGTGCCTTGCTTACTGCTTCCTTCAGACTGGCGAGAGTTTTCTCGCTTTCGCTGATGGCAGACTCTTGACTTTTGATGTTTCCTTCCGCTTTCAGAATGTTTTCTTCCTGCTCGTGGATGCTTTGCGTCTGTCGTTCTACTTCCTGCAGTAGGTTGACGGCTGGCTGTACTTCATCGTGCAGCTGCAGACGGAGAATCTGGGCTTGCATCTCTTTGATGGCATCTGATGCTTGCTCCATATCAGTCTGGCAGATATTGATTTGCTTGATTTGCTTATCGTTTTCCTCAAACCATTGCAGGTCTTTCGAAATGGCTTGCAACTGGCTGTCGAGTTCCTTCTCAGCCTTTTCCAACCGGGCGATTTCCTCCTTCAGTTGGGCGAGTTCTTCATCGTTCAGCAGGTTCTGTTTTACGGCTTCCACCGATGCTGCCATCTGGTTGTAGGCATCCGTCGCCTGGTCTTTCGCCTTCTTGATTTCAGTAGCGATGTTCGTATAAGTTTCCTCGCATCCGATGAGTTTTTCCAGGAGTTCGTACCGTTCGTTTTCCTTCGCCGTCAGGAAGTTGGCAAACGAGCCTTGGGCGATGAGTACGGTACGGAGAAACTGGTCGTAGTCGAGTCCGATGATGTTCGGCAGCTCGTTCCAGTCGGCAGTTTCCTCCGTTATCTCTTCGCCGTTTCTCGTGATTTTATAAAGCGCAGTCTTGGCGTTCTCGTAGCGCACTCTCTGGAATCTGACGTGCCATTCTGCGCGGTAGATGCTGCCGTTGTTGGCAAGGAAGGTGAGTTTGCTATAACCCTCTTTCTTGCCACGGGTCAGGATGTTTCGGCTGTCGGTAGGAGCCAGACGGTTACTTTCGCTGGCATCGGCAGCTCCGAATATCTCGATGTTCTGGTTCTTGTCGCCTTTCTTCCTGGGATAGCGAGGGGCGCGGTTGTAGAGGGCAAGGCAGATGGCGTCGAGTAGGGTAGACTTGCCACTTCCCGTCGGACCTACGATGCTGAAGATGGTACTCTCGCCTAAGGCACCTTCTTCAAAGTTGATGACCTCGCCTCCCTGTTTGTCAAGCGAAGCGAGGTTGAGTATTTCGAGTTGTAGGAATTTCATAATGATGATGTCGTTAATAAATCGGATAACATTTTCTCCTGTCTTTCGTTCATCGGAGCGTTGTGTCTGATGGCGAAGGCTTCTTTCAGCGTGTCGAGCGGAGGACGGTTGATGATGTCTTCTATGCTGGTGATGTGCTGGGAACCCTGGATGGTGGAGAGGTCCAGTTGTGGGATGATGCGCTGGATTTTGCAGAGCACGGCATCCTTTTCGTTGACTAGTTTCTCCAGTTCCTTGATGTCATCGCTGGTCAGTTTCTCCTGTTTTACCTTCAGCATCACGTAGTCAAAGTGGTCGCTCAGTTCGCCGTCTGTTCTCTCTGAAAGTTCAGAATTGATGAGCTTCTGCCATTTCTTGAAGGTCAGCTCTTCCTCATTTTCGGGCAGGATGCGGAGGGCGTGCTGAGGCTTGTATTCCAGAAAATCTACTTTCCATTCCTTGCTCTTGCCGATTTCCTTTCCTTCCTCCTCTTCTCCGTGTTCTATGGTGATGAGGTCGATGCCGTGGGTGTAGTCTTTCTCGGCAAACGACATTGGGAGGATACTTCCCGTATATCTTGCCCAGTCGGTGTTCCAGATATGTTGCCGTTTGTGGATGTGTCCGCAAGTCATATAGTCGGGATGGTCGTTCCATCCTTCCAGGTCCACTTCCTCCTGTCCGCCGATGATGATTTTCTCGCTCGCATCCTTTTTGGCGATATCCGAACCCTTGGCGTACATGTGTGCCATCATGATGCACTTCCTGCCCGGGTATTTCTTTCGAGCCTCAGCCGTCAGTTCTCTCAGAAAGTCGTTGACACCCTGCGAGTAGCTGGCGTTCTGCACCACATCGCTTCTTAGGAAAGGAACGGCGAGGATGATGACTTCTTCTCCTTCCTCGTTGGTTACGGGGATGATGAGGTCATCGAAGGAATAGATCCAATGTCCGCCGGTTTTATCATCGTCCCCGCTTTCTCCCTGCTGCCAGATTTTCCTTACGTTTCCTCTTATTTCCACGTGGTATCGGGTGAGCAGCGGACGTGGAGCCTCCAGTCGGCTGGCGGAATCGTGGTTGCCGGCGGTAATGATGACCTGCATGTTCGGGCACAGTTGGGTAGCATCGGCAAGAAACTCGTAATAAACGGTCTGTGCCGCTGCCGATGGATTTCCGTTATCAAAGATGTCTCCTGCTATGAGGAGAGCATCGGGTTTTTGTCCAGCTATCTGCTCCAGGAGCCATTTCAGGAAATGCTTGTGTTCCGGCAGACGGTCGTTGCCGTGAAACAGGTTGCCCAGATGCCAGTCGCTGGTTGCTAATATCTTCATACTCATAAGAATGTCTAATCTTAGTCTTTTTCTTTGTCTTTTGCTTGCAATCCTTTGGCTTTTGGCTTGCAATCTGACTACAAAGTTAACACAATTATTTGGGATACGCAAAGAAATAAGCTCAAAAAACGAAGAATTATGGCCGGAAAAGTAAAGATATTCAGGAAAAGTCTTGTTTTATATCTGATAAAGTTGTATCTTTGCATAGTAGAAATCTTCGTTCATAAACATTGAATGTCCGTTCAGTGTCTTTGAACGGCGGTTTATAGACTTTGAATGTCGGTTCAGTGTCTATGAACGGAGATTTCTCCTAGGATTAAATACTTTTCTTCCTAGGTTTGTGGTCTTTTCTTCTTAAGTATAACAATAAATACTATAGGATGTAAAGGCTGCTGCAATAAGAAATACTAATAAACTAAAATAGGAAAGGAAACTGATATGGCTAAGTACAAATTGCAGGAAATGGGGGATATGCGCTATGATGGCAAGCGCAGAGTTTATCCCAAGATGGTGACCAACCGGACACTATCCCGAAAAGAGTTCGTCAAGATGATGCAGAATTACCATCGCGGTATTTCGGAAAGTACCACGGAGGCTGTATTGACCGATGTGGTTGATATGCTGACAGATATGCTCTCCATGGGGTACAACGTGAATCTGGAAGGTTTCGGCACCTTCTCCCTCTCCCTCGCTTTCGAGGATGAGAAGCCTAGGGAAATTCTGAATCCAGATGATAAGATGACGTACCGCAAGGTGGGCGTGAAGGACATCAACTTCAAGGCGTCCCCTGAGTTTATCAAGGATGTGAAGCGTGAAACCGACCGTGATCTGGAGCGTGATCTGGGTGGCGTAAAGGTTATCCGTAAGCAGCTGTATTCCAGGGAAGAACGCATCGCCCGAGCCCTGGAGGTGATAGAGAAGAACGGAGTCCTCACCCTAGGTGATTATGCCTCCATCAACAACCTGAGCCGTACTGCCGCCTCTATGGAACTGAAGGAGCTGACAAATGACAAGACTTCGCCGATAGATTCACTAGGCCGCGGCAGCCATAAGGTTTGGGTGAAGAGGAAAGAATAACATAGCGTAAAGGTAAAGGGCAAAAGCTTAGAATATAAGAACTGTCATTTATGATAGTTACCACAGATGACAGCTCTTTTTTATTTGAGATATTTATTTCCAAATAGGATTTTCTTCCCATGCTCTTGTGAAGCCAATCATAAAAATAGGAATGTTTGGGTATGAAGCAAAAAGTTCCTTTATATCCTTTTTGATAGTGTTGTTAGGACATATAGCATTACACAGATATAAAAGACAGGATATTACGCCAAACGCACGTTTACGCTGGTGCTCTGTTAAGTTTGAATGCATCCATTCATTCCTATGATGGCTTATATTTGTCGGTTTCTTAGAAAATATCTTATACCATATTCTTGAATGGTGGGCAATGATATTTCGTAAGACAGAAATAGCTTCTAACCAACTTGAAAGTTCTCGGGCAGAATATAAACCAAATTCATTTGCTATTCTTGATTTTAATGGAGATTGATTCAATAGGTTTTTGTACATCTTAGATAGTGTTCCAAATGTAGCAGTTTCAAAAATCATCCACGCGTCAGGATTAGCTCCGGACAATGTATTTTTGTCCCAATCGGGATGGTCTAAAATATACTGTCGAACAAAAGGATCTGAATTTCGAGCGAACTCATATTTCATATCCAGCACCAGGTTTGTGTGAAACTGCTGGTTTTCAAAAAGGGAATTATCCAAATACCATAATCCTGTATTTGTTGCCAACGAAAGAGTTGTTATGAATTTTGTACGTAATCCCACTTCCAGGATTTCAATTGCTCCAAAAAGAATATTGCGCAACTTTTTGTCAAACTCATATCGGTCTATGATTGTATTAAAACTTGTACCATTGACGAAATGCCTAGTATTAATATCCAACATATCCACCCAATAGTATTTTAGGCGAAAATAGCTAATCCTTGCTAGATATGAAATAGCAATTTGTTCATCATTGAATTCCATTCCCTTTTCTTTGAGTCTGGTCAATTGTTCTTGTATGGTTCTTGGTCTCTGATTCATATGTCTTATATATAAAAAATGACTCGCTTGCAGTTCTAATGGGATGCAAACGAGTTCTGTTGCTGCAAAGATACAAAGATTCTTTGATAAAACAAACTTTTTGAAAAGAAAAATCACAAAAAGTAGATTCTTTTTACATAATTGATGGATTTTATCAAAGATGATACTTCGCCGATAGATTCACTAGGCCGCGGCAGCCATAAGGTTTGGGTAAAGAGGAAAGAATAAATGCAAATATCTCTCAGAATATTTGTTAGTTTCAATTCTTTTTCGTATTTTTGCGGTGTAATTAAAATGATAGTGTTATGACGACAATAACAAGGGAACATCTTGAAGATGAGGTACTCAAGTCGATTCAGAAGAAAGCGGAGTCGATTATGCCGAAAGATGCCAAGGTTATCCTTTTCGGGTCAAGGGCTAGAAGGGATGCTAAAGCAGATTCCGACTGGGACATCCTTGTGCTTTTGAACAAGGATAAGATAGATGAGCAGGATCATGATAATTACACCTATCCTCTTTGGGAATTGGGATGGCAAATCAATCAGATGATTCACCCGATAGTGTATTCGATGAAGGATTGGCAGAGCAAAAAGGGCAGTCCTTTTTATAATAATGTAGAGAGTGAAGGACTGCAGTTATGTTAATATTTTGTTAAAGGTGCGTGTTAATAGTCTTATTTATAGGAAAATATGTAATTTTGCACTGTTAAATAGATGTTTAATTTAAAGTCCAAATAATTATGGAGCAGATTACTATAGATTTTAAGAACGCTTTTGATTGTTCCAAGAAGGAAAAGTCGAAGGCTTGTCGCTCTGGCTATGTACGTGTGGTTCGTTTTATGGATGATAAGAAGCATACTAGACCACAAGTGTATGAGGGCGATTTGTTGGAGGTTTTGAATGGCAGCATATAATTTTGAAAGCAAGGGATTGGTAGATGCCATTCTGACGCCAATAGCAGTCTGTGAGGCTGTAGAAATGAATGATAGTATTGTGGTGCCTAAGATATTTCGCTCTTCTAATTGCATGTGGGATACAGGGGCGACTAATACGCTTATATCTCAAAAGGTAGTTGATGATTTGGGGCTAAAGCCTTATGGTGTATGCTTGGTATCAGATAATACAACAACTGAGAAACGTGAAACGTTTTTGGTTCATTTAGGCTTACCGACAGGAACAACAGCGTTAAACGTAGAAGCGATGTTAACGTTGAGTGAAGATTATGATGTTGTAATAGGAATGGACATTATTAGTTTATGTGATTTCTGCTTTACAAACAAAGATAACGCAAGTTGTTTCTCGTTACGCCATCCTTCGAACGAGAAAATTATTTTAAAATAATAAATATCCTTGGGATTTGCAAGAAACTTTCCGATTTTCTTGCAAATCCCAATTCTTTTTATTACCTTTGCCGATGTCTTGCTGTGGATGGCTGGCGATGAGTCGCTGGCTAGGTAAAAGTCCATGGCTTGGCCTATTTTAAATTGAAGACGTTTGCTTGACGTTTCTTCTGACCTTTCGAAACCTCGGAAATTTCATAAGCGTTCAGATGGAGACTGCGGTGGGCGTCTACCCACTGTGTATATACACATGGCATAGGTGTGCCCCTTCGACTGAGGGGGTACACCCTATGCTATCATATATATACCTGCTTGGCGTAGGCTTCTGTTGCTTCTTATCCTTGACGCTGTGGTCCATTCCGAGGTACCTGAAAGGCAAGGATGAGGCTAAGGGTAATAAGATTCCTACGCCATCATTTTATAATAGCAATCCTGTTTCTAACAATCTTCTCTGCTTAAGGAATCGGTGGAGCATATTTATAGAGCTAGGAGACACCGATATGGCAAAGAAAATAGATTTGCAAGCTTTGCACCAGCAGATAAATGAACTTCAGATTGATAAAGATTTGAACAGGGGAAAGCTGCACCCTCTTTCGGAGAAATTCACTATATTTGCAACATGAAGGAAATATAGAAACTATACCAGGATAGTGTTAGCCCTGATTATCATCGGGGGGCATCCATATTTATCTTCTTAATAAACCTCTTGTATTTTCTGGAGTGAACTTAACAATAAGCAGACAAATTTAAATAACAATTATAATATTAATTTATGAAAAAATTTACCAATCAATTCAATGGGTCGCATGCCGACCGTATTAACAATGGGGGAGGTAGGTTCCGAAGGATCGCTCTGTTCCCATTGATGTTGCTCACGTTGTTGCTTGTGCCTACCAGTATGATGGCGCAGACAGATTACGACAACACGGTAACCTTCACAGCCTTAGCAGGTAATCCCCAAGGCTTCACTGATGAGACTTATGCGCAACTCTTTGATGGCAAAAAGACAGAAGACAATTTCTCCAAGTGGTGCTGCAAATTCTCAGTTAGTGCCAATGTCATCTTCGCAGCCAGCAAAGCAGGAGTCCCTGTGGGCTACACCATCACAACGGGTAACGACAACTTCACTAGTAAAGGTCGCAACCCTATGTCGTGGAAGCTCTATGGAAACAACGTGGGCAAAGATGGAGAATGGACGCTCATTCAGGAGGTAAACAACGATACGAAGCTTCAGGATGTGAACTATACTTCTTACGACTTCACCTGCGGGGGAGGTAAATCTTACAAATATTTCAAATGGGAAATATCGGCTATTCATAGCGGAGACGTGTTGCAGGTAGGCGAATTTGAACTCAAACTCCAAACTTGTACGCACACAAATGCCGATGGCTCGTCTGCCCTTGGCAATGCAATAAAAACTGTGGAAACTACTTGCACCGAGCATGGCTATACCACATACAAATGCTCTATTTGTCATTCAATAGTAAAAAATATAAGACTGATGAGCTAAAGAAGCACACACTCACTTACCATGAAGCTAAAGATGGAGTTAAAGAACACTGGCAGTGTGATGTATGCCACAAATACTTCAGCGATGCGGATGCCACTCAAGAGGTAAGTTATGCCAGCCTTTTATATCCGGCTTATGCAGTGTTTGAAGGAAGCACAGGAACGCTTACATTCAAATGCAGTCCTTCCAAGCCCGAAGGAGCTTATGACCTTAATCAGGATTGGTATGCTATAAGTAAAAATATCAAGAAGGTGGTTTTCGATGCTTCGTTTGCCAATGCAAGACCAACGAGCTGTGATATGTGGTTCTATGGCTGCTTTTATCTGACCACAATAGAAGGCATTGAGTATTTTAACACCGAGAACGTGACGAATATGCGCTATATGTTCTGTGACTGCGAGTCTCTCAAATCTCTCGATCTCACAAACTTCAACACCGAGAATGTGACAGATATGTACTATATGTTCGCTTACTGCAAATCTCTCGAATCTCTCGACCTCACCAACTTCAACACAGCGAAGGTGACGAATATGGCAGGTATGTTCCAGAGCTGCTACGCTCTCAAAACCATCTACGCCAGCGATAAGTTTGTTACGGATCAGGTTACTGAAAGTACTTGTATGTTCTCTGATTGCTCCAACCTCAAAGACTATACCTCTAGCAAGGAAGACCACACCTATGCCAACTGCGGCCCGACTGGTTACTTTACTTATGGACGTGGGTATGCCATGTTTGACGCTGCTACTGGAACTCTTACATTCAGCTACAAGGGATTCAAGCCCGAAGGAGCTTATGAGCTTAATGAGGGGGAAAATACTCCTAAATGGATTTCTAAAAACTCTTATGTCAAAAAAGTGGTCTTCGATGCTTCGTTTGCCAATGCAAGACCAACAAGCTGTAATGAGTGGTTCTTTAGTTGCAGTAATCTGACCACAATAGAAGGCATTGAGTATTTTAACACCGAGAACGTGACGAATATGCGCAATATGTTCGGTCACTGCGAGTCTCTCAAATCTCTCGATCTCACAAACTTCAACACCGAGAATGTAGAAAACATGTCATTTATGTTCAGGGACTGCTACGCTCTCGAATCTCTCGACCTCTCTAGCTTCAACACAGCGAAAGTGACAAGTATGAGCCGTATGTTCTATATCTGCAAAGCCCTCACAACCATCTACGCCAGCGATAAGTTTGTTACGAACAAGGTTACTAATGGTAATGATATGTTCTATGGTTGCGAAAAACTCAACGGCTATGACGGTAGCAAGACCAACTACAAATATGCCAACTACAAGACTGGCTACTTCAGCAAGCTGGTAGGTAAGAATGGTAATGAAAAGATTGGGGCATCAGGAGAAACTCTTACAGCAGCGAGTCTTGCTCTTGACGATGAAAAGGACTTCGTGGCTTACGAACCATTTACAGCTACAACAGCTACTTATAACCGCGAAATGAAGGAAGGCACCACATGGGCTACGCTCTGTCTGCCTTTCGAGGTATCGCTTGCAGATAAGAACTTCCGTGCCTTCAAACTTCTTTCAGCTGACGAGACAACTAATACGGTAGAACTCAAAGAGATTGAGACAAGCATCGCAGCTGGCACTCCTGTTATCATCAAGATGAAAGAGGGACAAACCGCTCTCAACTTCTCTGTTGCCAACAAAGAGATTGCAAATAACGTAAAGACAGCAGCAACTGTTGATGGCAGCTATCAGCTCCAGGGTCTCTATACAAAGAAGGTGTTCGACAAGTCTGCTGACGACAACTGCTACATCGTGAAAGGCAACCAACTGATGAACCCTACCAAACTGTTGGAGTATACAAGCACAACACAGGTGGGCAGCAAGCCTTTCCGTGCTTACATGGTAGACAACACTTCATCATTTGCTGGTGCCAAGATGTTTAGCATCGCCATCGGTGACAACACAACAGCCATCGACAGCCTCAACACTATTGCAGACGACAATGCCATATACTACGACCTGCAGGGCAATCGCCTCAACGCTCCTCAGAAGGGCATCAACATCGTGAAGCGTGGCAGCAAGACAATGAAAGTTATCATCAAATAAAAAAAAACTGAGAATTATGAAAAAGAAAGAATATATAAAGCCAGAACTGAATGTTTACCAAATGGAGACTATATCTATCCTCGCGGGCTCTGAAATATTGAAAGCAAAGGAAGAGGATTATAGCGAAGGATCGGTTAGTGACTATCGCGATGCAAGTGGCAGCATTTGGGCTGATTAAAAAGCCTCACCCCCAATAATAATGATACCTCATGGCATGAGTGCCATGGGGTATTATCATATTTGCGCTCTGTTTCGTCTGCCATTTCTTGGAAACGACGAGCTTCCTCACCATAGAGCGTTGGTATTGCTTTTATTGGATAAGCCATAATCCTTCTGCCTTTAATTCTTCTATAAATTCTTCAAAATCTGTAGCCTTGCCTGTCCTTTCGTATTCCGCTTCAATGGCTTCAATCCTAGCCACGGCTTCTTCTTCATTAGCCGGATGCCAGCCAATTGTATATCTTTTCTCTTTCATAAGCTTGCGTATTTTATCTGCTGCAAATTTACGATTATTATCTGAATCATGCAAGAAAAATGGGAGAAATGTTTTATAAAGTATCTTATAATCAAGGTTTTTGTTCATTGTTGGGCTTTGGGGTGGTTCTGAAAAAAAAAGTCACAATATCTAGCTGATAGAGCTGGGTATTGTGACTTTGCTTTTTGTTATATGTGTTTATTCGAAAATAATCACTAAATCTTAGTGGTGTTTCAAATCACACGCAGCCTGCTCATAGTCGATGAGATGATCGATGGTAGGGTGGTCGCCGCAGATTTCGCAGGATGCACGCTTCTTTACCTTGATGGTGCGGAAGTTCATCGTCTTGGCATCGAAGGTGAGCAATCGGTCGGTGAGCAGTTCGCCCACACCGAGGAAGTACTTCAACGCCTCGGCAGCCTGGATGGTTCCGAGCATACCAGCGATGGCACCAAGGACTCCTGCCTGGCTACTGGTAGGAACAGCGCCTGCTGGAGGTGGTTCCTTGAAGAAACAACGGTAACAAGCCGTGCCTGGAAGATGGGTGAAGGTCTGCCCCTGGAATCTCAGGATGCCGCCATGCGAGAATGCCTTGCCCAGTCGCACACAGGCATCATTGATGAGGAACTTCACCGGGAAGTTGTCGGTGCAATCAATGACGAAATCCCATGGCTTGATGATTTCCTCGGCATTGTCTGAGGCGAGGAAGGTATGGTAGGTTGTTACCTCCACATCAGGATTGATGGCAATCATCTTCTCCTTGGCGCTTTCCACCTTAGGGGTGTTCAAGTCCTTGGTCTGGTGGATGACCTGTCGTTGCAGGTTGCTGAGGTCAACCACATCGGCATCCACGATACCGATATGTCCCACGCCAGCCGCAGCGAGGTAGAGGGCAACTGGGGAACCCAATCCTCCGGCACCAATGATGAGCACCTTGGCATTGAGGAGCTTTTCCTGC
>ULQL01014279.1_pt1 | contig 22291 bp, 15 predicted proteins | sample 1954411 | NCBI WGS metagenome assembly ULQL01 (sample SAMEA4835654, study PRJEB28245) | human gut metagenome | biome: gut microbiome; material: fecal sample | place: Denmark | collected 2008 | reverse complement strand
CGGAGCTGAAGCTGCTATAAAAGCAAACGGTTCTTTTAGGGAATCGTTACAGACTGGGTGGTTAACTTCGGAAGTTCTTACTGAAACTTTAAAGAAGTTTACGACATCTGGAGCAAACGAGTATGTTGCAAAATATACAGGTTTGTCCAAAGAAGCAGTTGCTGCCGCTTTAAAGGAAGCCGAAGCCAGATACGGTGAAGCGAATGCTATTGATAAGGCTGCCGAATCACTTGCTAAAAAATCAGGCAAAAACAAACAAGAAATCAAAGAGGCTCTTCAGTTTGCCAAAACCGCCGAAGATGCGGCCACAAAAGTTAAGACACTCACACAGTTGTGGGACGTTCTTAAAGAGGCTGCTCAGTCTGGTTGGGCTCAAACTTGGCGTTTAATAATTGGCGACTTTGAAGAAGCTAAAGCATTATTCACCCCATTATCGGAATTCTTAACCGATATTATAAATAAAGTATCCAACGCTAGAAACGATTTGTTGGAAAGTGCTTTAGGTATGGGGTTCGAGAAACTTTATACCAGTTTGTCAAAAACTTTAGAACCGATTAAGAAGGTTACCGATGGCGCGAAAGATCTTACCGAGAAAGTTGGAAACGTTAAGTCTTCGCTCGGGGATCTTGGCAAAGTCGTAGACAGCGTAATAATAGGTAAGTTTGGTAATGGTGAGGAAAGAGTTGATAAGCTTACTAAAGCTGGCGAAAATTATTATAAAGTACAGAATAAAGTCAATGAGACTTTAGGAAATTCCTTCAGATACACGAAAGACCAAATTGCAGCGCAAGATAAATTACTTGCATCCCAGGGTAAAACCAGGAACGAACAGGATAAATCTGCTAAATCTGCGTCTGAAACCGAAAAAGAAACTACGAAATTAACCAAGGCTCAAAAGAACCAGCTTAAAGAGTTAGTTAAAATGACTGAAGAGCAGGCCAGAGCTAATGGGTATACTGATGAACAGATAAAGGCTCTTAGGGAGCTGCGAGAAACTGCCGATAGTCTTGGCATACCTCTCGATACTTTCATCGATAAAATGGACGAGATTAATGGTCGATGGCTATTACTTGATTCATTTAAAAACATAGGAAAAAGCATTGTTAAGATTTTCTCTTCAATAGGGAAGGCTTATAGAGACGTCTTCGAACCTATGAAGCCAGAACAATTATTCAATGCTATCGGGGCATTCCATAAGTTTACTTCGCAGCTAATCATTAGCGACAAAACTGCTGAAAATCTCAGGAAGACATTTAGAGGATTATTCTCTGTAATCGACATCATTACAACAATACTTGGTGGCGGTTTTAAACTTGCATTTACGGTAGTGTCGAGTGTGCTTAAAGCGTTCAATACAACCTTTCTTGGTTTTACCGGAATGATAGGTGACGCTATCTATAAATTCAATACTTGGTTATCAGAACACAACATAATAACCAAATTTATAGACAGCTTAACGGAAAAATTACCAGCACTTATAGATAAAATAAAAGAATTTATATCCTCATTACATATCCCAGAAGCATCGGCCGCGGCTTTCGCCAATATAGCCGAAGGTTTCCAAGCAATGTTCGAGATAATGCATGGGGCTATATCAAGATCTCTTACGACTGGAATAAAACTTATAACTGCCGTATTGCAATTATTTGGTACCAATCTTCTTGAGGTTGGAAGTAAAGTTGCGGATCTTGTAATAAAATTCCGAGATTGGCTTAAAGAGAATACTCTGCTTATAGATGGAATTAACAAGATAGCAAGTATCATAAAACTTGTAATTGACGCTGTAGCGAGATTTGCTAAAGCATTTATACAGCTTAAGCCGGTTCAAGATACGATCGAAAAGATCAAGAATGCGTTCGCTAAACTTAAGGATAAGTTGAACTTCAAGTTTACCGGAAATGGGCTGGAAAAGTTTTATAACATACTTAAAAGTCTTTTCGATAAGATCGAAAACGGTATTAAAAATCTTGACCAATCCAAATTTTTTAATGCTGGTTTAGACATTGTAGCCGGCTTAGCAAACGGAATCGCTTCTGGTGTTGGCAAAGCCATTGATGCGATTATAAGTGTCGGGCAAGCAATTATAGATAAGTTCTGTTCATTGCTTGGTATACATTCGCCATCAGTTGTCTTTATGGCGCTTGGCGGTTTTATAGTTGCGGGATTAATTCTCGGGCTAAAAGCTGCGTTACCTGGCGCATTTGATGTGCTTTCGACTTTTGCTCAGACAGTGATCACTGCGATAGCCGATATACTTCAAAATGGAATCCCGTTCATAGTCGATTTTATTAAGACAATAGGTTCGAAACTCTTTAACGCGTTTAAGAATTTCAATTTTACTATAACCGATCTATTCGTAGCCGGAACGCTGATTGGAATTCTTTTGTTGATAAAGAAGGCGCTCAGTATTACCGAAGGATTGGTATCACCGGTTAAGAATCTTGGCAAACTGATAAGTACATTTGATTCAACTATCAAATCGTTAGGTGTATCGGCAGGGAAGTGGATAAAAGCGAAAAAGTTTGAAGTGTATTCTAAAGCAATATTAAACTTCGCTAAAGCCATAGCTATATTAGCAGCTTCAGTATTCTTATTATCGAAGATAGAACTTACCGACCTTGCTAAAGCCATGGGAGCTATAACCATACTCGTGGGTTTATTAACGGCGTTAATCTTGGTGTCGTCTAAAGCGAGTGGATTAGCTGGGTTCGAGTTTGGTAAACTTTCGGTTATTCTGATAAGTTTGGGCGCCGCTTTAGTTCTCATGTCCATAGCTGTTAAAAAAATGGCTTCGGTGGACGCTAAAGCTGGTGCAAGAGCCGTTGGCGAAATAGTGATACTGATAGGCGCAATGGCATTGTTAATAGCTGCGTTTGGTCTTTATGTAAAAGATCCGGCAGCAGCGGCTAATATGAACAAAGCTGGAACGATGCTTTTGAGAATGTCGATTGCTATCGGAATACTCGCGCTTGCTATGAAAACTATAGCTGGAATATCTTGGGAAGGATTAGGAAAAGGTGCTGCTGTTATAAGTGGGATTATGGTATTCTTCATAATCTTTATACAGTTAGCCCAGTTCCTCGATGCAAATTCCAAGTATGCTTCGAAAGCCGGAACAATGCTTCTTCGTATGGCGGTTGCTATAGGTATTCTCGCCGTTACGATGAGAATAATAGCAGGTTTGTCATGGGGAGATATCAGTAAAGGTGCTGCTGTAATATCTGGTGCTATGGCTTTATTCTCAGGAATAATGGTTCTGTCAAGATTCGCTGGAGCAAACGCTGCAAAAGCCGGAGCCATGTTCCTAATGATGTCTGTTGCCATAGGCATGCTAGTTCTCACTATAAAAGCTATAGCTAAGATACCTGATGAAGATATTTACAGATCTACCGAGATAATAAAAGAGATCATGAAAATGTTTGCGGCGATTATGGTATTATCCGCATTCGCCGGAGCAAACGCTGCAAAAGCTGGAGCCATGTTCCTCATGATGTCGGCTGCAATAGCTATACTTATGGTTACTATAAGATTTATAGCTAGTATATCTGATGAAGAAGTAAACCGCGGAATGAACGTTATCATGTCTATCATGATGCTGTTTATGAGTGTTATGTTACTTTCGAATTTTGTTGGTAAAAATGCTGATAAAGCCGGTTCGATGTTTATAAAGATGTCGGCGGCAATATTGATACTTGTAGCGGCCATCGCTATACTAAGTATTTTAGATCCTGCCGATGTAATAAGAGGAACTGCTTGCATAGGAGCGATGCTTGCATTATTCGCAGCAATAATGTACATGAGCAAATATGTAACCGAATCTTACAAAACTATATTGATGATAGCTATAGTTATAGGATTGCTTGCGGCTTCATTAGTTGTTTTATCGTTACTCGATCCCGATCGTTTAGCTGGCGCGTCCGTGGCTATGGGAACTCTCATGTCCATATTTGGTATAGTAGTTAAACTTTCCGATCAAGTGCAATCATCGATGGGAACGCTTGTTGTCATGACTATTGCTATTGGCATGATAGCTGGAGCATTATATCTCATTGCTCAATTACCGACTGAATCGGCATTAGTCGCAGCAATATCGTTATCCGCAGTTATGCTTGCGATGGCTGCTTCATTAGCGATAATCAGTAAAGCTGGCGCGATAACCCCTATGGCAATTGTGGCCATGGCCGCCATGGTTGTTGTCATGGGTATGATAGCAATAGTTCTCAGATGGATGAATTCATATGATGTTAATCCATCTATTGAAACGGCATTGGCTTTATCTACGCTTATGCTTGCGATGTCCGCAGCATTAGTAATACTCGCAGCCGTAGGTGCTGTAGCAGCGCCTGCTTTAATCGGCGTTGGTGTGTTACTTGCTGTAGTAGCAGCTCTCGGAGCATTTATTGTAGGTATAGGAGCACTATTCGAGAATGTACAAGGACTCGAAGGTTACCTTGACGCCGGAATCGAAATACTTGTTAAATTGGGAGAAGGAATAGGCAGATTTATAGGCGCTTTAGCTGGTGGCGTACTCGAAGGAGTAGCGTCCACATTACCTGCGGTTGGTATGCAGCTTTCCGCATTCTGGATGTCTATACAACCGTTTGTGGAAGGCATTAAAAGTGTCGATCCTAGTACAGCAGAAGCGGCTAAGAATCTCGCAACAGCTATATTAGCCATAACAGGCGCGGGAATACTTGACGCGATATCAAAATGGTTAACCGGTGACAGCTCAATGGCATCATTCGGAAATCAGCTTGTGGCATTCGGTCTTAGTATGAAAGCTTATGGAATGGCAGTAGCTGGTATAGATACCGAGGCTATAACAGCATCTGCTAAAGCAGCCAAAGCACTTACCGAAGTAGCTAATTCGCTTCCTAAAGAAGGTGGTATTTGGCAGTCGTTAGCTGGTGTTAAAAGTATTGGATCATTCGGAAATCAGCTTGTAGCGTTCGGTCTTGGTATGAAAGCTTACAGTCAGGCAGTAGCTGGCATAGACGCCGAGGCTATAACAGCATCTGCTCAAGCAGCAAAAGGTTTAACCGAAGTGGCTAATTCGCTTCCTAAAGATGGAGGCTTTTGGCAAGAATTAGCGGGTTCTCAGGATATTGCTTTATTCGGTTCTAAACTTATGTTATTCGGTGTTAGCATGAAAGCTTACGGACGGTCTGTCGCTGGGATAGATACCGAAGCTATAGTCGCATCCAGTAAGGCTGCTAAGGCTCTTGTTAAAGTGGCTAATTCGCTTCCTAAAGATGGAGGAGTATGGCAATCGTTAGCCGGCAGTAAAGACATATCGTCATTCGGAACAAAACTTAAATCCTTCGGAAAAGCCATGAAGGGTTACGCTGATGAAGTTGGAAGTATAAATTCTGGTGCTATTAGTTCGTCAGCATCGGCGGCTAAATCGATAATCAGCGTGGTTAAAAAGACGGCTGATGTCGACACAAGCGGCGTAAGCAAATTTGTAAAAGCTGTTAAGAAACTTGGCGAAACCGACATGGATAGCGTCAACAGTGCTTTCAGTAATGCTGGATCAACAGCTAAAATGGTTAAAGCTGGCGTAAACATGATTAAATCTGTCGGATCAGGAATTAAATCAAGTTCTGGTTCAGTGAAATCCGCTGCTAAAAGTGCGGCAAGCTCGATTTCAACGTCGTTCACTTCGCAGAGTGGTTCTATGGTTAGAGCCGGTTCAACGTTGATAAACGCCCTTGCTAGAGGAATGAATTCTAAAGCGGGTGCGGCTAGAACAGCAGCGAAACATGTTGCTTCATCGGCCGCCAGTGCGATATCCGGAACCCGTAGCTCATTTTACTCAGCGGGTAGTAGTGCAGCAAGCGGTTTCGCATCTGGAATCAGTTCCGGTTCATTCGCTGCCGCAACCGCGGCAAGAGCCATGGCATCCGCAGCTGCAAGAGCGGCTAAAGATGCTCTCGATATAAACTCGCCATCGAAAGTATTTATGCGTATAGCTAAATCAGTTCCGGAAGGTTTCGCTTTAGGTGTGAGCCGCAATGTCGGAATGGTTATCGATGCTACCAAATCCATGGGCGGAACTGCTATAACGTCTATGAAATCTGCTTTAACAAATGTCGGTAAGGTCATAGATTCCGATATGGATATTAATCCGACCATTGCGCCTGTTGTGGATTTGAGCAATGTTAAATCGGGTGTTGGTGCTATCAACGGTATGTTCGATAAAACCATGAGTATCGGAGTGATGGCTGACGCAAACGCTATAAATATGTCAATGAATCGAAGAAGTCAAAATGGAGTTAATGATGATGTTGTATCTGCCATAAGAGACCTTGGCAATGCGATAAACAATTCTTCCGGCGATTCCTACACCATTAATGGCGTAACATATGATGACGGAAGTAACATCACGGATGCTGTTAAATCTATAGTTAGAGCAGCTAGAATAGAAAGGAGGGTATAAATGGCCAAAGTAACAAAACTTAAACTCGCTCGATTAACTGAAGGTGGCGAACGAGAATATTTGGCTACTTGGTCGTTCGGCAGAAAACATGTAAATAACTATTCAGTTCAGTTTCAGTATTATGCCGAAACCTCCAGAACAGCAAAAAACAAAAAAGGAAAAATCTACAATGTTTGGGCTTGGGTTGATGGTAGTTCGAGCACTGTAACGCATAGACAAGCGACTTACAGTGCTCCCGAAGGAGCTACTAGAGTGCGGGTTAGGGTTAAACCAAATTCTACCAAAACAAAAAAGAAAAAGAAAAAGAAAGTTTACTGGTGGACCGGACAGTATTGCTCATACAAATGGGCATATGTATACGACTATTATGCTCCTGAAAAACCAAGCGCGCCTACGATATCTGTAGAAGATAAACAGATAACCGTAAGTTGCAAAAATCTCGATCCACTCGCGGATTTAGTAACATTTCAGTTTGTTAAAAATGAAGGCGTCGGAGATAAAGGTAAAACGTGGACTGTGGATGTAACACCTAATCTTAATTCGGCGTCTTACTCATTCAATAGCGAATCCGGTTGTAAATACCGAGTTCGGGTTAAAGCCAGAAACATTGTATCTAGAACAATAACTACGGGTACTGGAAAGAAGAAGAAAACTACCGTTAAAAAATATAGTTATTGGTCTGAGTATAGTGAATATACCGACAATGTGGAAACGGCTCCATTACCGCCAACGAATTTAAAAGTTTCTGTTAAGTCCGAAACATCAGTGTTACTAACTTGGACGACGGCTACAATTGCGGACCATTACACAATTTTCTATGCCAATAGTCTTGAAGAGCTGGAACAAAAATCGGGTGAAAGCTATAAAACGCAAAACACTGAAGATAACAGTTCTAGTTACATATTAACCAGCTTAAATTCTGGAGAAGTGTGGTATTTCCGAGTTAAGTCTGTCAACTCTAATAACATCGAATCTGTTAATTACACAGATACCGTGCAAGTTGCTTTGGGCGGCGAACCGGAAGCTCCTACGACATGGTCTTCGGTTTCTGTCGCGTATATTGGAGAAACGGTTAAACTATATTGGGTTCATAACTCTGAGGATGGTTCGGATCAGATTAAGGCAAATATCGAAGGTGTTGTTGACGGAAAAGTCGTTTTAAACGAAACGGTTAACAATACTAAAGATGAATACGGTGAATATTCTGACAAAATCAGTGTGTATGAACTAAACACGTCATCTTATAAAGATAGCGATGAGCTTATGTGGCGTGTTCGCACTATGGGTGTTACGAACAAATACGGTGAATGGTCTGTACAGAGATCTATTAAGTTATACGAGAAGCCGTCCTTACTAATCAACGTAAATGATAAGAACGGCAATGAAACGGATATTGTGGATCAGTTTCCAATAAACTTAAAACTTTCTACTGGCCCGGCCACTCAAACACCGATTGGCTATAATATTTCTATAATATCGACAGAAACATATGCTGCCGTTGATGACACGGGTAACACTACCTATGTAAACACTGGCGAAGAAGTTTTCACAAGATATATAGAAGGCAACGGCCTGTCGAGTGATGTATCATTGACGTTATTGCCGAGCGACATCGACATTCAAAATGGAATAACCTATAAGGTTACCGGAATGGCAAGTTTTGATTCTGGATTGTCTGCTGACTGCCCAGAGACTGGAAATAATCCGGAAACGTTTATAGTGGCTATCGAAGATGAACAGTATGACATTAACGCCACAGTTGAATACAATGAAGACGATATGACCGCTAATATTTCTCCTTATTGCACGTTATCAGAAGCTAGTGGGTTGGAATTCTTAGTTGATAGGGAAGGAGATTATTTGTCTGACAAAGATGGTAATTTCCTCATCGGGATATTCTCGCCGAACAACAATACAGAAGACGATCCAGAAGAGGTAGATAGCGATGTTATCGATTATGCAGAAGGCGTAACATTATCGGTTTATAGAAGATCCGCGAATGGCAAATTCGTTGCGATTGCCACAGGCATAACAAATGATGGAACCACTATAACCGACCCGCATCCGTCTCTTGATTATGGTAGATATCGTGTGGTTGCCACATCCGAGTCTACAGGAGCTATAAGCTATGAAGACATAATCGAACCGATAGATGAAACATCTATAATCATTCAGTGGAATGAAGAATGGAGCGATTTCGACGGTGACGATGAAGATGACGAAACTCCTATATGGACTGGATCGTTGATTAAACTTCCTTATAACATAGACGTTAGTGAGTCTAATTCATTGGATGTGTCGCTCGTGTCGTATATAGGAAGAGAGAGACCGGTAAGTTATTATGGTACACAGCTCGGAGAAAGTTTTAGCTGGTCTTGTGAGATAGCTAAGGATGATAGCGAAACACTATATCAGTTACGCCGTTTGGCTGTATACCAGGGTGATGTTTATGTTCGTGAACCATCTGGACTTGGTTTCTGGGCTCAGGTATCCGTATCATTTAACATCAAACACAAGAGTACAACTGTACCAGTAACACTCAATATTAAACCGGTAGAAGGAGGTATGTAATGGCTATAGATTGGACCAAATCGATGATACAAACATACGATTTCTACGAGGTTGATCCTGCCACTTGGAAAAATAAGAGGAAGCTCACCGATATACTCAAGTTCAATATTAACAGAGATTCGTCCGCAGAAACCTTAGGCAGTGCTACAATAGACTGCACTGAGAATCTCGGAGAATTATACACCAGAGCTTATATGACACCAATTCAAAATGGAATAAAATACAATATTCCTTTAGGTACTTACATAGCTCAGACACCATCTGAAAGTTTCGATGGGCGGGCAACATCCATATCTTTAGATGCGTACTCGCCGCTATTAGAGTTGAAAGATACTCGTCCGCCCATCGGATATACCGTTTCTAAGAATGCAAACATCATGGAAACTGCGGTTAGGTTATGTCGAGAGCATATGAGAGCCCCGGTTATTCCTCCGATCGATGACAAAAGTAAAACGCTGTTTGATGATTTCGTAGCGGAGACAGATGACACGTGGTTAACGTTTCTTACGGATCTCATAGCGAATGCAAATTTTGAATTCGGTTTGGATGAGCTTGGCCAAGTTATATTTGAGCCAATCAAAGACACCGCCTCAATGCAGCCGGTTTGGGAGTATAACGATTCGAATAGTTCTATCTTATATCCAGACATTAGTGTTGAAAGAGACCTCTACGGTATACCAAACGTCGTAGAGGTTATTTTTTCATCTAACAGTGGCAGAAGTATATATTCGAAGATCGTCAATGATGATAAAAACAGTCCAATATCGACAGTGAATAGAGGAAGAGAAATACATTACAGAGATACAAGTCCTGGTATATCTGGTAATCCAACTCAAGGTATGGTGGACGAATACGCTGAGAAACTTCTTCGCAATTTGTCTACACTGGAATACACCGTATCATATAAACACGGTTTCTCCCCTGTAAGAGTTGGGGATTGTGTTCGTTTAAATTATAGACGAGCCGGAATTAAAAACGTTAAAGCTAGAATAATAAGCCAAACTTTCTCGTGTGAGACAGGATGTTCTGTCACCGAAAAAGCGGTTTATACGAATAGATTGTGGGGTGATTAAATGGCAAAACAGAGAGATGTAACCGCCCTCGAACCGTTAACAAGTTTTAGCGATAGCGGTTATGTATTAGTCGTTCAGGACAGCGAAATTTATGCTTTACCTAAAAGTATATGGGCCAACGAAGTACACGCTCAGTATGAGTCAAAACTTGCCACTTGGAAGTCCGAGTTTGATACATGGTATGCAAGTGTAAAAGGTACTTTTACAAACAATGATTCACAGGCTGCCGATATTGCAACATTAAAGACTCAGATTGCGAAATGCGTGATGGATGATGATGGAATCATAAAGAAAAACGATACAGTTTATTTGCTGCCGGCTGATTCGGTCAAAATGGATGACGGGGAAACAGTTGAAGCAAGTATAACAAGTTTGCAGACCACCATCGAGTCTCATACCGCTGCTATAACTGGCGTTGGGGCATATTCCGAACTTGCGCTAGAGAATCCTATAAGTATTGTTAGTGGTATTGCTACAACAATTCAGTCTATAACATTTACGACGGCCGGAACTTATCTGATAGATACAGATATAAACTTCGAAGCGAATGGGAATGGCATAAGGGTTTGCAAGATTTCTCCAACAACAAATGATACAGAGATGACGAGAAGCGCGGTTACAACAGTTCCGGTTACAGGCGTTGGGACAGGCGTAACATTCCAAACAATCGTCAATGTCACAGCAGGTAAAGTATATTATATAAACGTTCGTCAGACATCAGGAACGGCGTTAAACGTTAATTCGAGATGTAGAATAGTTAAATTAGCTAATCCGAATACATGATAAGGTGGTGATACTATGGAATTAGCAAGCGATCTTATTAAACAATTTGTCGATGCCACAAATGATTCCAAATCATCCACTAAAATTGATAAAACTCTAAATGCAACAGCAGTCGTGAATGAAGATGGAGTCTTTGTAAAGATTGATGGATCTACTGTCACGACTCCTGTTGTAATGGCTGCGGATGTTCGAAACGGCGACCGGGTTTTGGTTACCATTGAGAATCATCAGGCTAATATAATCGGTAACATCAGTAGTCCTGCTTCAGGAAGAGGGGCAAGTGACTTATATGCTGAAACATTAAAAGAAGACGGAAGTATAGAACCAAGCGGTTCTCTTGCGCCTGCAAAAGTATTTGTCGATACGTTGACGGCTAAGAATGTTACCGCCGATTCAATTCTAGCCGATAGCGCTAAGATCAAAAAACTCGAAACTGAGAAGATCTCCGCCACAGATGCGGATTTGAAATACGCTAAGATAGACTTTACTAACATCGGCGAGGCTGCTATGGAACATTTCTACTCCAAATCCGGTCTGATCAAAAATGTAACTGTCGGAGATCAGACTATAACCGGAGAACTTGTCGGCGTAACTATCAAAGGCGACATCATCGAAGGCGGAACTGTTAAAGCCGATAAACTTGTGATCAAGGGTGAAGATGGTCTGTTCTACAAACTCAATGTTGACGCTTTAGGAGAGACCACCGCGTCTTCTGATATAAAGTATCAAAATGGTTTAGACGGTTCAGCTATCATAGCCAAATCCATAACCGCCGAACAGATAAGCGTGAAAGATTTAGTCGCTTTCGGTGCTACCATAGGCGGTTTTAAAATCGGCGACGATTCTATATATTCCGGGGTAAAGTCTACCGTGAATAATACCACCAGGGGTATATATTTAGACAATGACGGACAGTTTTCTTTCGGCGATAATAGCAACTTCATCAAGTTCTACAAAGATACAGACGGAAAATATCGTTTAAAGATATCAGCCGAAAGTCTAGAATTCGGCTCTAGCGGCTCGAGTGTTGAAGAAGAGATAAGTAATCTAAAAGATGAAATAAGTACCCAAGTCATAATTAATTCATCACAGGGAACAACATTTAAAAATAATGATGTATCTACAGTTTTAAACATTATTATAATTCGCGGAACCCAATATATAACAGATATGACTACGTTGAGAGCGGCGATGGGTAACAGCGTACATCTACAATGGAAGTACCAAAAGCCAGATGAAGATGAGATGGGTGTTATTTTGTCTTCAGACACTCGCTTAAAAGACGAAGGGTTTACGTTTATAATATCGCCTGACGATGTTGACGAACGTATAACATTCTTTTGCGAACTTATGCGATAAATGAAAGGAGAATAAAATGGCAACTAAAACTGGAATAGGCCAAATTACTTTACAAGATTTAACAGACGGTTATAGCGTTAATCTGACATCAGAAAATGCTGTTTTTTCAGGAGGGGATAGTGGAGTTCCAATCGGTCTAAGTGCAACCACGCAAATAACCGCATATACTGGAGCTGTCCAGATGACAAATGTATCTGTAACTAAAGCCGATATAACTTTACCGACTGGTATCACAGCAGACGTTCAGAATAGTGGGACATCTACGGTGTCTATAACATTCACAACAGGGACCGGATTCACCACTCCATGTTCTGCGACCATACCCGTTGTTATAACAAATGGAAGCAGCAAAATAACAATGAATAAGAAGTTTTCTTTCACGGAAGCGCCGAAAGGAAACACCGGTGCAACCGGAGCCGCTGGTAAAAGTATTACCGGAGTAACCAATTATTATTTAGCATCATCTTTGAATACAGGTGTGAAGACATCTGATGACGGTTGGACTCCTACGATGCAGGCGACTGACACGACTAAGAAATACTTATGGTGTTACCAGTCTATTGCATATTCTAGCGGAAGTCCTACAACCACCGTACCAGTTATCATCGGAACTCATGGGGCTACTGGCGGAACAGGAGCAACTGGTAAAGGTATTTCGAAAGTTGAGAATTATTACTTAACGACTGCATCTGCTTCGAATGTAACTGTAGATACTAGCGGATGGTCAAAAACGCCAACGGCTACTGATACGACTAAGAAATATATTTGGTGTTATCAGCTTATAACTTATACGGATACCACCGCATCGAAAACAACACCCGCTATCATCGGAACTCATGGAGCTACCGGGGCTACCGGATCAGCAGGAGCCGATTCTATTGCGGTATTTATATATTCTTCTGGACCTCAGTTCTTTAGAAATAATACAGGTTCCACAACTCTTACGGCTATGGTTACTGTTGGTGGTGTTGAACAGACTATAACAGCCGCCGGTGTTTGCGGTTCTTTAGGAAGTATCAAATGGTACAAAGATAGCGGAACCACGCCGATTGCGACTGCCAAATCCATAACAGTAACCGCTGACGACATCGATGGCCAGGCAGTATATTGGGCAAAATTAGAGTAAAGGAGAATGCTTTATGGCTGTACATCAAGCACAAATAACACTCTACAAAATAGTTAATGTGGAAAGTACAACCAGGTATTATTTGTTGCAGAGTTCGACGGCCACAGCACCGGCTAGGCCAACGGTCAACCCTCCTGGAGGAAATTGGGTTACAGCGGAACCCGCATATACTTCTGGTTCTACCAATACGCTATATTTTGTAGATCTTACCGTTTATAGCAATATTCTTCCGGACTCTAACATTAACTACAGTTACTCCCTAGTCTCCAAATCTAGCAGTTACGAGGCGGCTAAGGAAGCCTACAACAAAGCAACGGCTGCCGGAGATAAGGCTGATAGTGCGAGCGATAAGGCGGATGGTATACAGATAGACCTCGACAATAAAGACGTTAACACATTCAGCGCTTTATCCATCGACGGCGGTGAAACGTTAGCGTCATATAATCTTGCAGATTATCTAGAGTCTGGAACTTTAACTAACGGCGCAGAAGCGGATAGCACAACACATATTCGTTCGAATGAGTATATCAAAGTTTCAGAAGGTGAGGTATATACATGGAATGTGAAAAATGCATCCGGTACGGCAGTGATACCTACAACATTTTTCTACAACTTAAATGAAAGTACAGGAGCGTATACATATTTAAGCTCACAGTCTACGAATAATATCACTGTCCCAACAAACGATAATGTCTATATACGTTTCACGATGGTTGAGATTCGAAGCGACGAAGTTGATACTATTTGTACGTTAGCCATTAACGGTATTGACAATTTGCTAAATGATAGTTCGGCAACTATATATATCGGATTATACTCAACGCTCAATGCATATGCCAGTGTCGATCCCGATGATTATAAGTGGAGAATGGCCGATTCTATGATATTGGCAAATAGTCAACTTTTATTCGATGCACTGAATAATAAACTATATGACGAAACGAATGGCGACATCAAGAAGCTTACGGATGCGGTTGACGACGCACAGAAAACTGCCGATAATGCCAATACCAAAATTGATAACCGTAACAAATATATACAGATCCTTCCAAACGAGGCGACCATCAGACTTTTGGCGGATGGTGATGGCGTTAATCCTAGTTCCGAAGTCAAAATGACCAGCGATAAAATTTCGTTCAGTCACGATGGTGTAGAAGGAGCTTATATAGGTTATCCGGACGCTGAGCAAAGTGATAGAACTGCTATGGCAGCAAACAAAACTTATATAACGGAAATGTATCCACGAGCTGAAGATCCTGCCAGCGATGGTAATTGGATAGGAAGTCTTTGTTGGGTTGCTAGAACAAACGGACATTTGTCTTTAAAGGTGGTGAAATAAAATGGCTACAGTAACAAGTTCAACGTTTAATGACGACTTTAAAGCATATATGACATATAGCACGAGTAGTACAAGCACTAGTTACAAGGTGAGTATATCCGCAGCCGGAGTTTATATCGGTTGTTCTTATGCCAGCTATCCATGGAAGACAACTCTTTCCGCTACCGATAAAAGTTCTATATCTGGTACTAAAAGTACAACCAGGCTAACCAAGGGTTATCACGAAGTTAAAGACGGAAGTTTTTCATGGACCAGGAAAACAAGTGCATACAATGTAACGGTTAAAGTTACTACTAAAAAGAATATATCAGGTGGTGGCTCGGGATCAAGATCGGTAACATTTACAGTACCCGCATTACCATCATACACGATATCATACCATGCTAACGGTGGTTCAGGAGCACCGTCTAGTCAGAAGAAGTATTACGGCAAGTCTATCACACTATCAACAACCAAGCCTACTAGAACTGGCTATACATTTCTAGGATGGTCTTTGACTTCCGTAGCAACCTCTGCTACATGGTCAGCTGGTAGTACTTATAGCACAAATGCATCCGATACCCTCTACGCGGTATGGAGAGCTAATACGTACACAGTATCATTCAATGCTAATGGAGGAACTAGCGGATCGGTCACCAGTTTAACCAAAACATACGATAAAGCGTTAACTCTTCCTACCTCGGCTCAATCTCCGACGAGAAAGAATTGCGCGTTTCAAGGATGGTCCACGTCACCCTCAGCGTCAACAGCGACTTGGACGGCCGGTAGTTCATATTCTGTAAACATAACCGCTAACACAACTCTTTATGCGGTTTGGAAGGCTACATATGTTTCGTCGACTATATCAAAGTTATCTGCGAAACGAACAAATTCTTCAGGCGCGGAGGCTGACGAAGGAACATATGGTGTCGTGGCATTCGTTTGGAATAACGGGACAATATCGGGTTCAGCTATAACGCCGTCCAGTATTATAGTGCAATGCAAAGCTGTTGGGGCTACTTCATGGAATACTGTGTATACGGCTAGCAGTTTCACAAACAAAACTATAACCACGCCAGCATTTAAAAATGGATCGGCAGCTCTAAACGCTGAAACACAATATGATATCAAAGTTACTATAACGGATTCATATGGTACAACCTCTGCATCGACATTTATATCCAAAGCACAATATATTATAGATGTGGATCCTAACGGTAACGGTATAGCTTTCGGAGCTGCGTGTTCAAGAACTGGTTTATCTACTTCCTGGAATATGTATATGGACAATGATAAAGCTATATATTCCGGCAGTTCCGATAGAACGAAATGGTATAGCATGGTGGAATTAAACACTTCTGACACGTTCCATTTCGGATATGGCGGATATAATAATAGTTTCGGAAACACATATTATAACGGAAATACGGTGAAAGTACGGTCTAGATCTGATGTTGACATATGGTCCGAGAATGGCCCAATGACTTTGACTTCTAATGGTAATAAGCTAGTGATAACTTCCGCCACTGATTTGGAATTAAGATCTAGCGGAAATATAAACATGTTTCCAAAAGGCGGCACAACTGATTATCAGCTATATTACGCTGCTGGAAAATCGATAAATTACCATATCACCAGCAGCGGTTTCATATCAAATTCCAGTAAGTCCTTATATTTCACGGCATATTTTTCTAGACCCATAGTTAATGCTGCGACTGTAACAGTGGCGTCGTATACAGACGGCGGTTTTAAAATTCGGCAGAACGGTAAATATTTGTTTGGATCGACCTCGACTTCTTTTAAGAAGCCGTCCTCATATTCGGTAACTGCGGTTAACAATAATTATATTCGTATAAAGGCTGATTTCTCGTCGACGACAAATGCTGTGAATAATGATACTTGTGGCTTCGACTGGTACGGAACTATCACGTTTAGTTAATGGAAAGGAGAGTGATGTTATGGCTTTGTTTAAGTCTGTAAGACAGGATGACGGCGTTACCACAAATTATCATCGTATTATATCGTTGAATTTATGGCCTAATAGTCATATTTCTATCGGTGTTTTATCGTATGTAAACGAGGAATCACGACGCGATAATAATATTTTAGGTACGCCGTATAACCGTAGTACGACATACGAAATAGACTATGATGAAAATATGTCAATCACTGGCGCTTACGAATATCTGAAAACCCTTCCGGAATTCGAAGACGCAGAAGATGTTTAAGGAGGAGATAAGTATGAATTTTAGTATTTCTTGGGTCAAAGCGGCTCTTATAAGAGCTCTGAAAACTGTATGCCAGACGGCTATCGCCATGATTGGTACGGCGGCTGTTATGAGCAATGTTGATTGGAAGATGGTTGCAAGTGCTGCTTTGCTCGCGGGTATCATTTCGATACTCACGTCTTTAGCAGGCCTTCCAGAGACTACATACGATACTGAAAATCTCGGAGGAGAATCCACGGTGAGTAATGGTGATTTAGTTCACGAACTGACCGATCCAGGCGATGAAGAAGGTGATGACTAATGGCTGCAACAGGCGCAAAAGTAATAAAAACCGCTGAGAAATATCTCGGTAAAGGCGGAACGTTCGTATGGAATTATTACGGATTAGCTAAGGGCACTGCATGGTGCGCGGCATTCGTATCATATGTGATGAACAAGGCAGGTGCTAAATCGTTATTCTACGATGGAAAACCTGTCTTTTATGTTCCATACGCTCAGCAGTGGTTGAAGAAGCATTGCACTCACGTCAAAATGGCGAATGCTAAGGCTGGGGATATCGTTATATTTACCTGGGATGGTAACGGCTATAACTCAGAAAGAGGTAGCAGAGACCATATAGGATTTGTCCGCAAGGCTGGCACAAGCTCTACAGTATATACAATAGAAGGTAACACTTCCGGCAGCAAAGTTGCAAAACGTACAAGAGCTTCCAGGTATATTTACGGTATCTACAGACCTAAATATTCAACAGCTAAAAAGAAAACTACAACAGCCAAGAAGGAAGCGAATAATGTGAAACCTAAAGTATATTTATCACCATCGAACCATGGAACCAACCAGAACAAATGTTTAAAGTCTAAATGCTACGAGGACAAGCATACCAGACCGATAGCTGAGGCTTGCGCTAAGTATCTCAGACAGTCGGGTATCGATGTTAAAATCGCGGCTAAGAAAACAAGCGTTCTAAAAGGTTCACGGACGAAGGAAGCAGATAAATGGGGAGCGGACTTATATATTCCTATTCATACAAATGCTTGCGATGACAAGAGTGTAAGATATCTGATGTTCATGTGCGCTAACACGACTGGGAAGTATGAGAAAGCTTATGAGAAAATTGCCCCATCAGTGAAGGCTGTATATCCTGGAGGAGATACCAAATTTGTTAAGAGGACTGATCTTTATGAGATAAACAATCCTAAAGCTTTAACTTTCTATTGCGAGATGGGGTTCCATACAAACAAGAAAGACTGCGAAGAGTTTATTCATAAGTCTGACATGGTTGGTAAAGCTCTGGCAAAAGGTATATGTAAATATTTCGGAAAGACTTTCACCGATAGTACATCCTCATACAAGGTTAAGATTACCGCGGATGAACTCAATATTCGTGAGGGGGCTGGAGTAAATACTAAAGTCGTAGGTAAAGTTAAGAAAGATGGAATTTATACGATAGTAAAAACCTCCGGTAATTGGGGCAAACTCAAATCCGGTGCAGGCTGGATTTCTCTTAAGTATGTCGAAAAGTGCAGGTGATGTGCGTGGGTTACATATTTTCAGGCCTTGTAAGTCTGAGCGTAGCTATATTGGCCTACGTGATCCAGTCTTTAATCAAAGAGAATCGCAGACTACGCGATGCGGACCGTATAAAAGAGGAAGCTCTTGCGGAAGGCGTTACGTGTCTTCTCAGGGTTAAACTGATCGAATACCATAGCAAATACACTCAAGCAGATCGAGTATCTTCTCATGGATATGAAAATTGGTTTGAGATGTATCACGCCTACAAAGGGTTGGGTGGTAATGGTATGGTAGAGCATATGAAAGAAGAAATGGAAGAACTCCATATAAAGAATTAAATAAGAAAAAGGCTCCGTCACTACGACAGGGCCTCTTCTTTTTGCTTCGCGTAAAAAAACAACATATATTATGAAAGATATTATTAACTATTTATGGAGGTATTGTTTATGAAAAATGATGTATTTACAAATAAGGAATATTTAATTTATGTTATTAACGAGCAGACTAAGGTGGATAGCGTTAGACATAGTCTATACCGCCACGCAGATTCTAGTGAACTACGTATATTAGATCACGGAGAATGCGGCGGTAGTCACTATGTATGGCATATCCAGAGCTGGGATGCTATGTTTATGACTATTAAAAGTTCTTTACGCAGTCTTATACGTGATGGTATATGTTCAATAGGCGACATCAAAATAGTTGAAAATTTTCAAAAGAAGGAAGCTTAACCGCTTCTTTTCTTTTCGCTTTACAAACCTTGATATGACGCTTGGGGATTCGCGAAATTTACAACGCCTATTATGAGAGAAAGAAGGGTAGCTTAACTTGATGTTAGATGCAGATTATATAGCAGTAAACCTGATTTGACCTAGCTTGACTAGGCCGATAAAGGACGTCCCCGGAGAGGTAAGGGACACTTCAGGAATGTGAAAACTATATAATGTTAATCCCTGTTGGGCAGAAGCCCGAACCGTATAACAGTAATGTTATATGATCTACCACTTTCTCTTTTTTTTGTTATTTTTCAGGAAGGAGGTGAAATAATATGTTTAGACGAGATCCATATATAAGTCATATAGCAAATGCTTACACGACCGCTATAAACATTCTAGCTGTCGAGTATTTAATAAAAACCGACGATAGAGATGAATATTCTAGACGAATCAATCAAGTTTATGAATTAACCGAAGCCGAGCTGGATGTTTTACATATTTATCTTTCGTTAAACAGGCATACTTCTTCTCTTGGGGCGATGATTACCCAGGGTGACTATGAATATCAAAGAGAAGAGTTGTTGTATTTCTTAGATCATCCCGAAGAAAGACTATAAGTGTAAAAGAGGCTCCGTCATTACGACAAGGCCTCTTCTTTTTCTCCTATAAACCTTGCTATTCCGCTATCGGTATCATGTATATCCCCATGAATGAGGACTTAAATGTACCCTAAATTAGTTACACTTAAGTTCTATGGTTATTTTATAAGGAGGATTGTAGTACTGCATACCTTTGGCGGATTGCATACTATATTTCTCCGCATTCTCTTTTGTTATTTGCACGATTGGGTCACGCTCGTATATCATCTTATTGACCACTGTTTTGAGGTATTGATTTTTGGTCTTAGCATCTAACTTTTCATCTTCCAATATTCTTAAAGCATCTTTAGTCTTTATTAACTCTTCTTGATAGTTAATATGTTTTGGAGCGGAGTCCTTAGCTTTGGCCAACGCTTTATTTACTTCCTCTTTTTCTTTTAGCACTTTCTCATTGAGTTTAACAAAAATGTGTTGTGGTAGCCTTTTAGCGGGATCTGGGTCATATTGTGCCTCCCATTGCTCCATCTCTTTCTTTTCAAGGTTGGCGAGTTGCTTTGTAAGTCTTCCGATCAAGTCTCTATGAAGCTTTACAGAATCGTCCCGGTCGTTCTCTATACGAACCTCAAAGTCGCTTATACAGTCTTTAAGAACTTTACGGACGTATTCAAACACTTCGCTATATTTTACAGAACCTGATTTACAATGAACTTGGTTATTACATACAAGTTTGGGTGAGGCATATTCTACACCATGTCTTGTGTAGGTGTTATAACCGATCTTATGCCCACATTTCTTACAGAACATAATTCCGCTGAATGGGTTTTTAAGAGTCAAGTCCCTACGAGTTCTATGACGTTTACCTCTTATTTCACGAGCCTTGTTAAATTGTTCTTCTGAGATGATGGCATCATGTTTGCCTTCGAATAATAAGAACTCGTCTACTTTCGCCTTCGGGCGAAGCTTCTTTATTTCTTGGTCCTCGATTATTTTCACAGTTTTCCGCCAATTCCAACGAACACAGCCAATATAATGGTGATTTTCAAGTATACTGAATATTATACTTGGTTTCCAGGTGCTATGGCCTGTTTTAGTCTTGGCTCCCAATTCTTCAAGTCTTCTGCATATCGCTGTTACACCTATATCCTCCTCGCAATACCAGTTGAAGATCATACGAACTATATCAGCTTGATCCTTACGTTCGATTAGAGTATGGTACGATTTCTTACCATCAAATTTCTCAATTCGATCAAAACCATAAGGCGCAGTTGAACCTACATAATTACCCTCTTTGACGCTTAATAATTTACCTCTAGCTTGAATCTTCTTGTAATATTCGAGATATTCGTTGCCTCGTTTGAGTTCTCGCTCAAAAGCATCTCTATCATATTCGTCACGCAAATCGTAAGTTTTCATAGGTGTGATTACATAAGTATTTGTGTATCTAAGTAACCTTATAAGTCTACCAGCATCCTCAAGATCACCACGACTCAAACGTTGCACGTCTACTACAATTATAGCTTTGACGGCTGGATCTTCTATATCTTTGAGTAAGCGAGTTATCTCAGGGCGTTCTTTAAGCGATTCGCCGCTGCCTACTTCCATATATTTGTTTTCTTGAGGGATAGGACCGCCTAGATATTTGACCGCGTATTCTTCAATGATCTTGCTATGCTTTTCAAGTATTTCATCAGTCGATAGTAAAGGATCATCAGTACGAGACTTTCTGCCGTACTCTTTTGTTTCATAATTGTAAAACGTTGGATATTCTTTATACATTCCGTTCTTCCTTTCTATGATGTACTGCCAGGGGTTAAGTTGGCATCACCTCCTTCGCGTAATTTTCAACTCCTATTATGAAAGGAGCGATTTGTATGACCATCAAACAAAAGTTCTGGACATTAGTCGGAAAATTTTTGTACAAGATCGGTTACTTACACGATTAATGAAAACAAGAAGATTGAGTCCTAACAAGGACTCTTTTCTTTTATTTTTGTCTCTGTGAAATTAAGAATCTACCATACTCCATTAACTTCTCATGCTCCTCATCAGTAAACGGATCCATACCAAATGCTTTGTGCCAGGCTTCTACATGTTTTACATACGCTTCGTTTACAGATGAATACACAGCCTCTTCTTCGCCATCTGATATTTTGGTGGAGATCATTTCTTTATCGCCCCACCCCATCAAATTCGCAGGCGTCGTGTCTAACGCCTCGGCAAGCGGGTTAAGGATACTCAATGGCAAATTCTCAATATCACCATTTTCGTATCTATATATGGTGGTTCGATTTTTACCTAATCTATCAGCTAGATCGTCAATAGACATACCTCTCTTCGTTCGTAAATTCTTTATTCGTTTTCCTATAGACATTATCTTGTCTCCTTTCTAACAATAATTATCATATATTAATATTTGCACATATGCAAACGAAAAGCAAATCTAGATTAGATATTTTGCATTTTATGCACGAAAAACCTATTGACAGAAAAATTGGAATGGTGTTATCTTTTAGTTGTTGCATGAAACGCAACTAGAAAGAGGTGTATGCATTGGACGCAAATAAATT
>ULQL01025317.1_pt1 | contig 22311 bp, 19 predicted proteins | sample 1954411 | NCBI WGS metagenome assembly ULQL01 (sample SAMEA4835654, study PRJEB28245) | human gut metagenome | biome: gut microbiome; material: fecal sample | place: Denmark | collected 2008 | reverse complement strand
ATAGGATTTTAATATGAAAATGCCTTTAAATCAAAATTTTTAAGGATATAATAGAAATAATGAACGCAGAAAAAGGACGTCCCGCAGACGTTTCCGCACGCCTTTTAAAAGAGATCCGCTCTTATGATTTCTTGGATTCGATAGGAGTGGAATATTACAGAATAGATCATGCTCCCGCAGATAAGATGGAAGCGTGTGCCGAAATAGACGCGAAGCTCGGGGCAACGATATGCAAAAATCTTTTCTTATGCAACAGGGCGGAAACGGATTTTTATCTTCTGATGATGAGGGCGGACAAACATTTTGTCACAAAAAACGTCTCGGCGCAGATAGGCTCTTCCCGTCTTTGCTTCGCCTCTGCGGAAAATCTCGAAAAATATCTCGACCTTACGCCCGGTTCCGTCAGTATTCTGGGGCTTATGAACGACAAAGAGCGCCGCGTGAAGCTGCTTGTGGACGAAGACGTGCTTCTGGGAGAGTATTTCGGCTGCCACCCCTGCATAAATACATCGAGCCTGCGCATAAAAACGACGGATCTTAAAGAAAAGATCTTTCCTGCGCTTTCCCATATGCCGAGAATAGTAAAAGTATAGTTTTAACGGCGGTAAAGCATAATATAAAATATCATAAAGATACATAAACGGAAATACCTTCAAAAGTATTTTATCCGCATTTATTGCAATATGATAGGTTAATGCGGTTTTCGGATTAAAAATAAACAAAAAGGAGAAGAAATCATGTACTGTACAAAAAAAATAACGGACGATCTTACATGGGTCGGCGCAAACGACAGACGTCTTGCCATGTTCGAGGGCGTTTATTCCGTTCCGAACGGAGTTTCGTACAACTCATATCTTCTTTGCGATGACAAGACAGTGCTCTTTGACACGGTCGATAAAGCCGTTTCGAAAATATTCTTTGAAAATGTAGCGCATACTCTCGGAGAAAGAAAGCTCGACTATATCGTGGTCCATCATATGGAGCCGGACCATTCCGCAACTCTTTCGGAGCTTGTTTTACGCTATCCCGAGGTAAAAATAATATGCAACGCGAAAATACTCGCGATGATAAAGCAATTCTTCGATTTCGGCGATGACGACAGATTTGTTATCGTCAAAGAAGGCGATACCTTCGATACGGGACATCATACGCTTAATTTTGTGATGGCACCTATGGTTCACTGGCCCGAAGTTATGGTTTCGTTCGATTCCGTTAGCGGAATACTTTTCTCCGCCGACGCGTTCGGCACCTTCGGCGCTCTCAACGGCGCGATATTTGCCGATGAAGTGGACTTCATGCGCGATTATCTCGACGAGGCAAGAAGATATTACACGAATATCGTCGGAAAATACGGTCCGCAGGTTATGTCTCTTCTCAAAAAGGCGGGAGCTCTCGATATAAAAATGATCTGCCCGCTCCACGGTTTTGTTTGGAGAGAGAAGATCGGGGATTATATAGACAAATATGTAAAATGGGCAACATATACTCCCGAAGAAAAAGGAGTTATGATAGCATATGCCTCCGTTTACGGAAACACGGAAAATACGGCGGAGATAATCTCCTCGCGTCTTCGTGACAAGGGAATAAAAACGGTGATGTTCGATGTTTCGGTGACGCCCGCTTCCGAAATAGTTGCGGCGGCGTTCAAATACAGTCATCTTGTATTCGCTTCCACGACGTACAATGCCGGCATATTCGTGTCTATGGAAGAGCTTCTTCACGATCTTGCCGCTCATAATATCCAGAACCGCAAAGTCGCTTTTGTGGAAAACGGATCATGGGCGCCCACTTCGGGAAAGCTTATGCGCGAAATACTTTCACCGTGCAAAAACATGGTATTTGCCGAGAACACCATAAGCGTCCGCTCCTCTTTGAAGGAAGCGCAGAATGCCGATATAGAGGCGCTTGTGGACGAGATCGCCGCGGATTTCGAAAAGAAAGAGACGGATTCCGGATCTTACGATAATGTCTCTGTCGATGAAAAAGCGTTTTTCAAACTTTCATACGGTCTTTTCGTTCTCACCTCGAAAGACGGCGGAAAAGACAACGGTTGCATAATAAATACGGCGTCGCTTCTTACAAATTCGCCGAACAGAATAACGGTGTATGTGAACCGCGATAATTTCACCTGCGAAATGATAAAAAAGAGCGGCGTGTTCAATGTTTCCGTTCTCACGGAGAGCGCCGATTTCGATCTTGTAAAGCGTTTCGGCTTTGTCAGCGGAAAAAATACCGATAAGTTTGACGGATTTTCCCATGTTGCCGTAAGCGCAAACGGTTTAAAATATCTTACGGAATATTCGAATGCGTTTATTTCCGCCAAAGTCGTTTCTTTTGAAGATGTCGGCACGCATACTATATTCGTTGCCGAGGTCACGGAAGCGCGCGTTCTTTCCGATGCTCCGTCCGCGACATACGATTATTATTTTGGTCATATAAAGCCAAAACCTATAAACAAAGAAGAAAACAAAAAAGGATTTGTCTGCAAAATATGCGGATATATCTACGAGGGAGACACTCTCCCGGATGATTTTATCTGTCCGCTCTGCAAGCACGGCGCGGCGGATTTCGAACCTGTCAAATAATTTAATTTAAGGAGATACATTATGAAAAAATACGTTTGCACACTCTGCGGTTACATCTACGACGAGGAAGCGGGAGAACCCGATGAAGGCGTAGAACCGGGAACGACTTGGGATGAAGTTCCCGAGGATTTTGTTTGCCCGCTCTGCGGTGCCGATAAATCGGTTTTTGAAGAAGAAGAAAACTAATTCGGATCGTAAAAAAGCGTTAAAGCGCGTTTTTATGCGTTTTGACGGACAAGACCGCCGCAATGCGGCTTTCGGCGCAGAATTATGATCTCTGCCGAAAAGTCCGGTGCCTTTTGGTACGGGCGCATTTGCGGAAAGGCTATAAAAATAAATCGGCGAAATTTTTTCGCCGATTTTTTGATAAACGGGGCGGCAGTCGTCTTTTCTCTTTAAAAAACAACGCGGGAAAGACGTGTGCCTGTTTGAAAGCGCGCAGTTTTTGTGTCAAAAGAGAAGCGCGCTTCCCGAATTTGATAGTATAAGAAAAATCCTTGAAAGGAGATTTTTATGAAATATGATTTTATTTCCGTCCCGGACAGGCACGGAAACGACGCGCTCGCAGTGGACGGAGTGGGAGAACCTGACGGATTTACTCCCGGAAAGCCGAAGGACGGATTTTCTCTTATTCCTATGTGGGTGGCGGATATGAATTTCAAGGTTTTCCCCGGCATTGTGGATTCTGTTGTGAAGCGTGCTTCGCATCCTTCATTCGGATATTTCGAAACGAGAGATGAATATTATTCCGCCATAATAAAATGGCAGCATGAACGCCACGGACTTGATGTTGAAAGAAAAAATATAGGTTATGAAAACGGGGTTTTGGGGTGTCTTGCTACGGCGCTTCGCGTATTTACCGCGGAAAATGATGCTGTGTTACTCCATTCGCCGTGCTATATAGGATTTATCGGCACGGTAGAGCGGGCAAAGAGAAAAGCGGTGTATTCTCCTCTTTTAAAAGAGGACGGGGTATGGCGCATGGATTTTTCAGACATGGAAAAGAAAATAGTCGAAAACAATATCCGCTTTGCCGTATTCTGCTCTCCCCACAATCCCACGGGAAGGGTTTGGGAAAAAGAAGAGATAGAGAGCGCTATGGAAATATACAAAAAGCACAATGTTACCGTTTTCGCTGACGAGATATGGAGCGACATAATAATGCCGGGCAACAAATTTATTCCGACGGCGTCCGTTTCCGATGACGCGAAAATGAGGACGATAACGGCGTGCGCTCCGAGCAAGACATTCAATCTTGCAGGTCTTATCGGTTCGTATCATATAATATTCAATGACGACACGGCGAAAAAAATGAGAGAAGAATCCGCAAAGACCCATTACAACAGCATTAACGTGTTAAGCGAGCACGCTCTTATCGGCGCATACACCGAAGAGGGCGCTGTATGGACGGACGAGCTTTGCGAAGTGCTGTCGGAGAACATCGATTTTGCGGTCGATTTTATAAACAAAAATTTCAAAGGGATAGAAGTTTTAAAGCCGCAGGGCACATATATGCTCTATCTTGACCTTTCGGAGTATCTTGAAAACAGCGGAAAAACGCTTGATGAAGCGCTTTCCATGGGCTGGGACGTCGGCGTGGCATATCAGGACGGCAGACCTTTTAAGAATCCCAATACCATAAGAATGAATCTTGCACTTCCGATTCACCTGGTAAAAGAGGCTTTCGAAAGACTCCGCTTACTTTTCTTACAAGAAAAGTAAGCAAAAGAATTTCCCACCGAACCACACCACTTTATTTTGGCGAAGCTTTTGAAGTTCCAAGAAACTTTTCCCGAAAAGTTTCTTGCGTCCGGGTTTGGGGTGGACAGCCCCGACTGACAATGCTCACAAAAAAACACGGCATCGCCGTGTTTTTTATTTTTCATAGTGTGTTGGAACTGCCGTTCCAAACCTTGCTTTAAGGGGCTTTTTACAAAAAGCCCCTTAAAAATCCGCAAAAACTTTCGCATCAACCACACCACTTTATTTTGGCGAAGCTTTTGAAGTTCCAAGAAACTTTTCTCGAAAAGTTTCTTGTGTCGGGGTTTGGGGGCGGATAGCCCCGACTGATAACGCACACACAAAAAACGCGGAGAAATCCGCGTTTTTTATTTATTTAAGGAAGCGGGATTATTCTCACAGGCACGCCGTTTTCCACACATTTTGATATTGTGTACGCCGTGCCGTGGCTTTTTCCGTCCCAGAGCGCTATGACGTACTGCGCATACGAAATTATTTCGTCGTTTCTTATTATCGGCGCGCGTTTTCCGTATTTGTCATAATCCGGAAGAAAAATTTTTGTTTTTATTCCGTTGCTTTTTGCGAATTTTTCGGCGAGCGTATCTATTCCGATGGCGCCGCCGCTGACTATTTCCGTTACGTTTGCCGGGACGTTTTCGCATATTTTTTCATATGCGAATTTTTGCAGATGATTTTGTTCGATACTGCGCGATCCGATTATTGCGACACGCATAAAAACTCCTTTTTTGTAAATCTTATATATGTAAATTTTTTATGTGCAACTGTTTTTTATATGGCGAAACACAAATGTGCCATTTGTGAGATAATCACATCGTAATTTAAACTATGGCTATATCCCTTTGAAGTTTGTGCTTGTTTTTTGTACGGTAAAACACAAGCGTTCCGCTTGTGGGATTATTATATCACAAAAATTTGAAAAATCATAAAAAATAAGTCGAAAATTGGATAATAATCGATGAAATGATGAAAAATAAGTCGTACAGCGACTTGCTTCGGAAAGCGATTTGAAACAAAATCAAAAATAAAATAAATATGGCAGAGCGCAAAAAAATTGTTACACATAAATATCCCCGAGTGTCGCAAATTAAAAGCGGACGTTAAAAGAGCGTCCTTATGTCGCAGGGCGGCGGCGACATAATTTTATACCATTAGAAAAAGCCGCCGGGAAGCGAAAATATGTCAAAAACAAAAAAAGCGGCAACAATATTTTTTGCGGCGGCGTTTTTTGCTCTTGCTGTGATGGGATTTTCGAGAAGCTTTGCTTATGACGTTTCAAGCGAAGAATACACCGCTGTTTCTTATGAAAAAGGCAAGATGCTTATAGCGGCGGGCGTACCATTCGGAGTAAGACTTCATACGGACGGCGTCATAATAGTAAACCTTACGAAAGTTGTTTCGGAAAATTCTTCGGCAAGCCCGGGGTCTGATGCGGGACTTCGTAAAGGTGACGTCATAATATCCGTAAACGGAGAAAAGATAAGCAGTGCAAAATCTCTTTGCGAAGCCGTTGAAAAAAGCGGCGGTAAGGAGATGACTGTCCTTATAATGCGCTCCGGCAAAGAAAAAAATATAAATGTCAAGGCTGTCGCCGATAAAGGCGGCGTCTATAAAATAGGCGTACTTGCACGCGACAGCGCGGCGGGGATAGGCACTATGACGTTTATAGATCCGGAAACGGGAATCTTTGCGGGACTCGGGCACGGAATATGCGATCCCGAATCCGGAGAGCTTGTTCCTCTTTCGTACGGTTCGTGTGAAGACGTCGTGCTTACCGATATAATCAAAGGCAAGTGCGGCTCTCCCGGAGAGCTTCGAGGTTTCTTTTCCGGAAAAAAGACGGGGAAAATAACGGTCAACAGCTATTCCGGTATAGTGGGACTGCTTTCGGAAGTTCCCTCCGAAATAAAGGACTTTGTATTTCCCGCCTGTGGACGCGGCAAACTCCATACGGGCAAGGCGTATATATATACGACGGTTGACGGTGGGGGGCGCGCCGAATATGAGGTGAATATCTCTTCTCTTGACGAGAACGGCGGACAGAAAAATTTCACCGTTGAAATAACCGATAAAAACCTTCTTGAAAAAACGGGTGGAATAGTACAGGGAATGAGCGGAAGCCCTGTTGTTCAGGACGGATATCTTGTGGGAGCGGTCACTCATGTTATGGTGTCTGATCCTACGCGCGGATACGGTATATTGATAGAAAATATGTTATCCGAGATAACTCTTTCCGACGGAATCATGACGGCAGCATAAAAATGCACGCAAAAATCGGCAAAAAATCTTATATGTAAAAATAATATCCTCCGATATGTGGAAAATCGATGACAAATCGCAAAAAGAAATTTTTTTCCCTTTGCCGTTATCGACACGCTTCGGAGGATATATTTGTTATTATTTAGAAAACAGGGAAAAGTGTTTTTTGCCGATAAGATCCGTGCGCAAAAAGCCGGAGCACGGACTGCCGCGGAAGACACATATGCCTTTGACTTTGATTTTACAAAAAAGAAAAGGATATTAAAAAGATGACGGACGAAAAATTGAAAAAAGAAACTTTGGCTCCCTCTGTAATAAGGGGAGAAAAACGAAGACGCGACAAAAGGGAAAAGATTTTTTTGAATATAATCTATTCGATAGCGTCGGTTCTCGGCGGATTTTTGTTCGCGGGAACTAAGCTTCCGTTTGATACATATCCGCTCGGCCTTTGTCTTGTGTGCTCTTCGGAGAAATATGCATTGCAATCTTTTTCGGGCGTGCTTATATATCTTTTTGTAAACAGGAGCAATGCGTCTCTCTATCTTCCGACGGTGCTCGCCGCGATGTCGCTGGGACTCAGATATCTTTTCGCGTTCCTTATGTCGCGCAACGCGGAAAAAAAGACGGGAAGCATTCTCCCCGAAAATATTTTCTTTATAAGGGACGATATAAGCGTGCGAGTTCTGCTCTCTTCGTTTGCGTATCTTATAAGCGCGATATCGCGGATAATTTCGGGCGGAACGTTTTACGAACTTTTCGCGGGCGTTTTCGGCACGCTTGCGGCGGCGCTTTTCACATTTCTTTTCTCTTTTGCGTTCGATAAAAGATATAAGGAGCAGAGCGCGGGAGAGGCGGGAAGGGCGGCTCTTGTGTTCTGCGCCGTGATGTCTCTTTCGGGAGTGGAATTTTTTACAATATCCGTAAGCCTTGTCATGGCGTATATAATAACTCTCTATTCCGGTTATTCGGGAGAAGGATCGCGCGGGGCGGTAACCGGGCTTTTGGTGGGACTTGCCGCAGGCGGGGATTTTGCGGTGATATTTGCGTTTGCGGGACTTGCCGCGGGCGTTTTCTATGAGCTTTCGCCGCTTATATCGGGGCTTGTTTCCGTGGGAATAACCGTTTTGGGCGGAATATATACGCTCGATACGGATCATCTTGTGGATTTTTTGCCTGAAATAATAATTGCGGCTGTAATAGTGACGACGGCGGCGATATTCGATCTGCTTCCGCTGTCATATTCAAGGCGGGAGAATCGCGACGAAAAGGGAAATATACGTGAAATATTGATGAAAAAGAGAGAAGAGGAACGCGAAATAAGCACGGGGCTTCGCGCGAATATGCTCTCCTCTCTCTCTTTGGCGATAAGAAGTCTGTCCGAGAAATTCAGAAAACCGGATAAGGACAGGCTTTCGTCGATGTGCAAAGAGGTCATAAGCGGATTTTGCGCAGAATGCCCGAAAAAAGCCGAATGCAAAAAGCTCGGCGGGGAATCGGACATGGTCGTAAATATAACCGAAAAGCTTATGGCAGGCGGAAAAATAGACGATAAAAAAAGCATTTTTCTCACGGGCAGAGGGTGCGAAAAAACGGACCTTATAATCTCCGCCATAAATTCACGCGCGACAAAAATGTTTGAGGAGACGGCAAGAGCGGACAAGACGAAAATTTTCGCTTTCGATTACGAAGCGGCGGCAAAGATAATATCGGACGCAGTTGGCGGCGCTTCCGGGTATAAGATAGACAAGGCGCTTACCGAAAAGCTCTCCCGCGCGTTTGAAAAGAGCCGTATTTTTGCCGAAAACGTCGTTGTCTGCGGAGACAGAAAGAAATACATAATCGCAACGGGAAGAGAGCTTTTGAAAACCGATATAGGAGCAAAGGATATAAAAAGGCTCTGCGAAAATATATGCGGAGGCGGCTTTACCGCGCCCGAATATACGATAGAATCGGGAAATGCGGCGATGACGCTCGAAAGTATGCGCGCTTTCGAGGTGGAGTACGCGGGGCGTCAGAGTGCCAAAAAAGGAGAGCGCGTCTGCGGGGACGCGATAGGCGTTACGGAATCGCGGGACGATTTTTTCTACGGTTTTATCTGCGACGGCATGGGAAGCGGGGAAGAAGCGGACCTGACAGCGGGGATCTGCAAAACTTTTCTTTTGCAGATGCTTTCTTCGGGGAACAAAAAAACAACTACTCTCGAAATGATAAATATGTTTGTCGGAAACAAGAATACGGAGTGTTTTTCCACGATAGATCTGCTTGAAATAGACCTTATGCGCGGAACGGCGTCGTTTACAAAGAGCGGAGCCGCCGCTTCGTATATAGTAAGGCACGGCGCGGTTTATAAGATAGCTTCCGGCACTATGCCGATAGGGATTCTTCCGGAGGTTTCCGCGGAGGTGACGGAAATTTCTCTTTGTGACGGAGACGTGATAGTGATGTGTTCCGACGGAGTTTGCCACGACCCGGAGCTCGGAGAGGACGAAAATTCGATGCATATAATAGATTTTCTCGAAAACGAGCGTATGACGGATATGGGCAAACTTGCCGAAAACATAATTTCGGACGCGGCGCTCTATAACAAGCGCACGGACGATATGAGCGTGGGCGTTTTCCGCATAAAAAAATCGGGAGCGGCGGCGATAGTTCCCGACGGCGGCGATATGGAGATGAACAAATACGCGGGATGATGTTTTATATTGATTTTTTTATCTTTTTTTGGTAAAATATATTTGTATGCGTGAACGCATGAAAAACATCGGATTTTGCTTTCCCGAAAAATAAATCTTACTGTTTTTCACGTCCGTAAAATTCGAGGTGGCTTTTTTATATCTTAGCACGCATATTTTCGAAGAATTTTACAAAGAAGAAGGTATATATTATGAAAAAGAAGCTTGTATCGAGGATTTTTCTCGGTGTTCTCATCCTTGCGCTCGGAACGATTCTCTGCGGAAACGCCATGGGAATATGGGACGTGGACGTATTTTTCCCAGGCTGGTGGACTCTGTTTATAATAATCCCGTGCCTGTACTTTATAGTGGTGGACGGTCCTGATTTCGGAAACGTGATAGGACTTATCGTCGGCGTTGTTCTCCTTTTGTCGAAAATCAGCATTTTCAAAGGATATATTTCATGGAGAATAATTCTTCCGGTAATTATAATAATTATAGGAATAAAAGTCATAGTTTCCGCTGTGGGAGATACACACAGAACATATGACGGATATAATTACAGTAAGAAATCTTCTTTCTGCGATGATAAGGTGGATTTCAGCGGACAGACCTTTACCGGCGGACCTTATAAAAACTCTTTCGGAAAGCTCGTCATAGATCTTTCTGGCGCCGTTATAGCGCAGAACGCGCCTTTCACGGTGGACTGCTCTTTCGGAGAAATAGATATAATTCTGCCCAAGGACGTCTGCTTGAATTTGAAGAGCAGAGCGGCATTCGGCGAGGTTAAAAATATGTATCCGATAAACAATCAGGGAGTTCCTCTCGACATAGAGGTAAACTGTTCCTTCGGAACGGTTAAGGTGTTCTGATATATCGTATGCAATTTGCAAAAATCCGTCCGTGAACGTCTAAACGGGCGGATTTTGTTGCAATATGTTATCATTATACTCTGTTGCAGATTGACGCTTGTCGTTATGAATACAATTTTGAACTTTAATAAGCATTGTGTGAAGATTTTTGTTTTTCCTTTTATATAATGGAAAAGGATTTTTTTGTTAAGATATTTGTAACATTTCAAATTGAGAAAATCGCTTGACTTGACCGACATATAAGTATAAAATAAGTAAAGAACAATATTTTTATGAAAGGAGTCCCCAATGAAGTTCGAGCGTAACAAAAAATATGCGACCATAGCCTTGTATGTGGGACTTCTTATTTTGTTCGGCGCTTTTGTAGTCGTGTTTTTCATAAATTATCACGATTTCGGAAGCTATGTAAAAACGGTGTTCAAGGTTTTGACGCCTATACTTTACGGTGTCGTAATAGCGTATATCCTGAATAAGATAGTAAAGATATTCGAACGCCGTATTTTTGTTTTTCTCGATAAAAAAGAGGGAAAATTAAAGTTAAAACGTTCTCTTTCCGTTATTTGCGCGTATATTGTGTTTATAGTCGTTCTCGCCCTTTTTGTATGGCTTATGGTGCCGCAGGTCGTGGCGGGACTGAACGACCTGAGCAGGAATATCACTTTTTATATAGACGCCGTTACGGGCTGGATCACAAAAATAGGCGAAACTTCGGAAACGCTTGCGGAATATGCTAAAAAGATAACGGAATATCTTAAAGATATCACGAATGTAATATATGATTTCGTAATAGATTATATTATGCCGAGAGTATCCGGATTTTTGGGAGGACTTGTCGGCGTTCTCAAAGACCTTGTGGTCGGTATAGTCCTTTCCGTTTACTTCTTACTCCAAAAAGAGAAACTTATCGCGCAGGGAAAAAGATTTTTGCGCGCTCTGCTTCCCGATAAGGGATATTCCAAATTTATACACATAGCAAAGCAGACGGACGATTCCTTCGGCGGATATATCGTAGCAACGGCGTTTGACTCGCTTCTTGTCGGAATAGAATGTTTTATAATTTTCGGTATATTCGGAATACCGTACTATCCGCTCGTCAGCCTTATTGTCGGCGTGACCAACTTTATCCCGTTCTTCGGTCCGTTCCTGGGCGCGATACCGTCCGCATTTATCATATTTATCGCGGATCCTATTTCCGTAGTATGGTTTATAATTCTCGTTGTAATAATACAGCAGATCGACGGCAACTTCATAATGCCGAAGATAGTGGGAAAACATATAGGTCTTTCCTCCGTTTGGGTCGTTATAGCGATCACCATAATGTCGGGACTTTTCGGATTTTTCGGAATGGTATTCGGCGTGCCGATCTTCTCCATGATATACGTATGGATAGACGATGCCGTTAAAAATTCTCTGAAAAAGAAATCGCTTCCGACGGAAATAATAGATTATTCCGACGAAAACGGAAAAGAGATAGAGCATGAGCGTATTGCCTCGGAAGAAGCGAAAGAAAATCGTCCTCCGCTTCATGTCAGAATAAAGAGTCTCTTTGTAAGAGAAGACAGCGAAGAGGAAGGGGAAGAGATTTCGGAAAGCTCTTCTTTGGATCTTGACGCAGAGAGCACAGAAGAAAAAAATGTCGGAGAAACCTCTGAAAACGAGGCTTTTGAAAATCCCGAAAACGAAGAAAAAAGCGATACGCAATCTTCCGGAGAATCAGAATAAAAATGACATCGCTGCCTACACCGTGGTTTAATATGTGAAAAATATCGGTATACGGCAAAAACCGTATACCGATAATTAAATAAAAAACAACAACGCATTTTTTTATATGCGCCCGTAGCTCAGTAGGATAGAGCGACCGCCTCCTAAGCGGTAGGTCGTTGGTTCGACTCCAATCGGGCGCGCCATAATGCGCTGTTTTTATTATGGCAATTTTATGGCAGATATTACAAGGAAAGGAGGAGATGATTTTGACAAAAATAAAGATATCGGACCTTTTTGAACAAGGACACACGATAGCGTGGGAGCTTTTCGACGGCGCGGAATATCCGTGGGAGATACTCGATAAAATATCTTCATTTATCGAAGAACTCGGAAGAACGCTTCCGGAAAACGAGTACACTCTCTTAAAAGAAAACGTATGGATAGCGAACGACGCAAAAGTCGCACCGACAGCGAGCATATCCGGACCGTGCATAATCGATCACGGCGCGGAGATACGCCATTGCGCGTTTATACGCGGCAGTGCTATCGTCGGTAAAAACAGCGTTGTGGGAAATTCCTGCGAGCTTAAAAACTGTGTGCTTTTCGACGGTGTTCAGGTGCCTCATTTCAATTATGTCGGAGATTCTGTTCTCGGATATAAGTCGCATATGGGCGCGGGAGCCGTTACTTCCAATGTAAAGAGCGACAAAACGCTTGTAACCGTAAAAGACGGAGACGAGAAGATACCGACCGGACGTAAAAAATTCGGCGCTGTACTCGGAGACCTCGTCGAAGTGGGCTGTAACAGCGTACTTTGTCCCGGAAGCATTATAGGAAGAGAGAGCACGGTTTACCCCACGTCTCTTGTGCGCGGCGCTGTTCCCGAAAGAAGCATTTTCAAAAAGGGCGGCGTTGTGGTTGCAAAAAAGTGAGGATTTGAAGAAAAAAGAAAGGAGTGGCGATTTTTTATCGGAACGGCTCATAACAGAACGCGTGTTTTGAGAGAATATTTTATGTTGCAGAACTTAAATGCGGAAAAATTTTAATCCCGCCGTAAGTTTATATTTATAAAAAACGCGTTTTATTGAGAAAAGGGCGGATTTGTCCTTTTAAGACAAATTTACCGCTTTTATGAAAAGTTTCGGGGATATTTAAGCGCCAGACCGCATATGCGGTTAACGAGGAGAGAGGTTTATCGAAAATTCGGCGGATGCCTCTCCGGCGATTTGTTTTCGTCGATAAGCGTTTTACAAATATTCGGGTGACCGGAAAATAAAAGGACGCAAAAAAATAAAAAACACAGATAAAACGGCGCATATTGACGTTTTAATTAAATATGCTCTGTTTGTGTTTTATACGGGGATATATTTATATATCAAAAATTAAAAAATCTGAAAGAAAGAGGTGACGTAACGGGATTTCTGACTTTTTTCAGATTTCAAAATAAGGGTGTTGACTTGTTTTGGAAATTTACCGAGGGCGGGAATGTTGAAAAATTTTCTGCTTTTTAAAATATTTTTTGTGCCATTTGCAGAAAAATGTTTTTATCGGTTACGGTTATAATTTTGCCGCAAATACGGGTTTCGTAAAAGACTTTTGTGGGGGATAAATTTCCTGAATGTCTTCGGAGCAAAGCTATTTGCGGCGGTTCAAATAATAAAAACAATTTACGGTAAAAGATCATTATCCCGATACGTAATAATATACGATGTGCGGAATAATTGGTTATACAGGTAAAAAGCTTTGTGCCGAAAAGCTTATAAAAGGGCTTTATGCGCTTGAATACAGGGGATATGATTCGGCGGGTATGGCGACGTTCGAAGAAGACGGAGTGCGCGTCGTCCGTTCAAAGGGCGGGATAGACGATTTTGTAAAAAAGACAAAGGAGAACGGAAAAACGTCCTCTGCCGTCTGCGGAATAGCGCATACGCGCTGGGCGACGCACGGAGAACCCTCCGATATAAACGCCCACCCGCACCGCGTCGGGCGTGTTACCCTTGTTCACAACGGAATAATAGAAAATTACAAAGAGCTGAAAGAGGAGCTTGCTTTAAGCGGATATTCTTTTTCGTCGGAGACGGATACAGAGGTCGCGGCGGCGATAATAGATTCGTTTTACCGCGATATCCGTTCGCCGGAGGCAGCTATATGCTCCGCTTTGAAAAAGATACGCGGTTCTTATGCGTTCGGAATACTCTTTGACGATATCGAAAACGAGATATACGGAGCCAGAAAAGATAGTCCTCTCCTGATAGGTATCGGAGACGGCGAAACATATATTTCTTCCGATATAACGGCGTTTCTTCCATATACGAAAAAATATGTAATGGTAGACGACGGGGAAATAGTACATCTGAGAGCGGACGGTTTTTCGGTCCTCGATATGACTCTTAACGCTGTGAAAAAGGATATTCTTGTATCCTCTCTCGATATAAGCAGCGCAGAAAAGGGCGGATACGACCATTTCATGCTCAAAGAGATACATGAGGAGAAAAGCGCCGTGGAAAGAACTCTCGGACCGAGAGTGAAAGACGGGCTTCCCGATTTCTCTTCCGAAATATCCGATATAGAGCGCCTTAAAAAGCTCTCTTCCGTCCATATAGTTGCGTGCGGCACAGCTATGCACGCGGGGCTTTATGCAAAATATATGATGGAAAAATTTCTTCGCATTCCCGTTTTTGTGGAAACGGCGTCTGAGTTCAGGTATTCCGATCCGATACTCGATGAAAACACGGCGGTCTTTGCCGTGTCTCAATCAGGCGAGACGGCGGATACCCTTGCGGCGATAAGACTTGCAAAGGAACGCGGCGTTTATACTCTCGGCATTGTAAACGTGCTTGCCTCCGCAATAGCAAGGGAAGCGGACGACGTCATATATACCTATGCGGGACCGGAAATTTCGGTTGCCAGCACGAAGGCGTATACTGTACAGACGTCACTTTTCGGACTTTTCACATTGTGGCTTTCTTATATTCGCGGAAAAATGTGCGAAGACGATGTGAGAAAATATACGAAGATATTTTCTTCTGAGCTTCCCGAAAAAATAGAGGAGGCTGTCTTGTGCGAGGAAAGCATAAAGCGCGCGGCTTCTGCTCTTTGCAATAACGAAAATATCTTCTTTATAGGAAGAAGCGTGGATTCGTATATCGCGACGGAAAGCGCACTTAAACTGAAAGAGATATCGTATATCCATGCGGAAAGCTATTCCGCGGGGGAACTGAAACACGGCACGATATCGCTGATAAATAACGGAACTCCCGTTATCACTCTTCTTACAAGACGCGACATTGCGGAAAAGACCATAAGCAATATGCGCGAAGTTATATCCCGCGGGGCGCGCGTATATCTCATATGCGCGAAGGGTGTTTCCGCTCCCGAAGCGGAGATCACATTCGAGCTTCCCGATGCGGACGAACTTACGCTTCCGATAATTGCGGCGACGGTGACACAGCTTTTTGCCTATCACGCAGCGGTTATGAGAAATTGCAGCGTAGATAAACCAAGAAACCTTGCAAAATCCGTTACGGTGGAGTAAAATAATAATAAGGCGGCGGAAATGCTTCCGGCGCCTTATTTATATCCCGAAAAAACCGTTCTGAATAAAGCTTGCTTTTTGTTGCGATATAAAAAGCGCGATACAGGAGCGGTGGGCAGATATGCCGCCTGTATTAAATAAATATTACATAAAAAGGAGAGATGTACGAAATGGAAAAATCCAAAGTTTATTTTACCGATTTTCGCGCGAAGCTCGGGGAAGGACTTCCGTCGAAGCTTAAAAGACTCATAAAAGCCGCCGGAATCGGGGATATCGATATGGACGGAAAATTCGTCGCCATAAAAATGCACTTCGGAGAGCTCGGAAATATAAGCTATCTTCGCCCGAACTATGCGAAAGCGGTAGCCGACACCGTAAAAGAGCTCGGCGGCAAGCCGTTTTTGACCGACTGCAACACTATGTATCCGGGAAGCCGCAAAAATGCGCTCGAACATCTTGAATGCGCGTGGGAAAACGGTTTTACGCCGCTTACGGTCGGATGTCCCGTTATAATCGGAGACGGACTCAAAGGTACGGACGACATAGAAGTTCCTGTTTGCGGCGGGGAATATGTGAAGAATGCAAAAATAGGACGTGCAATAATGGACGCGGACGTGTTTATAAGTCTTACACATTTTAAAGGTCACGAGATGACGGGATTCGGCGGAGCTATAAAAAATATAGGAATGGGTTGCGGCTCCCGCGCGGGTAAAACGGAACAGCACTCCAACGGAAAGCCGAATATAAGAGAAAACAGATGCCGCGGTTGCCGCAGATGTCTTCGCGAATGTGCCAACGGCGGACTTGTTTTCGATGAAGAAAAGAAGAAAATGACTGTCAACACCGAAAACTGCGTGGGCTGCGGCAGATGCCTCGGCGCGTGCAACTTTGACGCGATATATTTCAAAAACAATAATGCGGTGTCTCTTCTCAACTGCCGTATGGCGGAATATACGAAAGCCGTTGTAGACGGCAGACCGAATTTCCATATTTCTCTCATCGTCGATGTCTCGCCGAACTGCGACTGCCATGCGGAAAACGACGCGCCGATACTCCCGAACATAGGTATGTATGCTTCGTTTGACCCGCTTGCGCTCGATCGCGCCTGCGCGGACGCCTGCCTTGCGGCAACACCGCTTCCGAACAGCCAACTTTCCGATAATATGGCAAAAGCGGATTTCCACGATCATCACGATCATTTCAAAAATTCCCGTCCCGAATCGGAGTGGGAAACGTGCCTTGCACACGCTGCAAAGATAGGGCTTGGCTCTCTTGATTATGAGCTTGTTAAGATAAAATAAAGTGTTTTTCCGAGGGAAAGTTTTTGCGGATTTTTAAGAGGCTTTTTTCAAAAAGCCCCTTAAAGCGGAGGTCCCCTCACGGCAGTTCCAACATATTACGAAAAAATAAAAAGCACGGCATTGCCGTGCTTTTTTGTAAGCGTTATCAGTTGGGGCTATCCGCCCCAAACCCTTGACACAAAGGACTTTTCGTGAAAAGTCCTTTGGAATCTCAAAAGCTTCGCCAAAATAAAGTGATGTATTTCGGTGCAAAGTTCTTTGGCTTACCTTTCTTTCAAGAAAGGTAAGTTATTTTTCGTTCTTTAATTTTTCGACAGTCTCTTCGAGGCGAGCGATCTTTTCTTTCATCATTTCCATTTCTGCGTACAGCGTAAATGTGGAATAATAAGCAAACCCGCGTTTTTCTATCTGATTTTTATATTTTTCGTAATTGGGTTTTACATTTATAAGCCTTGCGATTATGGCGACAAGCAAAAACACCGCCGCAAAAGAGGCAAAAATTATTATAAAAACGGTCTTTTCGTAGTTTGATTCAAAAATCGCGTCGGTGCTCTCCTTCGGCAAGAGGGCGACAACGGTCGTTATTATCGCGAAAACTATTCCCATTATACCGAAAGTGAGGGATAAAACCTTTTTTAAAAGGCGGTTTTGTTTTGCCACAGCCTTTTCGTATATTTCCTTTTCGATTTCTTCTTTTCTCATAAAAACACCTCAAAGAAATTTTATGATTTTTACAGCGCTTCCTTCTTCGAATTCCGAAACCTTTCCTATTCCGAAAAAGCCGTCTTTTCCGTAAACGCGGAGAAGCGTTCCGTTTTCAAAAGAAGTGCCGATTTTTTTCTGATAAATTTCAGCGCCGTTTTGCGCGAGTCTTTCGTAGAATACGGGAAGCTTTACTGTTTGAAGCTCTTTGAAAAGATTTTCCGTCGGCATGAGCAAGCTTTCCCTTTCGGAAATATCCATACGCTCTATTTCTTCGAGCGTCACGGCGTTTTCTATCGAAAACCCTCCGGAAGCTTTTCTCACAAGCGACGACATCGCGCCTCCGCAGCCGAGCTTTTCTCCGATATCATGGCAGAGCGTTCTTATGTATGTTCCCGCGGAGCATGAAACGTCGAGCGTGTAATTTTTACCGTCACCGTCTGCTTTTATGGAATATATGGTTATCGGTCTTGCTTCGCGTTCTACCGTGATGCCGGCGCGCGCCATGTCGCAAAGCTTTTTTCCGCCTACTTTGAGCGCCGAATACATCGGCGGAATCTGCATTATTTCGCCCGAAAAGGAATTTACCGCTTCCAAAACTTCTTCTTTCGGCGGGATATTGTCAGAGGAAGAGAGAATTTTTCCGCTTGTGTCCTGCGTGTCCGTTGTGATTCCGAGAAGCAGTCCCGCACGGTACTCTTTTCTTTCGCATACGGCGAATTCCGCGGCTTTTGCCGCGCGTCCGACGAGAACAACGAGAACACCCGTGGCGTCCGGGTCAAGAGTTCCCGCGTGCCCCACTTTTTTTGTGCTGTAAAGCCTGCGTATCTTATTCACCACGTCGTGCGATGTCATGCCCGCGCTTTTGTTTATCGTAAGTATACCGGATATGCCGTTCTCAATCATCGAATCCGCATTCCTTTACTATGCGTTCCACTGCGCTGTCGACGTTTTCGGGCTGAACGCTGCAACCTGCCGCGCCCTGGTGTCCGCCGCCGCCGAATATGCCGCATATTTTTGAAACGTCTATTTCGCACGAACTCCTTGTGGAGATCTTGTATGTGCCGTCGTCTTTTTCGCGCGCGAAAATGGCGATCTTTACGCCGTCGGCGCGTCTTATGACGTTTATTACATCGTAAGTATCCTCGTCTTCAAAGCCGTGCGAATGCTTGTCGGCGAGTGTTATTTTTGTGTAAGAGATTTTGCCGCCGCAAAGATATTTTACGTTATCCATGGCGAAAGCTTCCGCGGCAAGTGCGCTTTTGCTCTTGCATTCGAAAAGACTGCGGCATATTTGGGCGTGGTTTGCGCCGTGCTCTATAAGTTTTGCCGCGACTTTGTGCGTCGCAGGCGTGGTGTTTGCGTATCTGAAACCGCCTGTGTCGGCGGCAAGTCCCGCATAGAGAAGGGACGCGGTCTTTGCGGGAATGTTACCCGAAAGAAGCGTATTTATCACTCTGTAAACTATCTCGGCGCAAGCACCAGCCTTAGGGTCTACGTATACATAGGTGGCGAATCTGTCGTGCGTCGCATGGTGGTCGAGCGCAAGAGAGACCTTTGCCGCGTAATCGCGCAGTGCGCCGAACTGTCCTGCCGAAGCGACATCGACGCTCATTATAAATTTCGGCGTAAAGCCTGAGGGAATGTTTTCGGCGCCGAACTCGCGTACCCCGTCGGTCATGAATGCAAGAGAGGACGGCACTTTATCACAGCATATGGGATAAGCCGTCTTTCCGAGCGATTGAAGAGTCGCAAGCATTGCGAAGCAGGAGCCCACGGCGTCCGCATCGGGGTTTTCGTGCATGAAAATAAGAAAGTTGTCGTTTGCGAGAAGAAATTTACATATGCCCGATATGGTTATATTATTCATCGCCGCTCTCCTCGCTTTCGGTTTTTTCGGGGGAGTTTTCCGCGCTGCCGTCTTTTTCTATCGATTTCATGAGTCTCATTATTTCTTCGCCGTGCTGCATTGCATTGTCGTATTCAAATGTAAGTTCCGGCGTGGCGCGCAGATTCAGTTCTCTTGCGACGTAAGAACGAAGATATCCCGCCGCGCTGTATAGCCCTTTTTTTATCTCTTTTATTTCGTCGTCATCGGCTCCGAAAACGGAAAAATAGATTTTCGCGTATTTTAAATCTCCCGTGACGTCGGATTTTGTCACGGTTATGAGAGATGCGGCGACCCTCGGGTCTTTTACCGTGCGGAGCGCTTCCGCTATAACGCGCGTCATCTCGTCGTTTATTCTCGTGCGTCTGTATTTGGACATACTGTTCCTTTCTGCGTCCGCAAAAGACGCCGAACCGTTTCGTTTAAATATATACTTATTTATATAATAACACTATTTTTACCGAAAATCAATGTTTTAATAAAACAGTGCGCAATAATATGATCGGTACTTTTTAAAAGGCAAGGGATTTTTCGGAAATAGTTTCTTTGGAATCTTTAAAAGATTTGTGTAAAAATAAATTTATACTTAGAACGGATTTTTTGCGTTTATCTTTATCGGGAAAAAAGCAAGAGCGGCACGCATTTGCAAATGTGTGCTTGACAGCGTGTCGCCTTGAATATATAATAAGCATTGAAAATGAAATTTCTCTGTTTTTTGAAAGGAAAAGAGTATGGAACATAAACTTGAAAAACTTGAAAAAACGATAGGCGTAAAAGGTCCTGTCGTTACAATCGTAATGGACGGTGTGGGCATAGCTCCCGACGGTCCCGGAAATGCTGTGAAAAACGCATACACACCTACGCTCGATATGCTTATGAAAAAATATCCCACAACGCTTTTGCAGGCGCACGGAACGGCGGTCGGTCTTATGAGCGACGACGATATGGGAAATTCCGAGGTTGGACACAATGCGCTCGGCTCCGGTCAGGTCTTCGCACAGGGCGCAAAGCTCGTTGCGGAATCTATCGAAAGCGGCAAAATGTTCGAAGGCAAGAGCTGGAAAGAGCTTGTTGAAAATGTAAAGACGACGAACGGAACATTCCATTTTCTCGGACTTTTCTCCGACGGAAACGTACATTCTCATATAAATCACCTTCGCGCAATGGTTGAACGCGCCAAAAACGACGGCGTTCACCGCGTGAGAATCCATATACTTCTCGACGGACGCGATGTTGGAGAGACTTCCGCTCTCGATTATGTCAATCCGTTTGAGGATTTCCTCGCAGGACTTCGCGATGACAATTTCGATGTTATGATCGCTTCCGGCGGCGGCAGAATGAAGATCACGATGGACAGATACGAAGCAAACTGGAAAATGGTTGAAGAGGGCTGGAAAACTCACGTTCTCGGCGAGGGCAGACAGTTTTCTTCCGCCGCAGAGGCTATTTCTGCTTACCGCGCAGAGACAGGCGTCATAGACCAGGATCTTCCCGCGTTTGTAATAGCGAAAGACGGCAAACCCGTCGGCACTGTTGAAGACGGCGACAGCGTCGTATTCTTCAACTTCCGCGGCGACCGCGCGATAGAAATATCAAAGGCGTTCGAGGGCGGCACTGATTTTGATAAATTCGACAGAGTAAGAGTTCCGAGCGTTGTTTATGCCGGAATGCTCGAATATGACGGCGACCTTCATATCCCGTCAAGATATCTTGTTGCTCCTCCTGCAATAACAAATACCATGGGAGAATACCTTGCCGGCACGGGCGTTACGCAGTTTGCCGTATCGGAAACTCAGAAATACGGTCACGTAACATACTTCTGGAACGGAAACAGAAGCGGCAAATTCGACGAAAAAACAGAAACTTATATGGAGATCCCCTCCGATATTGTTCCTTTTGAACAGCGTCCGTGGATGCAGTGCGCACTTGTTGCCGACGCCGTTATCGAAGCTATCGAAAGCGGAAAATATAACTATATCCGCGCGAACTTCCCGAACGGAGACATGGTCGGACACACGGGCAACTATGAGGCGACAATTGTTTCTCTCGAAGCGCTCGATATACAGCTCGCCCGTATAATCGCGGCTGTCGATAAAGCGAAAGGCGTTGCTCTTATAACCGCCGATCACGGAAACTCCGACGAAATGTGCGAGCTTGACAAAAAGGGCAATGTAAAAACAAATTCCGACGGCACGCCCAAGGCAAAGACGAGCCATACTCTCAATCCTGTTCCGTTTATTATATATGATAATTTCTCCGGCGACGCATATTCTATGAAGAGCGGCAAGTTCGGACTTGCAAATGTTGCGGCTACTACGGTAGAACTTCTCGGATATAAAGCGCCCTCCATGTGGTGCGAGAGCATCATAGATTTAAAGTGAGTATGATATCCGATAAGAGAAATGTCAGGATCGGTATTTCCGCGAAGCAAACAGAGGGCGACGAATCGTATGATTCCGAACCCGTCTCGATGAATGTTATATGCGACGGCGTTATAACGGAAGAAGACGGAAATGTTTGTATAGAATATGAAGAACATCTATCGAAAGACGGTGAGACGACGAGAACAAAGCTCTTCTGGAAAAAAGAAGAGCCGAAATCCGTCTCTATGTTTCGCACGGGAGAGGTGAGCATGGCTTGCCTTTTCTCCTCCGGAGAGAGATGCGCCTGTTCATATAAAACTCAGGATCTGACTTTGGAATTTTTTATAGTTACAAAATCCGTTAAGAATACTCTTTCTCTTTCGGGCGGGAGTATAGGCGTTTCTTATAATATGGAAGTCAAGGGCATAACCGTCAGCAGGAACGAATATAAACTCACGGTTATAAAATAATAATTCGAATCAAAAAACAACCTCTGCCGCTTTTTTCGGCAGGGGTTGTTATATCTTAAATGTCGAAAACCTTGTGAAAAAGCGCTTCAAAAAGGAAAAATAAAGAAAAATGAAAAAAACCGAAAAAAGATTCAAAAAAGGTATTGACAAGAGGAGGGTAATATGATAGAATAATCGAACGCTGTTGAGGAAACGGTGCGAG
>ULQL01023174.1_pt1 | contig 22331 bp, 19 predicted proteins | sample 1954411 | NCBI WGS metagenome assembly ULQL01 (sample SAMEA4835654, study PRJEB28245) | human gut metagenome | biome: gut microbiome; material: fecal sample | place: Denmark | collected 2008 | reverse complement strand
ACGACGGTTGTCTGTGATACCGTTCTCCTTCATAATCTCATAGATGCGGTTCAATACGAAGGTAGGCTGCGAATCATTGGTCTTCATAGACTCATCGATTACCTTAGCCAACTGAGGATAATCACCCACCAGGAACCAAGGATCCACAGAGATACAGTGACCACCCACGCCCGGACCAGGCTGCAGGATATTCACACGAGGATGCATGTTGCAGATCTTGATGATTTCATACACATCCATATTGTCGTGACGGCAGATACGAGACAATTCGTTGGCAAAGGCGATGTTTACAGCTCTGAAGGTATTCTCCACCACCTTGGTCATTTCAGCCGAACGGATATCCGTAACCACGATTTCACCCTGGCAGAAACTCTTGTAGTATTCCTTCACCTTCTCGCCAATCTCCTTAGAGTCAGCACCGATGGTACGATTGTTATGCAGCAGCTCATATACCATATTACCAGGGATGATACGCTCAGGTGCATGCACCAGATTGATATCTTCACCGATAACGAAACCATTCTCCTCAACCACTGGACGGACAAACTTGTCGATAGTACCCGGACTTACGGTAGATTCTATGACAACCGTAGCACCCTTAGGGCATACCTTCATCACATCCTTGATGGCTTCAACAACATAGCATGCATCAACTTTTTTAGAAAACTTGTCGTATGGGGTTGGCACAGAAACGATATACATATCCGTCTCCTGATACTCAGTGGTAAACTTGATACCAGCCTTCAGCGCATTCTGGAAAAGTTCATCCAGACCATCCTCCTTGAAAGTAGTATGACCAGCATTCAAAGTATCCACCAACTCCTTGTTATAGTCAGTACCAATCACCTCTACACCGTGTGCAGCCATCATCAAGGCTGTAGGCAAACCGATGTAACCTAAACCTATTACATTAATCATATCATTTAATTTTAATTTGTTTTACTTTTATTTATTCAGCGAGTATCTTCACGATTCTCTCGCAAGCCTTACCGTCTCCATAAGGATTCACAGCCTTTGACATCTTTTCGTAGGCATTTTCATCTTCCAGCAGGGTGCTTACCTCATCCATAATCTTCTGGTAATCGGTACCTACCAGGTGAACCGTTCCGCTAGCCAAAGCCTCCGGTCTTTCCGTAGTATCACGCATCACGAGCACAGGCTTGCCCAATCCTGGAGCCTCCTCCTGAATACCGCCAGAGTCAGTGAGTACGATGGTAGCCTTCTCCATCAGATATACAAACTCCAGATACTGCAGCGGCTCAATGAAGAACATATTGTCCAGGTTGCTCAAATCCTCACCAAACACCTCATGGATAGGCTTTCTTACATTCGGATTCAGATGCATTGGGTAAACGAAATCCACTTCCGGATACTTGTTCTTCAGATCCTTGATGGCAGTCACCATGTGGATGAAGCCCTCACCGAAGTTCTCACGGCGATGACCGGTAATCAACACCAACTTTCTGCCGTCAGCCAGACGGTTAACATCATAGCCAGCCTTCTTGAGGATACCCTCCTGCTCCTTCGCCAAAGTCTCATCGTTCTTCAACTTATTCACCACCATGTGCAGGGCATCAATCACGGTATTACCAGTTACGTAGATCTTTCCCTGCGCTTTCTCTTCCTTGAGATTGCTTTCAGAAAGAGGAGTTGGCGAAAAGTTGTAGTTGGCAATACGGCCAGTAATCTGTCGGTTCATCTCCTCAGGCCATGGCGAGTAGATGTTGTGGGTACGAAGGCCAGCCTCTACATGACCTACAGGAATCTGCTGATAGAATGCAGCCAGGGCGGCAGCTGTAGATGTAGTAGTATCACCATGTACCAGTACCACATCAGGCTTGCACTCCTTGAACACATCTCTCATACCTGTCAATACCCTGGCGGTAACATCATACAAGTCCTGTCCCTGCTTCATGATATTGAGGTCGAAGTCAGGCTTCACCTCGAAGATGTTCAATACCTGGTCTAGCATTTCTCTATGCTGACCTGTTACGCAAACGATGGTTTCAAACTCATCGCTGTGTTTCTGAAACTCCTTTACCAGCGGGCACATCTTGATGGCCTCAGGTCGGGTTCCGAAAACTAACATTACTCTCTTCATATACCTATATTTTTTTAGTTATCAACCAATATGCGAACTTCACAAGATGAATCTGTCTTTTGATTCTCTTAGGTTCCTTGATGAGTCGATAGGCAAACTCCAGATTATGGTTAACCCACCATTTAGGTGCTCTCTGCACATGCCCAGTATAAACATCGAAGCTGCCTCCTAATCCCTGAAAGATTGCAGGATGGCACTTCTGGATTCTTTCCATCAGCAACTCCTGCTTAGGCGAACCCATTGCCACGAATACCACATCCGGTTTCTTTCTGGCTATATCTTCTATCAGCTTCTCTTCAGCATTTTCCTCTTTCAGATAACCATTGCGATAGCCTACGATGTTGATACCGGGATACTCTTTTTTCAGTTTCTCTACGGTCTCCTCTATTACAGCCTGCTTACCGCCTACCAGATAGAAGGTCTTTTCCTGATAGAATCGCTTAACTATCTTAAGCCAGAGTTCGCATCCCGGAATCTTACAGGCATCCTTCACTCCATTCTGCTTCAAAGCCATCATCGCTCCGGCACCATCACAATAGCCCAGGTTGCGGTTGATAATACTTCTGGTTTGCGTGGTGGCATGCAGAATCTTCTCGGCATTGATAGCCACAAGAATTCCCTTGTGCTCATCCACATAATTCAATAATTGTTCTTCCGAAGTAAATGGATATACATTTACCCCGTTCAATGAAATTGTCTTCATCTTGTTATTTTGAATATATATCGTTTTTCGTTATTTCTGCTCAACCAACAAACAGGTTAAGGCATTAAACATAAAGGCATTGCTCCATCGCATGTAAGAAATCTTAGAGCTGATACCAGGCTTCAGCTGATAGTAGAAGAAACCCTTCTTATCCTGCATGTTTCTCAAAGTCCAGTCCATCACCTTTTCTACAAGTTCCTGATGATTATCATATTGATGCAAGCGATGCAAGGTAACTAATAGCTGTCCCGGACAATGAATATCTATCGGATAGGTTTTTACATCATAATACTTCGGCGTACCATCCTGCTCAAAGAAATGATGAATATAATAATCAAATCCCTTCTCTATGAAATGATGATAAGCGGTGTCTCCTGTCAATTCTTCATAAGCAATCAAGGCATCCAGATTATAGCCGGTATGGAAACTATCCACCCAACTCTGTACTGGCAGCATACCATAAATCCAAGCCCCATCCTCTCGTTGTCCTGCACAACAAGCCTTGATAGATAGTTCAGCCAATCGCTTATACTCCTCGTTCTGAGTATAGTGATAGCAATAGCTCAACAATCGGGATCCTAGCAAGGAAGCATTGAATACCGTATCATTACCCTTCAGTGGACTATAAGAGAACAGAAATCCCTCCTTATAGTTACTTCGATGCAGGTCTTGTATGATAAAGTTGGCAGCAGACAAGGCTACCTCCAGATATTTCCTATTACCTGTCACCTCATAAGCCTCCATCAGTGCTGTGGCACAGAAGTTGGTAGCAACCACAGTAGGAGTAAATTTCGGAAAAAGGAAGAGCCTTCTAGCCTGCCAATCGAAGTTGTATCCCCAGCATGCTCCACTATATCCTTTCGATTGAAGAGAGATAAGCAAATCTGCCAAGAAACAGATTTGCTGCTTTATTTTCTCTTTAGAACCGATACGCTCGCTCCATTCCGGATGATTGTTCACTGCCTGATAGAGATTGCAATATCCACTCAGAAAGAGACCAATACCCTTGGCATTATACTCCTTTGGCACCATTGCCAAACGACGCAGGTTAAAAGGGAATCTTTTGAAACCCTGAATCATCACCAATCTGCAGATAGCAGAATGTTTCAGAAAAGGCAATGCTTGAAACACCTTGGAGTTCAATCCATCGTATGGATCCCATCCCTTATATTCCTCCTTTTCACAGTATTCTTTCAGTTTGACGAAAGAATCAAGAATCTCCGTTTTCATCTTTAAATCTTAGATTCCTAGTTTAAAATGATATACAAAATCAAACTAGATTATTTTCTTTTGGTATTTCGTTAACAATTAATCTAAACTTGCCTCTCTTAGTTAATCTAAGTTCATCAAGTTTGGTAAGCTTCACATCTATATCCATATTGTTCTCACCTACACGTTTGATAGTTTCATCCACCACAAACTCTTTGTCTTTATCTGTAAATCCATCATCAGGAACAATCAGAATAAGTAGTTTACCATTTTCTTTTTGTATCCATTGGCAAGCTTTTATATTCTCACCATCTTCCACAAAATCAACACGGGTCACACGAGATCCATCCTTACAAATTAAGAAATCATCGACTCGCCCTAACACTCTAAAAATTACCCCCCCATAACGCTGGAGAGGTGGATCAAGAACTTGAATTTTCCTCGCTTGGTATATACTAAATCCGACTCCTTCACCAGATTGATTTTAAAGTCAACATTGCCCTTACCAATTCGTACTAACACATTATTTTCAACTGTCTTTTCATCCAGTTTAGTAAAACCTTGATCTGGAACAATATTTACATTTAAGAATCCGTTATTTTCTTGTACAAGTTGACCATACTTTATATGATTTACACCTTTAAAGATAAAATCCAATCGCTTAACACGACCACCATCCTTACAAATTAGGAAGTCCTCTTTACGTCCTTCTATACTTTTCACTATTATCTGAGGACTATCAGCATTTAACTCGGCTATTTCTATCACATCATTTGAACGATATCTGATTAAAGGAAAAGCCTCATTGGTCAATGAAGTACAAATTTCGCCATCTTCCACGTATTCATTAATACTATATCCAGGAAGCTCATAATATCCTTGATGATTAAAAGCTTCTTGTAGATATATGGTCTGTTCTGTCATACCATAATTATCATATATTTCAGTTCCAAGCTGCTTTTCTATTAAAGCCCTTTGATAACCTAACAATGTTTCACTAGAAGTAAAAGCTACCGGAATATCAAGTTTCAAACCTGCTTCACTCATACACAATGCCAAAGTATAGAGAGAACTAGGGTATCCCTCAATGGCAACTGGCTTATGCCTTATAATTAAATCATGATAAGTCTTGATCGTATCCTTGTTTATGCAATAACTGGATAGATAAAGCGTATTACTAACATGTACCTTCATATGCATGGTATTCCTATCTAAATTACCACGCAAAGAAACCAATGGTTGTCCATACTTAAAACCATTCCTCAAACGAGCAGAGTAAGTATATGCCTGATTCCACCAAATGGAACTCCAACTACTATAAACAGTCAGCGGAGTTCCAGTAGTTCCACTGGTGTGTCCAGCCATCACCTGCCATTTAGGAACAGTAAGCATTTCTTGGTCATACTTTTTTACCATATCCTTAGTAATAACAGGCAACTTTTTAATATCTTCCAAACACTTGATATCTTCCTTTTTGATACCTGCTTTCGTATAAAGGCGATGGTAGAAAGGAGACTTGTCGTAAGCACGGCGGAAAATATACAAGAATCGCTTTTCATTGCGATTCATCAATTCCTCTTCATTCATCTCATACATAGCATCAACACGCTTGATATACGGGCGGATAATAGGATAACAACGCAAAAGATATTTTGCCGTTTCTTTCAAATATTTTTTTATCATATTAGCATTCTTCAATTAAATCAGTATAAATATCACAAAGTATTTTTTTTATATTTTTAGGTAAATGAGCATTACTTCTTTCCTTTGAATAAGCACCCATCTTTTTTCTTAGTTTTTGATTATATAAAACTTTATCAATTGCTTCTTTGATTGCAACCTTATCACCGGGTTTAAACAACAGACCATTATCTCCGTCAGTAACAATTTCAGGTATTCCCCCCACTATTGTTGAAAGAATAGGAACTCCATAAGACTCAGCTTCTAATATAGAAATAGGAACACCTTCTACATAAGAAGGAAGAATAAAAGAATCTGCCAAATTTAGAAGTTTTATTTTCATATCTCCAGATACCCATCCATGAAAATTAATTAGCGTATCTAAATTCTCTCGTTGTAGAAATTCTTTCAATTTTTCTTCTTCATACATACCTCCACCTATATCAAGAACAAGTTTTCCTTCATACTCTTTTCTGTTTTCTGCAAGAACTTCTACTAAATCAAAAATACCTTTGGCTTTTAAAATCTGCCCCAAAAACAACAGATGGAAGCAATCATCCTTTTTGACAGATATAGAAACGGGATTATCAATAATGTTTGGAACAACATAAACGACCTTACACCCAACAGTATTTACAAAAAACTTTTTCCAAGATTCAGAAAGCGCAATCAATGCATCGCATTTTTGAAAAACAGAATCAACAAAAACGTTTTCTTTAGAATAATACTCTTTAAAACCGCCACCATGAATATGTATAATTACTTTTCGTTTCATCATTTTAGCAACCTTAACGTATAATGAAGAACGACGAAAACTATTATAAGAAGCACTATGAATATGTACGATTTTTATACGCTTATCAATACATAAAACGAGAAAAAGTTTGATTATAGATATTATCATAATCCAATACTTTTCAACTTTAGAACCTTCTCTCGAATTTACAATCGTACGAAAATCAGAAAAGACACTCGCTTTATAAGTTGAAAGACATTGAGCCACCCCTCCTTTAGGAGAAGAAAACTCCGGACCTATTGTCAATACATTTTTAGGAGAAACCATATTTAATACAATTGCTTATTTTCTTTTATACAACCTTCTTTATAAAAATAGCGAAAAAAGAAATGATAAAGAATCATTTCATTGCTCGTAATGGAGATAAAACTGCTTAGACTAAGACATTAGTGGCTATTTATTCAAACCATATATTATATGAACAAAAAAAATAGATATGAAACTATCTATCTAACGCTTTTTGATATTCATTCATATAGCTCACTACCATTTTTTGAAGAGAAAAATTATCTACGACATAGTGATAAGCTGCTTCTACCTTACTCCAAAGAGCTTCTCTGTTATTCATAAGTTTTTCAATCATACGAGCGCAATCTACAGGATCATTAATCATAAATGAAAAACCATATTTACCTTTTTGAATTAACTCGTATGGACCTCCAGAATCAGAAACTAATACTGGAATTTTTGCAGCCATACCTTCAGCAACAGTGAGGCCAAATCCTTCATATCTTGAAGGTTGACACATCAAATCATAATCACAAAGATGCCCATATATATAGTCTCTATCTCTCGCTCCCATGAAAAAAACATCTTTTTCAAGCCCAGCAATACTTACTTGTCTTTTAAGCATCTCTCTAGAGCCACCATCCCCTATAAAATAAACTTGAACATTAATATGCCTAAGTTTCAAGAGTCGAATAGCCTCAATCAGAATATCTTGTCCTTTGGTCTTAACATCTAAGCGCCCAACTTGAACTATTTTAAATGTATCTTTAGAAGTAACAATATTAACATGTTTTACTGCTGCTATATTAATTCCATTTGGGATAACAACACAATTCCTATTGCAGTTCTTTTTGACATCATCCGCAACTGCTTGTGATATTGCTATTAACTTAACATCACGTCTTGCTTGTGCTACAGGTATTTGCAGAGCATGAATTGTCAAAAAGCATCTTTTGCTTATCAGTGGAACTAAAATCCTTGAAATAGATACATTATGTATATGAACTATATCCGGAAGAAGTCTCAATAAGATTAAGTTAACTTTTAAAATCGATAAGATGGATCTACTATTTGGTTTTCTTTTAATTTTGATTACCTTTACAAAAGGAGATATCTTACTTAGCAAATCAGGATCATACGTATTATTAATTATTATCAAATAGACAGAATTATTTTTTACTTGTTCATTTACAATATCGACAAGCATACTTTCTGCGCCACCAATATTAAAACTCCATATACAATGAACTATTTTCATATTTTTTTATCTTGAATAAAGCCAAAAATGACCTTTTGAACATATAGACTTAAACACAAAATCAAATAACAAAGTTAGCAACAATGTTACAAACCATACTAATCATTTTCACCAAGCTCTATTTGCATTCTTTCCTCATTATATTTTAACAACACGACAATGATTGGAAATATATTTGAAAACGATATATAATAACAGAGACCTGGTTCAAAAAAGAAATACAAATTAAAAGACAATAAAAATGATTTAGCTACATCCGATCTCAGCCTATTAAATAAATTACATACAAAATAAATATATCCGCCCATAATCAACAGACCTGACGAATAAAGGGAAGACACCCAAAAATTATGTACTGCATAACCTTGTAATTTAACAGTTGCCATATTAATAATATCTTTTCCACAACCAAATAGGTTTACGGAATAATGATTAATAATGTAAATCACCTGCTGGGAACGGCCTGCACTATCTCCACCTTTTCCCATATAATTAAATTCGATTGTTTCTGTTGCTTCTATAAATACAAGATATACAGTAAACGTAAGCAACAACACAAAAAAGGAACAAAGAGTCCACTTCCGAAATTTCGAGTTTAAAACATAATAAAACCAAAGTGTAGTAAATAAAGCCAAGATACCATTTCTTGATCCAGAGGCAATAATACATAACAGTGATATTACAATTAATATTTTTCTAAGGTATGGAGTTTTTAGAAATAATAAGGAACTCATGATTGTCAACAAATAAAGAGTTGCGTTTGAATTGGCATTCGTTGTAAGCCCTTCATACAACAGAGAACGATCTAATTGACCAACATGCAATACATTAAAAAATTGAGGAATTGTAACGATAAACGAGACAAAAGTAAATGCAAGAAATGGATAAATTACGTATTTATAAGAGAAATCATATTGCTTTAGAGCTTCAAAAAGGAACAGATTTGTTACCATAAAAAGAACAGCTGTAAACTTATCTGGAGTAAAAAATAAATGCAATAAAAAAGCAACTATCATAAAGACAGAATATATATTTAATCTGAAATTATATGATAACATCGTATTAATCAACAACACGATAGCTGCTGCAGATGAAGCATAAGTGAAGAAATCAGTCTTACTTGTCAAAAGAATAGGCAAAAAGAGCATACTAGACAACACCAGCAATAAGCTCGAATTTATAGATACATTATTTGAAAACATACAATTTTATAAAATTCTACTTTTTTAACAACTTCCTTATTATTCTATGTAACAACAAACTATGGTATTCTTTAGCATCAGTTGCAACAATTTTTTTATTCATAAATTGAACAACATTAAACTGGTGCCCACCCTCCTTGTAAAAAGGAACATAGTTTGGAATAATACATTCTTGTATAAGGTGTTCCTCATACTCAGTAGGACTCAACTTGGTTATTTCCGACACATTTACATTGTCACCATATCTACGCACACAATCCTGAGAGAATCTTAGCAACTTACCGCCTAGTTCTAACCAGCAACCGGCATCACGACCAATTTTATTATCTTTGGCTATAGGAGAATATGGATGAGGAATATAAGGACCTTGCAAATCATCACTCACATATAACTCCAAGATATTAACTGGTTCCTCATGCTGCAACATGGTCATCAGATAATATTTACCTTCTTTTTTATAGATAGAAGTATCACCATATCCAATTCTGCAGACCATATTCTTAGGCTGTTCCAGTAGTTTCTTTACCAATCTAAACTCAATCAAATCATCATTAACAGCCTCATAGAGTCTGATACTCTTATCGCTACCGGTTTCTGGAATCATATATATCTTCCCTTCTTCCTCGAATACCCAAGGATAAGAAAGATGAAAAGACTCCTTCAATACAACAATAGGCTTAGACCAATTCTTTAAATCTACTGTAGAGGTCATCATGATGACACCAGGAGAAAAGAAGTCTTTACTCTCATAAAAGAGATAAAGTTTCTCGTTCTTGACAAACAAGAATGGATCAGCCACAATGATTGTAGGATTCCATGCCATTTTAGAAGGCAAACAAGGCACTGTAAATATACCTTTTCCCTTCTTAATATCTAAAACATCGTCCTCATTATCAAAAGAGAGAAGCTGTATTTTAAAACATCCTTCCATATTTATATTCTTAATTTAGAAACACATTTTATTTTCCATGAAGTTTACGATAAATTAATCGTTTCATTTTTCCTAAATATATTCTACCCAAATCTATTGTAGCATCGTGTTGTGAACGATAAACACGAAGACGATTCAATATATAAACATTTGGATGGAATTTAGATAATTTATATGCATACACTCCACGAGCATAATTCAGATTAAAAATCCCATTTTTATACATATAATCCAATGAGAGCAAAGCCAACTCCGAATTGTTCTTACTGTTACGATAAAGCACTACCCAAGAAATAAGTTCGTTTGTATGTTTATCTTGAAGCATAAATTTACATGCACATAGAATATTTTCTTTATACAATAGCATAATTACTAACTGACCATTTTGATATAAATCCTTAAAATAAGCAAAAAAGCTATCATTGAGATAAGCACTAGTTCTCATCCCCTCAGAAATCATATAATCGCCAAGTTCTCTTATCTCTTTTTCCGGATAAGGATCAGTGTTTTGAAGGATCCGCATTGTACAATTACCTATATCATTTATAACTTTTCTAAGTTTTTTTCTATGCTTACTATTACACCCAATAATTGAATCTACAAAATCTTGATTATTCTCAGAATACTTCATTCTTACTATGGTATATCCTGTTAAAGCTTCTATTTTAGAGTAGCCCCCTAATCCATAAAGATACGCCATCAATCTGCTACCCTGCCTCAAATTGTCAAAACATAGAGAATGAACATTCTTGTCTTTTTCTAAGAACTGTACAATCTCATAATACATATCATAGCATTCCAATAGAGGGTCTGGGATGATTCCCTCGCAAAAATCTGTCATATAATCCATTAAGTGCAGATTAGCCTCCTTATCAATATAACAAGGAAGGATTGCGTCAAAGGCTTTTCCTTTACTTTGGTTATAACAAATGATATAAAGTTTATCATCTGATTTATGCCACACTTGCCAGGTTGTCATAACAAAATGCCAAGCCTGATATGGAGTTGCCGTTGAAGCCTGAGTAAACAAATTCTCCCAATTATTTTTAAGAGTTTCTAACTCTTCTAGTGTTTTTATTACTTGAATCATCTATACTTTATTTTCAGTTCTTATTATCTAATTTTAATCATAATTCGAATGCTTTTGCAACATTTTCTTTTGTATTTTCAGATAAAACAACAGCATTACATATCAAACAAAATCTCCTTTTCGTTCAAGAGGAAAAGTAAAGACCTTTTGTTCTGGATTATCATTAAAGAAATGCCATATCTCGCTTATACCAGTTTCCACTCTTCTCATACCTGTAAATATCAACTTTGCAGGTATTCCTCCAATTAAAGATTCCTCTGGAATTGATGACATATCTTTACTTACAAGACTATTTGAAGCTACAATAGTTTTATTAGGTATAACAACTCCAGCTGTAATTGTAGAAGAATTACATATCCAACAATAATTACCTATAATTATTGGGCGAGCAATATCTCTTATCCGACCTTCACCATAACGGAAATCAGCAGTATAATGATAACTCGTATCAAAAACCTGGCAACGATGTACTATCCTAGAATGATGTCCGACTTTAACCTTTCGAAAAGCAGAGACATTACAGAGAATTGTTATTTTTGTCATATTACCCATATCTAAGACTCCTTTCATACCTATACAAATCTTATTCGATGTTCCTATTGTACATTTTCCACGAAATATCAATGTACCCCATAGATTTAATTCTGAATTTCCAACTTCACATTGCGGTCCATCAGAAATAGAAACATTAAAGCGAACCATACCTGTTTTACAGCCATCAGGAAATCTTATATGCCCAAACGTTGAATATAATCTCGGACGTCCAAATACAAAAACAGGAAACTTTAATGCCTGTTTTAAAGGCACACATCGTAGATTTAAATAAAGAGTAGCAAATGGATTAAACCATTTCGAATTAGTTAACACCTTTTCAAAAGTTAGGACATAAAAGACTCCTATATAACGCCAAATGCTACGAACTGTGATTTTACGTTTCATCTTACTATTCTTTTCTTAATAAAGTCTAAAACCAGTTTTCTCTCTGAATTACTAATACCACATAAATAAATAAGGATTAAATTAAATATTAGAGATAAAAACATAAAACAAAATGTCAATGGAAGATTTCTCAGAAAACTATCTACTAATAAATAATGAATTATCAATGATGGTACAAAAACCCTTAACACGGGTACATATATACTTGAAAAATATTCTTTTATATTATATCGTGCGATTGGCTTTACCAAATACACAGAAAGAAGATAATGAATTAACCTTGCTACAATTAAAACATAAAAAACTGATGCTGCTGGATAAGACATTTTTAATAATATATACGAAACTGGAAATGCCATCAACAATATAACGCTACCCCATATTTGATACTTCCTCATTTTTCCTGATGCTAAAACTAAAATCCACAAAGGATTCTTAGGAACAGTAATCCAAGATATAATAAGCACCAATACAGAAAACAAGCCAGTTCCTTCTGGTACTTCTTTAAGCCATAAATGCAATATAGGTTCAATACAAAACATTACAGGAATACTACATACAAATATCATATATAGAGAATATCTAGTGCTATTATATACAAGTGTATGTATATAAGAGAAGTCTTCTTTTGCATAACTTTTAATTAATTGTGGCTTTAAAGATGTAAAAAAGTTTTCAGTAAAATTACTAAGAGCAGCATCGATTTGATAAGATATTGCTCGAGCTGCATTAACTATTGGACCAAAAAACATATTTAAAAGGATGTTCATAAAAGTGCTATTCACCATAAATACAGCACATCCGTATGTATTCCACCCAACAATTCCAGCAGTATTTTTCAACAACTCTTTATTCCACAATATTCCTAACTTGCATTCAACATATTTTCTAAAACAAAATATAGCATACGCCATTTGAATACTCATGGTAAGCAGCATCAACAGAAAACCATAGAAAATCAAACGATTATGATCAGATATGGCGATGACATAACATATCAAGAGTTTAGCTAAGCCTTCAATTACACCAATATAGGAATAAACTTTCATATCCTCGTGAGATACGATTTCAGAATTGAAAACGATTCCCACAAATGTGAAACACAGAGACAGCAATGTGAATTGGAACACCCATATTGCTGCAACTAATCTATCCGGCGGTATAACTAACTTATTATAAATAAGCCATAATCCAACAGGCTCTGCTACAACAACAACACCTAAAATTATAACAAGATAAAGAGTAAAGTGTTGTTGAAAAATCAATCTCGCATTATCAATACATCCTTTTCCTAACTCAATATTAAGGAATCGTTGTGTTGCATTTGCCAAAGAAGAACTAAAGAAAGTAAACATTCCGGCCATACCTCCAATCACATTATATATTCCAAAGTCTTGTACTCCTAATTTATCTAATAGTACTCGAGATGTATATAATGTAATCAACATCAGCATACCCATACGGATATACAAAAAGAATGTATTCTTGGCAATCCTCTTGGAATTTGAATTCATATTTAATCAACAAATATATTTATGACAATTATGGTTTCCACTTATTAACTATATATATAGCTACATTCTTAGCTGATATTATTTTCGCAGGAACCCCTGCAACCGTCATGTTTGCTGGTATATCTTTTGTAACCACTGCTCCAGCTCCAATAGTAGCATTATCACCAATCTTCACATTTTCAACTATAGAAACATGAGGGCCAATATATACATTATCTCCTATTACTGCAGGAGTTCCATGATTACTACCTATTGATAAAAACTGGCTTATATTGCAATTATTACCTATCACGGTATTAGGGTGTATCACAGCTCCGATGCCATGTCCTATATAGAACCCGTATCCTATTTTTGTACCTCTTTGAATATGCAGTCCATACTTTATAGAATAATGCTTATGCATAAAAATAGCTAATGGATAAACTATGTTCCTGCCACTAGCTAATCTGAACCAAAAATTGTATCTAAAACAATGGTTTCTACCAAATAGAGCTGCAAATATCAATTTTGCCCCCCCACATTTCACTCCAGTATAGCGGTAATAATCCGACTGTATATATTTAAAAATCTCATTCATACCACATTTATTTTATCTACGACTGACCCCACTTTAAAAAGGGGCATATTTTATAATTTCACGATATTTAGTTTATATGCCTCTTTATCCATCTCAGTCTTATAAAAGCGGACGTGATTCAATTCAATATTAGCTTTAACCACAGACATCACCTCCTCTATGATTTTGTTTTCTGTCTTGCAACCAAAAATAACAGAAACTAAAGATGCAGGAATGAAATGATAAGCCTGATGGTGCTCTTTATAAACTCTAACCTCCTCTTCGTAAGACCATTTCGTATATTTTGTACCAAGCAAAGCTGAAACATATTTATTTGTTCCCTCAGGTTGAGAAACATCTATCTTAGGATAATTATCTTGATAAGCTACATTTTTGGGAAACACGAAGAAATCTGGGTCTTTAGAAACATCAAACTCCAGGCAAATACCTTTATGGCTGTCAGCATAGTGAGACCACATCAATATTTCTTCATTTTTTCTAGAGAAACAACAGATTCCATGCCTATTCATCACCCTATCCACCGCTTTTACGAAATTAGCATCAATGGCACTATCGGCGAGAATTGCACGTTCCACATTCTCGGGCTCATAATCTAACGTCTGCCTCTGTGCAATTTCACTTGCCAATTTCTTGACAGAAGCTATAACAGGCGAGAATTTGCAATCAAAAGGATCATTAAAACTACTTGGAGCTGCAAAGAACAACTCACACTTTCGAAAAATGTCCAGTGTATATTCCTTTGAGGCATCAGCCAAACTGCGATATTTATACAATGGAGACTGTAACTTTCCATCAGCCACCATTTTTAACACTAAATCTTTATTTTCCATTTTCGAGTTCTTTTAATAAATAATAAAGTTTCTTCTCGCTATAAAAATGTATCTATGTCTATTTCTATAGTAAACCACCAATACAGCGTCCCCACAATTTATCAGCGGGTTAGCCGTACCAGTATTTTTGAATAAAGTTTTGATTTTCTAAAATTTAACAATCAAGCAACGGCTTGGGATGTCTTCGTTACCTCAGCATTCGTATCACCTTCAAAATGGAGAACATAGTCACATGGCAAGAACGTGATATACTGATAACATCACGTCTTTGAAGATTCTTACTCTTATGCTCCTTGAAAATCTGCGTTCTTAATTAAATCGTTAATACAAAGGTATTATTTCATCCAAATCATATCCTTTTGTGGCTATATTACTTGATAAAACATTCAATTCGTTCTCTTCTGATTCGTCTAGCTGCAAAGATGACTCATACAACTCTCGTTGGTCTGGATGAAATTCCATATGCTCTATGAGATATTTTTTCATTTCAGAAACATTTGAATCAAAACTAATATAATTAACTGCAAGCCGTAAGATTCTTGGCTCAAACTTCTTCAAGAGTAATTCTACTCTTTTCTTATCTTCTTCCATAACTTCCATTGCTATTTATGTAATGTAACCATCTATTTGTAAACCATCAATACAGCGTCCACACTATTTATCAGTGGTACTGATTAAAATTACGCATTGTTTTAAGTTCTTGAATAATAAGCATCCTGAGCCTCTTTCGGTGGGTCAGTTTCCGAAAGAGAACTGCAGGATGCGTTGTGGGTGATTATGTAGCGCCCACACTACTAAGCTACTTCTCGTTATATATATTTTTTCGTTATTTCTAACTATACAATTGTTTCGTATCGGAAATTTAGGAAATAGAGTCCCTGCCAGATAAGAATTGTCTTTAGGGTATTCTTACCTGGATATTGATTGAGTAAAAATAGTATGAATTTGATATTATAAGAGATTTTTCGACTCCCCTGTCCCCCTCTTGCGAAGAGGGGGTCCTTATCCCACTCCCAAGCCCTCGCCCTTAGCATAAGGGCAAGGGATGTAGCTGGCGACGCTATAGCTCTGCCAGAGTTTTGGTCAGCCAGCGGAGCCTGTGCCCGCAAGGGGCTGGCTGAGAGTGCTTACGCAACAGAGTTGCGATTGTTTAACGCCTAATCGGCGAGTGTTTGTCGGCTAGCGCATTGTAGGGTTCTCATACGAAAGATTCTGAGTATTTTAACACATCATTCGTCACCACTTATATACAGAAGGATATTTTACTTGGACAAAGCTGAAATTATGCCCAATAACAGAAATCTCCTTGGCTAATGTTCGACTATTCGCAGAGGGAGTCCTCATAAACGCCAACATATTTCTAGCGGCATCTCCACGCAGAGGAGTTACGTCAGGAGCATCATAATCTCTCCAACCAAACAGGCAGGTTTTCTCAGGAAAAGTCAATATGTAATGAGCCATCAATGGATCTAACAATAATCGTTCCAAGGATTTCCTCATCTGTGAAGAAGCCTTGGCTCGCTTGCCCAAAGGATACTTGCCATCATTGGGATTGACATACTTCTCTTCAGAGCAAGTCAAATCACAAAAGGCAATTTTGTTATGCTCGTCCGTTGCATCGACCAATAAGTAATCGCACCTATCCCTCATCGCTGCTACAGTATTATCAAATTGATTGACATACTTCTCAAAATCCACAATGGCTACAGGACGGGCAGATGTATCCAGTCTCAAATTAACCCTGTCACATTGAGCACGTTGTGGACGATGTCCTTGACAAGCATCACAAGCCTTGGAGTCTGATAATTCGACAAGCCCTCTATGGATAGCCATATCTACAACCACCCCATGGGTATCCAAGTCATACTCCTGAGGATAATGCACTTGCAACAATCGTTCTATCAACAATTCGTCTCTCATCTGCTCAACTCGTTAAACTCATTATATATGGCAGACATCATCTCTGTCAAGTCGTATGTATCAACTAGGGCTTTTCCTTCCTCATCCGTTGCCATGAGAGTTTGAGCATTTCCATCGTATATTCTATATACTGCCAAATTCTCAGGCTCAACTCTCGCACGCTCCTCAGCCGTTTGACGAATTAACACGTTCAAGTAGTTCAAGATATAAGGACTATGTGTAGCCATTATAATTCCCATCTTACGGTCATTGGAAGAAGCTGCATTAACAGTCTTCACCAAATCATCTATTAAGCGGCACTGAACATCTGGAAAAAGACTAAGTTCAGGCTCCTCTAAATGAATATGCACATACTTTGGTAAATCAGCCAGTTCGATAACCGGAGAAAACTTTGTCAACAATTCGTTATCATAAAGGTAGTCAAGCACAGACCGACGGAAAGCCTCCTTAAAGGAATAATCCTTGGCAAAATGCTGCACGATGACGGAAAGAGGGGTGGATGTTTGGATACCAGATGAAGCCTGGGTAAGCTCTATTGGAGCATAGGCATCGTCAATAGGCATAACAGTTAATTTCACAGGACGCCCCTTAGGATGTTTCACGGAAAGTTTCAGTCCCAAATAAGAGAGATCATATTCCTTGTCATCCTTCACCGCCTGGGCAAAGTCATTCATAGTCTCATGAAAATAAAATCCCAACGACGCATTCTTATTCGTCAAAGCATTAGCCGACCATGAAGGGATGACATTTCTATTCTCCGAGACAAAAGACTCTTTCCAAAAGGTCAAATCTTCTTCTCTTATCTCTGGCAAGAGCGTACGCTTGATCTTGGTATTGCCATACTCTATGCTATACACATTACCAGAATCTGCATGCACCTCATATCGTATATATGAATTACTATGAAAGAAAGCCACAAGATTAGTTGTCTTTAGCAAAGACTCGAAGCGTATTCTGAAAGGAGAGTTTGTTATTTTCGAATGTTTTAGAAATGATCGAATATTAGCTCGCTTATATAGATAGCGCATCAGGACAAGTACCTTCATCAGTGTACTTTTTCCGATGGCAGACTCACCTATAAGAACTGTAAGAGGCAGAATCTCCAACTGTTCAATATGGCGAAGCGGTCCAACATTGTGTATGGTAATATATTCCTTCATATACTTTTTCTGATTGTATTCACTAAAAAAACATTTTTATGGCTGCAAAAATACACTTTTTTATTGAAACGACCAAGCAAAAGAAGAAAAAAGACAGAACAGGTCTAAAGAATCCGTGAAATTCGTGTACGAAAATCATTTCTCTCGCCCATCGGCGCCACCTTATTAATAATCGCTTTGAGGGTATTCTTACCTGGATATTGATTGAGTAAAACTTGTCTGAATTTGATTTTTAAAATGTATCTGCTCTCTGAAGAAATCCCACAGATTTCTTTGCGGCCTGGGAGGGAAAAGTCCCACAGATTTCACAGATGAACACAGATTTCTTTGCGGCCTGGGCGGCCTGGAATTTGAAAGGGTCACGCAGATTTCGCAGATGACGCAGATTTTTTTGACCTATTCGGTCAGATTTACACAGATTATTTGCGAACCTATGCGGTTCCCCTTATAGGGGACAGAAGCCTAAAGGGCTGGCTGAGAGTGCTTACGCAACAGAGTTGCGATTGTTTGTCGCCTAGCGGAAGACTTTATTTCGTATGATGCTCGATGAAGCGATTAATCATTTTTACAACAGTGACAGTTGACTGCCTGTAATGAGCTATCACCATGATATTAATGATTTCACCATCCTCTTTGCTTTTTAATCTTTTCCATTGCCTGAGAATGAGACTGGCCTCTTCCCGAACGACTTTCCTTAATGGCGTACTCTGAAGCCATTTCTAAAACTTCATGAGGCATTTCATTTACGAAAGCCTGTACTTTGTCTTCTGGAACTTCATATGGATTAATACCTTTCATCGTTGAATACAGCAATGTTATAAGGGAATTTTTCCGATCATCACTCCAATTCTTTACTTCGTTCCAAATCGGAGTATTTTGTATTTCATTATAATTGAACGTTCTCATAATTCTAATATTTAGTACCTTACATGGTGCAAATATAAGGGAATCCCCAGTGTTTACTGGGGATGGAGAGTATTTTAAGAAGGATGCTTAATCAGTATTTTCCTATCTCGTCCTGGGCCTTCTTCAAGGCGCGGATTCTTAACTCCTTCTCTACTCGCTTCTTCACTTCCTTCTCTATCATGTCCTCATTGATCTGGTTGAGAGGACGGGAGAATGGATGCCAACCGAAAACAGCGTTCTCCTTCGTGTGACAGAACAACACCGTACCAATTTCCAACAATGCCTCCAGGCGATCCTCCTCGCTAGGATAATGGGTGAAAATCCAATTGGTGAAACGGACAAACTCGGAGAGCAACATATGCTCGCCCTTGTTCAAATGAGTGAAGAAAGTGCGGTTCAGGTGAAACTCTTTCTTGATGTCACTCTTCTTCAACACCCAGGCACGCATGCCTTCGGTCAACTCATGATAAGCCGCCTTCTCTGCATAAATGTGCTTGGCAGACTTCACTAACTGGTTTGAAAACTTGTCAAAACGCTGCTCGGCAGTCTTCAACGAAATCTCAGCCGCGAGCTTCAACTTCTCCTCGGCAGAAATCAGGAATTTCTTTTTTCCATTCTTAAAACTTTTTAAAAAAATTAATACTTAAATTATTTATTTTTACCACAATGTGGTAATTTCCGATTTTCTATTTCGCCCTTTTGTCGTAACTTTGCCGACAGTTACCGATTGGTGAACAGCGGGGTGAACACTTGCCCCAAGCATTCACCTTTTCGGCTCCGGGGTGAACCCTAGTAAAAAGAACTTTGTATATACAGCGCATGCTAGAAATATAAAGAGTCTCTATTACAATGGGTTATATAGTGTTTTTAACACATTATTAACGCTAAAGGTTGGCATCGGGGTTCACCCTTCACCAACTTCATCGCCAAGTGTTCACCCACACTCTTAATTAGAGAACGTTGAAAACAACAGAATATTATAAACAACTAAGAATTTTAAGACAAATGGAAAAGAAACCAAACAACTGCATGGAAGAGACAGCTACGATGCCATCGTACTTCCCTTGCATCAAATCTTCGGAGAGCCATCCACTCGCCGACTGGTTGTATCTCAAGAGCGTGATTACCTCTAGCCCTGAGCTTCGAATGATGACCGAGACTTACCGCAAGCGCCTTGCCATCAGCAAGCAGTTTGCCGACCAGTACAAGCCTGAGATGCCTGCCATCACGGTTTCGGCGCTCATGGACGGCTACGGCAGACAACTTGCCAACTTCCTCAAACCGACCTACATGCTCCAGCTCGACTTCGACCATGTGAAGAAGGAAGATATGGAGCATCTTATCCAACTGGTGAGAGGCGACAGTCATACGATGGTAGAGTATATCACCGTGAGCGGCAGGGGATTCAGAGTGTTCTGCGCCTACCGTCCTGTGGATGACGACGACATCAGCGTGCTGGAACTCTTCGATGCCGTACTGCAGAAGGCGATGGCTTACTACACCCAGCTCCTGGATATGGCTCCCGACAAGCAGTGTGTCGATATCACCCGATGCGCCGGTCTTGCCTACGACCCGGATGCCTATTTCCGTAGGGATGCCGAGCCTTTTGCCTTGGGACCGAAGGACCTGAAACCCCTCTACATGAAGAAGGCGTTGCAGGCGAAGTATTCTGCCAAGCGAAATACCAAGGGCGGCAAGCGAACCATCAAGGCGAAAGAGGAGGCGAAGTCAAGCGACAAGGGTGCACCTACCATCGAGGAGGCGGCTTCCCACATCAAGGAACTGCTCGACCTGTGGGGCTACCGATTCGAGCCTGAACATCACAACGGGTACGTGTGGCACTTTGCCGACATCTGCATCTACTATGGCATCCCGCTGGAAGAAGCCCTGTCCTACGCCGACCGTGAGTTTGGCTCCAGCTACGAAGATACGGCTTCCGTCGTCAAGTCTCGCTACAAGCATCTGCATAAGTTTGGCATCTGGCACTTCTATCGCCAGGGCGAGGGCCGCAGCGGCAAGCCATCGGTAAGGAGCATCAAGCAGTGGCTACTCACCCACTATCTGTTCCGCCGAAACGTGCTGACGGGATTTTACGAGGTGGAGAGCCGCATCGTTTTAGACGGCAAGTATCCAGACTGGGTCCGCATCGACGACAACATCGAGAACTCCATCTGGAGCGAGATGGACGAGTCGGGACAGCATCTCTCGGAGAAGACCTTGCACAACATCATCAACAGCGACTTCAGCGAGCCGTTCGACCCCTTGGACGATTACCTGCGCAGTCTGCCGAAATGGAAGAAGGGAGAGGATCCCGACTACATCGACCAGCTTGCCGACCGCATCGAGGTGGAGAACCTGCCCGACAACGAGCATACGCAGAGCCTCTTCCGCTATTTCTTCAAGAAGTGGCTGGTGGCGATGGTAGTGGCGTGGGTAACACCGAAGGTGGTGAACCAGATGATACTCATCTTCGTGGGCAAGGGCGGCATCTTCAAGACCACGTTCTTCCTGATGCTGTTGCCCCCACAGTTGCGCCAGTACTTCCTCAACGACTCGACGGGAGCCTACACCGACAAGGACTTCATGGAGGCTTTCAGCAGCAAGGCTCTGCTCTGTCTCGACGAGTTTGAGATGGTATTCGGCAAGAACCTGAGCGCCTTCAAGAGCAACATGACCAAGGTGACATTCTCCATCCGCCGACCTTACGACAAGTACCGTTCGGAGATGCCCCACCGTGGATCGCTCTGCGGCACCACCAACAACCAGCAGTTCATCACCGACGAGGAGAACCGCCGCTACTGTCCTTGGCTGGTAAAGAGCATCGAGAGTCCGATAGAGCACCCGATAGACTACGACCACGTGTTTGCCGAGGCAGTAGCACTGGGTCAGGAGGTGATGAGCCATCCTAAGGGCGACCCCCTGGAGTGGACATACTGGTTGACGAGGGACGACATCGAGCTGATGCGCAGCCACAACCGCCTCTTCATGGTAGCCAACTATGCCGAGGAGCAGATACTGAAGTATTACAAGGTGCCATTGCCTGAAACGCCACTGGAGTACATCAAGTTCCGCTACAGTGCCGAGATACTGGAGAAGATAGGTGTGAACCCTGCCCTTCGCCAGAACCTGAACAACCAGAACATCGGTAACGTGATGAAGCGTCTTGGATTCAAGAAGATTCACAAGAAGAACGGCAACGGCTGGGCTGTGATCGAGAAGGAAGGTAGCGAAATCAACCGCGATGCCTTCATCGATCCTAACGATACCGTGGAGGATTAAGTATCTTG
>ULQL01015367.1_pt1 | contig 22367 bp, 17 predicted proteins | sample 1954411 | NCBI WGS metagenome assembly ULQL01 (sample SAMEA4835654, study PRJEB28245) | human gut metagenome | biome: gut microbiome; material: fecal sample | place: Denmark | collected 2008 | reverse complement strand
AGCCGACAGTAAAACCGACAGCAACACCGACGGTGAAGCCGACAGTAACTCCAACTGTTGCACCAACCGTGACTCCGACGGTCACACCGATTGTCACACCTGCACCTGTAAAATCACCAATTCTCAAGGTTGGTAAGTATTCTCTGTATCTTGGAATGACACTTGCACAGGTCAATGAAGTGATGGTAGTTGGAACAGTTGATGAGGGCTTATCTCCACAGGGCAACCAGTCCTATGTTTACAATCCGGGCGGAGATTATTCCTGCCTGATTGAAGTACAGATCCGTGATGGTAAGGTGGTTGAAATGTCCACGATCTCCAAGAATTTTAGTTACGGAGATATCCTGACATCCGGCGACAGTTTTAGTACATTGACATCGAATGGTTTCCGGTCGATGAGTACTTATCAGTACACGATCTACAGCCAGACAACAGATGATGCATATGTCAATGTAATGACAGATAAACAGAGAGATAAGAAGGCATACGGTGTTCAGATCTTTGATAAGGGACTTGGTTCGATGGATTCACTTTTGTATCCAAAGAATTGTACCTATTCTGATGCAGTTAATAAATATCAGGCACGACTTTCCGCACTGTATCTGAATGCATACCGTGCTTATCATGGAATTGAAAGTCTTCTGAATTTAGGAGACAATGAGACCGCTCAGTCGCACAGCGAATATATGGCAAAGGTCAACAGCGATGTGATGGATGAGGGCTCTGAAAGCTGGAAGGATCGTTTTAATGACGCATATGGTGATCCATTGTGCAAATCAGAGTATGTATCCTATGGCAGCCCGGATGCATTTTCGGCAGTCACCTATGCGGTCTCCGAACAGGGATCCACAACGAAGTTCTATCAGTATATATTGATGGAAGAAGTGACAAATAAAAATGGAGACACCTTCTATATTCCGGATGATTATGAGTTGTATATCTCCTGTGGTTTTGCCAACACGACAAGTGGAAGCAAGCTGACATTTACAGCATTTGATTTTTACGGATTATAGGATTATTATTTGACTGGGGGAGCAATTCCCCAGTCAATTTTAAATGAGCGGCTGACGCCGTGATCACAGAATGACAGATATCAGGAGGCATCTATGGGAAAAGAAGTAAAAACAAACGCAATGCGCATACTGGACCGCCAGAAGATTCCGTATCAGTTAAATACCTACGAATGCGGGGAGTTTATTGACGGAGTCACAATTGCGGACCAGCTTGGACAGAGCTATGACATGTCCTTTAAAACATTAGTAATGATCGGGAAGAGCAGGCAGTATTATGTGTTTGCTCTTCCCGTGGATAAAGAAGTTGATATGAAGAAAGCGGCAAAAGCCGTAGGCGAGAAAAGCGTGGAAATGCTGCCGGTTAAAGATATCAACAAGGTGACCGGTTACATCCGCGGCGGCTGTACACCGATCGGCATGAAGAAGCAGTTTCCTACTGTGATTGATGAGAGTGCGGCAGATCTGCCGGAAATGATCGTCAGCGGTGGCAGACTGGGAGAACAGATTATTCTGAAGCCGGAGGATCTTCTGAAGGTGACCGGAGGAAAATTTGCCGATATCATTCGCAAAGAGCAGGATTAAAACGTATACAGAAAGGGGAAAAGGATGAGAAAACGTAAATGGAAACAGGGCATTGCCGTTTTAACGGCAGCAGCATTGGTATTGACAGGAATTACCGTTCCGGGCAGTGCCGGAGCGAAAGCGAAGATCAGGCTGAATAAGAAGAAAGTAACGATCAAGGTCGGAGGAAAGGTGACACTTAAGCTTAAGAACGCAAAGAAAAAAGTCATCTGGAAATCCTCCAAAAAGAAGGTGGCATCCGTATCGGCAAAGGGAATTGTCCGTGGAAAGAGTGCAGGAACTGCGAAGATCACGGCAAAGTCTAATAAAAAGAGCTATACCTGTACGGTGATCGTGAAGGAGAAGCGGGATAGCTTTGTAGAACCGGATGAAACAGAAATGCCGGGAACAACAACAGTGCCGACTGCAAAGCCGACGGGCGAACCAACGAAGGCACCGGTAAATCCGACAAGTAACCCGACAAAAGCACCGGCAAGTGAGGCGCCGGTAAATCCGACAAGTAACCCGACAAAAGCACCGGTAAATCCGACAAGTAACCCGACAAAAGTGCCGGCAAGTGAGGCACCGGTCAACCCGACAAGTAACCCGACAAAAGTGCCGGCAAGCAAGGCACCGGTAAATCCAACGAGCAACCCGACAAAGGCACCGGCAGATCCGACCCCGGAACCAACGACAGCCCCAACGGCAGCCCCTTCCGGCAATACATTAACGATTGGTAAGTACTCTCTTTCGATCGGAATGTCATTTCAGGATGCGCAGAATATTCTGGGGAGCAAATGTGTGGATGAAGGCATTTCACCACAGGGATACGCTTCGTATATATACAATCCGGGCAATGATTACTCCTGTCTCGTGGAACTTCAGGTCAAGGACGGAAAGCTCGTCGAGTTATCCACGATCTCGAAGAATTTTAACTACGGAGACATCGCTGCAGCCGGCAACAGCATTGCTACACTGAAAGCGAACGGTTTTACAGCGGTAGAAACCTACAAGTACACGATATATTCAAAGACAAGCGATCAGGAATATATCAATGTCATGACGGATGCCCAGAGAGGTGGTGCAGTATACGGTGTACAGATCTTTGATAAGAGTCTGGGATCGATGGACACGCTTCTTTATCCGAAAAACTGCAAATATTCCGATGACATTAACAAGTATCAGGCGCGTCTTACGGCACTGTATCTGAATGCATATCGTGCATACCACGGTGCAGGGCTGATGCAGATCACAGACAATGGTGTGGCACAGGCTCACAGCGAATATATGGCAAGCAAGAACAGTGATGTGATGGACGAAGGTTCCGTAAGTTGGAAGACGCGGTTTGATCAGAATTACAACGATGGAGAGAAGCTCTTCCTGAAGACCGAGTATGTTTCATACGGCAGTCCGGATGCGTTTTCTGCAGTCACCTATGCGATTGCGGAGCGGGATTCTACCACCAATTTCTATAAGTATATATTGATGGAAGAATATGAGGATGAAGCGGTTGATTTCTGCATCGAGTGTGGATTCGCCAATACGGCAAGCGGAAGCAAGCTGACATTTTCGGCATTTGATTTTTATGCATATTAGGCTTCAAGACAGTATCGCGAAAAGTAGAAGTCGTGCTGCTTTGAACGGGGTAAGAAAGGAACAGATTATGAGAAAAATAAAATGGAAACAGGGCGTTGCAGTGTTGGCAGCAATCTCGCTGCTCATTACAGGAACGATGGTTCCGGGAGGTGCCAGCGCCAAAGGCAAAATTAAACTTAATAAGAAAAAGGTGACTATTAAGGTCGGGCAGAAGGTAAAGCTGAAGCTCAAAAACACAAAAAAGAAGAAAGTAACCTGGAAGTCCTCTAAGAAGAAAGTGGCTTCCGTGACGAAAAAGGGTGTCGTAAAAGGTAAGAAAAAGGGAACGGCAAAGATCACGGCAAAGTGCGGTAAGAAGAGATATGTCTGCAAGGTGACGGTCAAAGCGCGTGGTGAGTATCAGGAAAGTATTTATGAAACTGCCAGACCGGGCAGCACACAGGCACCGGGAGCGTCCGCAAAGCCAAGCAGCAAGCCGTCCGTTTCCCCGAGTGCAAAGCCGGGACAGAACGCAACCACCACATCGAACCATGTAAAGCCGACAACGGCAGCCGAGAATACGCTTGCTATTGGCAAATTCAACATTACACTCGGAATGACGAGTGCAGAGGTTGAAAAGGTAATGGGCGCAGCACCGGATAAGACAGGAAAGTCCCCGCAGGGAAACAGCACCTATATTTATAACCCGTCCGGCGATTATACCAACTATGTGGAAATACAGTTCCGGTCCGATAAGGTTGTGGGAATGACTACGATCTCCGCATATTTCTGCTATGCAGATCTTGTTTCTTCGCAGGACAGTGCTGATGTTCTGAAGGGACGCGGCTTCAGCGATATGTCCCGTTTCGATTACGAAGCCGGCTATCAGTATGATAAAGGCAGTGCTTACGTCAATGCATTTGTCGACCATCAGGGAAAGGGCGGTGTTTACGGCGTTCAGATCTTCGACAAGACGCTCAACTCCAAGCTCGATAACCTGATCATACCGAAGAACTGCAGCTATGATGACGCGGTCATGACAGCCATGCAGTTTGAAATGCGTGATTTTGTCAACGCCTTCCGTGTTTTCAAAGGCAAGGAGGCAATGACGGACAGTACCTCCGGCAGTGCACAGCGCCATGCGCTGGAAATGGCATCCACAGGTAAAACCCAGCAGAGCAGCTCTGACGGAACAACCTGGAAGGATCGTTTCAAACAGGATTACGGTGATTATTATATGGCAACGGAATTTGTGGCAGACAGCTGTGTCGATGCATTCAGCTTTGCGGTATATGCTGCGGATACCACAAAGAATATCTCATCCGGTTCCACCTCTACAATCTATCAGTATATGATCAAGGATCAGGATGCCAACGGAGAGGCAGTCTCCTTCAATATTGACTGCGGCTTTGCTTACAACACCGGCAATAAGCTGATCACATTCGGTGTGATCAATCTGTACTGCATGTAATCACTATGGCGTGGTTCAAGAAAGCTTAAGAGAAAGGAAAGTAAGATCATCATGGGAAAAGCACATGCGGAGGGGCTGAAACGTCAGACAGACAATAAATTTCTCAATATGTACGAGATCGATGCGGTCCGCAGGGATGGGGTTCATTTTCCGTATTATATTGCGACCAGACGGGAGACCGGAGATCTGATGTATGAGACCGGAACGCTTCGGGCGGACGGTGTCGTTATCTATCCGGTATACCGTCCGGATCCGGGCAAGCTGGTGGTGATCCGTCAGTTCCGCTACCCGGTCAACGGCTATATATATGAAGTTCCGGCGGGGCTTGTGGATGCGGGAGAGGATCCTGCGGAGGCGGCTGTCCGTGAGATGAAGGAAGAGACCGGACTGGACTTTACGCTTTACCGGGAGGGAAGTGATGCTCTGATGCGTCCGTTTGTACAGAGCCAGGGAATGTCTGACGAGTGCGACGTGACGGTGTTTGGATATGCGGATGGTGTTCTGAACCCGGGAGCGCAGGAGGCGACTGAGGATATCGAGGTCTTTCTGGCAGACAAAGACGAGATAAGGCGGATTCTCAGGGAGGAGCTGGTGTCTCTGCGTGCCGCGTACCTGTTTATGATGTTTTTAAACAGCAGCCCGGAGGATCCGTTCGCGTTTTTACATATATAATATAGAAACGTATCGTGGATTTGCTGTACGAAAATGTTTACTAAAACCGGGATTTTATGATATTTTACTGATTTCATGCCGAAAATAAACAACAGCGGCAAAATGACGTCGGGATTTTGTGGGAAAAGACGAGAAAAAAATATTTTTTTCGTCTTTTCCTATTCTTTTTTTACAAAAAAAGCCCATATAATGTGGTGTTGGACACACTTCCATCACAAAATGTAGTCAAATATGACAAACAAAATAAAAAAATCAAAAAAATACTTGTATAATTTGCCAACATGTGTTATATTGGTCTTACGGAAAAAAGTTGAGGGAACGTTCCTAAACAACGTAATCATTTTCGTAAAGATGGTTACATTTCAAAATGGTGATACCATGATATTTCTGCTGTGGGTGCAGCATAAATATAAAGCAAACAATTTAATTTAGAGGAGGCTTTTTATGAGAAAGAAAGTATTGAGTGTACTTCTGTGTACAGCAATGGCTGCAACAATGTTAACAGGTTGTGGCGGATCATCAGATGACACAACAAAGGACAAAGCAACAAGTGGTGCAACAAGCGGAGCAACATCTGAGCAGGCTTCTAAGGCTGAAGTTTCCGACGGTGGTAAGGTTCTTAACATCCGTGTTTGGAACGAGGAGTTCAGAGATCGTGTCATTGCTCACTATCCAGGATACAAGAAGACTGGTAAGTGGACAGGTCAGATCGGCGATGTTAAGGTTAAATGGACTCAGGTAGCTAACGATGACAACGCTTATCAGCAGGCACTGGATCAGGCACTTCTGAACCAGGCAGATGCTAAGGCAGATGACAAGGTTGATATGTTCCTCGTTGAGGCTGATTACGCACTGAAGTATGTTAACTCTGATTACACTGTAGACGTTGTTAATGATCTTGGTGTTTCTGAGGATTCACTTTCAAATCAGTACAAGTACACACAGGATATCGTAAGAGATTCTAAGGGAGCTCTTAAGGGATCTTCATGGCAGGCTTGCCCGGCTGGTATGATCTACCGTCGTGACATCGCTAAGAAGGTATTCGGTACAGACGATCCTGATAAGATTCAGGAGATCTTCTCTGACTGGGATGCATTCAAGGATGCAGCAGCTAAGCTGAAAGACAAAGGATATCTTGCAACAGCATCTGTAAACGATGCATACCGTGTATTCTCTAACAACGTAACATCTAAGTGGGTAGAGGATGGCAAGATCAACATCGATGAGAACATCAAGACATGGGTTGATATGTCTAAGGAAATGGTTGATAACAAAGAGACATCTACATATGAGCTGTGGTCTTCTGACTGGAGCAAGGGCTTCATGAAGAACGGTAACGTATTCGCTTACTTCGGACCAGCTTGGTTCTTCAACTTCTCTATGAACGCTGATAAGGACGGTTCCGTTGGTAAGGACGGCGGCTGGGCTCTCTGCAAGGGACCTCAGAGTTTCTATTGGGGTGGTACATGGATCTGTGGTGCTAATGGCACAGATAATTCATCACTTGTTAAGGACATCATTGAGAAGATGACAACAGATGAGTCTATCATGACTGATATCGTTAAGAAGGATAATGATTTCGCTAACAACAAGGCTGCAATGGATAAGCTTTCTAAGGATAAGAGCTTCAAGAATTCTATCCTTGGCGGACAGAATCCACTTCCAATCTTCTGTGATGGTATTGAGAGCATCGACCTCAGCAACCTGTCATCTTATGATCAGGGATGTAACGAGGAGTTCCAGAACGCTATGAAGGATTACTTCGATGGCAATGCTGACTACGATTCAGCTCTGAATCAGTTCTATCAGGCAGTTGAGACTAAGTACCCTGAGTTGACACACTAATCACACGGGCGTACATAGTGTAACATGAATCTGGATGTGCCTGCTTACGGATGTAGGCAGGCATATTTTATACCTAAAAAAGGGGAGAAAAAGAAATGAGTACATCTCCAAAGAGACGAGGAAAAGTTGAAAAACACAATAAATGGGGATATATTTTCTTAATTCCATTCGTTGTTGTTTATGTTATTTTCCAGTTGATTCCTTTGATCAGTACCATCTATAACAGTTTTTATGAGAACTACCGTTCCGGACTGATTCAGGTCGGACCGAACTTCGTGGGATTGGATAACTACAAGGAATTATTTGCTGGAGGATACTTCTGGTTGTATTTAAGAAATACCCTGATCATGTGGGTACTCGGATTTGTTCCACAGATCATCGTATCATTGATTCTGGGTGCATGGTTCTCCGATATGCGACTGAACCTGAAATGCTCCCGCTTCTTTAAGACAGTTATCTATCTGCCAAACCTGATCATGGCATCCGCATTCTCAATGCTGTTCTTCGCATTGTTTGCAGATACCGGTCCGGTAAATGCAATGCTTACACATGCCGGTGTGATCGGTGAAGCGTACAGCTTCTTATCACACAAATGGAGCGCAAGAGGACTTGTTGCATTCATGAACTTCCTGATGTGGTTTGGTAATACAACAATCCTGTTGATGGCAGGTATGATGGGTATCGATCCATCACTGTTTGAGGCTGCCGAGGTGGATGGAGCAACATCTACCCAGGTATTCTGGCAGATTACCATGCCACTGTTAAGACCGATTATGGTTTACGTTTTAGTTACTTCCTTGATTGGTGGTTTGCAGATGTTCGATGTTCCGCAGATCTTGACAAACGGAACCGGTCAGCCAACACAGACCACAATGACACTGATCATGTACTTGAATAAACACCTGTTCAGCAAGAACTACGGTATGGGTGGTGCGTTGTCCGTTGTAATGTTTATTATCACGGGTATCCTGAGCTTGATCGTGTTTAAGGCATTTGCACAGAAAAAGGAGGCGTAACGATGGCGAATTCAAGAACACCAAGTGATGAGATTACAAAAGAGGGATTTGGCATTCATGCGCGTCGTGCGATCGCATACATCTTTCTGATTCTTATTACGATCCTTTGTTTATTCTGGTTCTATGTACTTTTTGTAAATGCGACCAGAACACATAGTGAGATTCAGTTAGGATTCCATGCTGTGCCGGGAACAAACTTCCTGAAGAACTTTGATAACACGATTATTCATGGTTCCCAGCCGGTTTGGAACGGTTTGGTCAACAGTGTGGTTATCGCTGCATTCAGTGCCTTATTGACTACATACTTTTCGACAATGACAGCGTATGCACTTCATGTGTATACCTTTAAGTTAAAGAAGTTTATGCATACCTTCATCCTGATGATCATGATGATCCCTACTCAGGTTACCGCTCTTGGTTTCCTGCAGTTAGTGACAAAGATGGGGTTGATGAACAGCTTTATTCCATTGATCGTACCGGCTGTGGCTTCACCGGTAACTTATTTCTACATGAAGCAGTATATGGAATCTTCACTGCCGATTGAGATCATTGAGGCATCCCGTATTGACGGTGCCGGAGAATTCCGTACCTTCAATCAGATGATCCTTCCAATTATGAAGCCGGCAATTGCAGTACAGGCAATCTTCGCATTTGTAACAAGCTGGAATAACTACTTCATTCCGTCATTGATCTTGACGGATGACAAGAAAAAGACACTTCCGGTTTTGATCGCGAACTTGCGTAGTGCAGACTTTTTGAAGTTTGATATGGGTCAGGTTTACATGATGATCGCGTTTTCTATATTCCCGGTTATCATCGTATATCTGATACTTTCAAAACATATTGTACAGGGTGTTGCATTGGGAAGCGTAAAGGGCTGATGCCCTCTTTGCCCCGGGTAGCGATACCCGGCAGGACCTAATCGTACAATGATCCTCTCTTTCTCATTGTATATGGGGCTGTCTGACAGGGAAACCTGCCGGGCAGCCCTTTTGGGTTGCTCAAAAATAAGTTGTGTGGTATTCTAAACAAGAGTATGTGGCTGGCACAAAAGGGGAAGCCGGTCATTGGAGAAGACATGATAACAGTAATTGGAGGTAATTATGAGACATATTTGGAGAAAGGGACTGGCACTGGCTCTGATTTTATGCGTATCTGTTAGTGGTGTTGGATGCTCCGGGAATAAAAAGGATCAAAAGGACAAGCCGGCAGCGACGGAGGATGCAACTTCGGAGAAGGCAACGCCGGTGCCAAAGGTGGAAGCAGGAGGCAAGGGAAAGGACAAGTCGGATGTTCCTCTTGTGGTTGCCTGCAACAAGCTTGATAAGAAATTTAATCCATTTACCGCGGAGACAGATGACGACAGGACAGCCGTTGATATGACACAGCTTCGTCTGCTGACATTTGACCGGGAGGGTGCTGTTGTAAAGCATGCGATCAAGGGAGAGAAACGTCGCTTCAATGGCGAGACCTTCAGTTATGAGGGACCTGCTAATCTTAAGGTGAAGCGGGATCGAGAGAAGGATACAACCTCTTATATTATAAAGCTGCGAAAGGATCTGACCTTCAGCGATGAAACACCGGTTACAATTGATGATGTCATCTTTTCTATGTACGCTTTTGCGGACAGCAGCTATCAGGGAGAGGAGACCTTTGGAAGCCTGCCGATCCTCGGTTTACAGAAGTATCGCAAGTCGGCTTCTGCACTTGATATTTCCGGTATTGAGAAGATGACCGATTACAAAGTAAAGGTGACGGTCAGGGGCTACGACAGAGACGCATATCAGGCGTTGAATATCCCGATATGCTCCCTGAATTTCTATGGAGACAGACACATTTTTAATGTTCTGGCAGGCAGCTTTGGGTTTAAGAAGGGTGATCTGTCCGGTCTGACCAAGAAGAAAAATGCACCGTTTGGAGCCGGTGCTTATCGGTTTATCAAGTACGAGAAGGGAATCGTGTATTACGAAGCCAACGAGAAATATTACCGTGGATGTCCGCAGACTGCATTTATCCAGCTTAAGGAGATTGGGAACATGTCCGATGTGCGTAAGCTGGAAGCATTGGAGAACGGGGATTTTGACGTCGTGACCATGCAGGCAACGAATCAGGCGATGGATCTGATCACTGACGCAAACTCCAGCGGGAAGCTGACAGGGCGTATTTATGGAGGCAAGTTGTTGGACGGCGATTATTATCATTATATTGGCATGAATGCGGATCAGGTTTGTGTGGATGACAAGCCGGACAGCACCCGTTCCAAGAATATGAGAAAAGCCTTTTCTATTTTGTTTAGCTGTAACAGAAGCAATATGATCGAGCTGAGTCAGAAGGGAGCAGCACAGATTGATTATCCTGCCTCTCAGATCTCCTGGTCCGTGCCGCAGCCGGAGGATGAGGAATATAAACAGGCATACAGTGAGGATGTGGATGGCAATGGCATCTACAACAGTAATATGAGCGTGGAAGAGCGGGAAGCTGCAGCTTGCAAAGCGGCACTCGGCTATCTCAGGAAAGCCGGGTTTAAGACGAAAAGCGGAAAGATTACTGCATTTCCGGAGAACACAGGAAAGAAATATACGATCTATATTCCGGATGACACGCAGGAACAGGGCATGCTCACGATTGCAAGAAATGCACAGAAGCTGTTCAAACAGATCGGCATTAAGCTGGTATTAAAGGAACACTGCAGTCTTGCAAGGCTGACAAAGCATCTGAAGCAGGGGAAAGCGCAGATATGGTGCGGAAAGGAGGAGACATCTGTTTCCGGAGACATGTACCGCATGTATCACAGTCGTCAAAAGAAGAATAAAACGGCAGGAAGCCGCAATTATTTGCATATTAAGGACAGTGATCTGGATGAGTATATTGAGGAAGGGATGGATACTGTTCCGCTGAAGAAAAGCATTGATCTATATGCGCAGAGCTATAATAAGATTTTGGATTGGGCAGTGGTTGTTCCGGTATATCAGGAGCGCAATCTGACGGTGTTTAGCACAGCCAGAGTGAATCTGGAAACGGTCGATCAGAACATCACACCATATTATGACTGGATGCAGGACATTCAGATTGTGGAGATGAAATAATCATTTTAATACAAAAGCAAAATTAAAATCGCCAGTTTCGGTATTTACCGGAGCCGGCGATTTTGCGGTTCTAAGAAAATATAATTTTGCAGTCTACGAAAGCAGATAGCCGTAAACCACAATTTTAAGGCTTATGAAAGCAGATAGCCGTAAACCATAATGAAGTGGCACAGACTTCCGCCCATCACGAACAGATGGAAGATCTCATGTCCGCCGAAACCCGGATGAAGCTTATTGAATACCGGGAGCTTCAGGGCGTAGATCACGCCGCCGATCGTGTAGATGACACCACCGGCAAAAAGCCAGGTAAATGCCTGCGGACTCATGAAATGATAAATGCTGCGGATCGCGAAGATACAGAGCCAGCCCATGGCAATGTAGATGGTGGAATTGAGCCATTTCGGGGAATCTACCCAGCAGATCGTCAGAAACAGTCCGGCAAATGCAAGACACCAGACGACAGCGCACAGAGGAGTGCCGGTTCGTGCAGGAAGCACAAGCATGCAGACCGGAGTATAGCTTCCGGCAATCAGAAAATAGATCATGATGTGATCCAGCTTCTTGAGCAGAAGAGTTGCCTTGTCATTTGTGATGATCGCATGGTAAAAGGTGCTGGCACCGTACAAAAGGATCATGCTCAAAATAAAAAGCGAGCTGGCGATCACTGCTTTGGCGTTTCCGGTGAAAACCGCCTTTTCTAATAAGAAAGGAGCCGCAGAGATTGCAGCGATCATTCCAATAAAATGCGTGATCGCACTTGCCGGATCCTTCAAACGGAAAGCGGTGTGCGTAACTGCCGTGGAATGTGAAATTACCGGTTTCCCGGAGTATGTTTGTGAATTTGTCATGGTTGTCATAGAAATCTCTCCCTTCCAGGCTGGTTTATACCGGTACAACAAGTCGGCTTCTGACGATTGTATTTGCCTGACGAGCATTGTACAGGAGTATCATACAGCGGATATTTCATAATATGTGGTAACGAAAATAAATGCATGTAGTATTGATAACTATGTTGTGTAGTATAATATACATCTTTTTGCGATTTTATGCAAGTATCTATTTAAAATAAATTGGAAATAAAAAGAAATAGGAAAGGCAATTAACCGTCTGTCAAACAGGCTGCGACACAGGTCATAGAACATCCGGGCTTCTATCGGTCTGAGCGGAGCATTGGGCGTGATTCTGAATTATATTCTGGTAGAATCCGGGCAGCACCATGCGTAATCAGTGGACTTGTTACGGTTGTGTATACTTTGGCGTTATGCTAAGAAAAAGAATACAAGTAATTGCAACGAAGCCAAGGAAATGGTATGATGAGTAAAATGTAGACTGGAAAGGCAGGAGATGGAGATGGAACTTCAGGTAGGCGACGTGATTAAAATGAAGAAGCAGCATCCCTGCGGAGAGAACCGCTGGAAGCTGGTGCGTGTCGGAATGGATATTAAGATGGAATGTCTCGGGTGCGGTCATCGTGTGATGCTGCCGAGAAAGCAGGTAGAAAAGGGTTTTCGCGGCTTTCTCGAAAAAAATAAAGAAAAAAATTAAAAAATTTGAAAAAAAGTGTTGACAATTCTGTTAAACTATAATATACTCTTACTTGCGTCACGGAAATGACTTAAAACTTTTCGGGGTGTGGCACAGTTTGGCTAGTGTACCTGATTTGGGATCAGGGGGTCGCAGGTTCGAATCCTGTCACCCCGATTGTGACGCAATTATAAATTTTATATAGGGAAGTTGATTTTGAGCTTTCCAATTTATGCGGGTGTAGTTCAATGGTAGAACACCAGCCTTCCAAGCTGGATACGTGGGTTCGATTCCCATCACCCGCTCTTTGTGCTAGTAGCTCAGTTGGATAGAGCAACGGCCTTCTAAGCCGTTTGTCGGGGGTTCGAATCCCTTCTGGCACGTTTATCAAAGCATTGCTTTGATTATATAAAGTCAGCAGTTTTTCGTATCAGCGGAGAACTCGCCACATTATATTTATGGTGGGTATAGCGCAGCTGGTTAGCGCGCCAGATTGTGGCTCTGGAGGCCCTGGGTTCGAATCCCAGTATCCACCTTAGAATCCTTGTTATAGTACTATAGCAGGGATTTTTGTTACTGTATAGGAAACTTTTGACTTACGATACAGCGACAATGGTGCTTTTCTTACTTATTATGACGGGAAGCGCAATATAGTAGTGGGCTATCGCCAAGCGGTAAGGCACAGGACTTTGACTCCTGCATTCACCAGTTCGAATCTGGTTAGCCCAGTAGAGGGACGCCCCTGCAGTTTATCTGCAGGGGCGTTTTTTGTGCGCAAAAAAATAAAAATTTAAAGGACAGATGAGATTAAAATAAGAGTGTGGATAGTAATGAAAAAAAGAAAAGGACACATAAGAAAAGGAGGACATGGCAGATATGATAGCTATTGTGGTTATTTTAATCTTAAGTGCAATTATTGGAGGAGTCATAAATGATCATAAAACTTTTTATGGCAGCCCAAAGTCTGTAAAACTGCACAAAATGAAAGCGTACCTTATTGTATTTGTGATTTTCTGGGTAGGAATGAGTTCCGTTCAATATTTCCAAGGAGATAATGATGATGGAACAAAAAATAAGACAGCGCAATCTCAGAAAGTAGAAAATGAGAATTCTGATTATAATGATTCAGATGGGGATAATGTTGGAAGTTATGATGAATCAGATGAGAATTATGCTGAAACGGATGATTCAGAAAGTTCAGATGAGGACTATGATGAATCTGAAGAGGAGATGGATGAAGATGTGACTGCTGATAATAAGGCAACAGCTAAAAGTAAATATATCCTTCCTATGAGTTCGAAACGTAAATTAAAAGAAAAGGATCTTAAGAAACTTGGAAATAAAAAGTTAAGACTTGCCAGAAATGAAATTTATGCACGTCACGGTAGAATGTTTCAGGATGAAGAACTTCAGGATTATTTTGACAGTCAGGACTGGTATACGCCAAGCATAGCACCGGAGGATTTTTTGGATGCAAAAGAATTAAGCAAGGTAGAGCGTAAAAATATTGCATTTATTCGGAAGCACGAAAGTTAAATAGATAAGAAGGATGTTAGTAGTTTAGATACTGCAGTGTTTGGAAGGGCATGGTGATAAAAATGGCTAAATTTAATTTATTTGATCAGGAAATATCAATTCCTAATTCGTATATTAGGTACAGAAATATGATGTATCATAAAAATATAGTCTGTGGACGGGCAATCAAGGAATTTGAACATTGGTATGATCATTGTTTTGGAATTGAGGCTGTTCTGGATAAAGTGGACCACGAGGTATATGAATTAATTAGCAAGTATGCTGTCGATGAATTGTATGGGAGTTTGGATGCTTTGGAAATATACGATATTTCTAGAGAAGATTATATCAGAAAATGTGTAGATTTGAGCGGTTTCTTTAATGGTGTAGAGCACATCGAAAATCAGATTATGTCCATCAGCCATGATAAGGATATGATGAAGGAATATCGTGCGGCGAGAAAGGCATCCAGAGGAAAATTTGTCGGTGGCGGTTTTGGAATTTCAGGAGCAATTAAAGGCAGTGTCAAAGCAGGGGCTTTGAATGCAACTACGGGGATGGCACATAGTCTGGTAAATACTGTTGGAGATGCGGGCAGTTCAATTGCAGCTGCGGCAAGAAAAGCAGGAGTGTATAATTCTGATACAAAAAACTTGTTGTCAAAGGGAATCCAAGATGCGTTTTTGAAAACATTTAGTAATCATGTGCGTTTGGTAAATACATATTATTCCGAATATTATGTAAATGGCTTTGATGCGCGTAAAGCAAATGCATTATATGATAATGCAAAGAAGCATCCGGACAAGAGAGAAGACTTGCTGGCACAGGCGGTTGTTCAATATCCGTCACAGAAAATTTTGGATTACATCTTTGATAATTATCCGGAAGAACGAATGCACATTTGCAAGATTGGAAATTGTCTTTTTGAAATTGATAGTTATTGGCCACGCTTCGAAAAGGTGTTCCAAGATCAATATGAAACAGTCAAGCAGAATGGAGCGAAGGAGGTTGACGATTTTAAACAATCAGTTATGTATACTATGCAGGAGTGTGGGGTTGAAGAAAGTGAAGTATATAATCAGATTAATTATGATGAGCTCGTTCGTATTGCAGAGGAATATATGCTTTACTCAGAAGATGATGTAAAAGAAAATGTGCTTAATAAATTTATGGAATACGATGCCCCTGATATACAAAAAAAGCAGGTTATAAAGGAAAAAGGAATCTGGGAAATTGCTGATAAATACAACGTCAAGTATTCTCAAGAAGATGTTGAAAATATACTAAGCAGATACTATCCTGATGAGGCAAAACAGAACGAAGAGAAAGCACAGAAAGCCAAAACGCAGATTAAGGTGGTGATGAAGGCATTAAATGTTAAATCCAGTCAGATATTTGACCAACTGGAAGAAGATTGCATTGCCAGATTATGTCCCAATATTGCGGAGGCATTAGAGGATGATTGTAGAAAAATGGTAGAGCGTATTGTGGCTTATGATGCATTAAGTAAGAATAAGAAGCCATTTGTGGATAAAATCAAGCATAGAATAGAGACCATATGGTCTGAGGAAGATGCGGTTGTATTTGATGAATTATATCTTCGCACCAATTTGCATAATCAATATGAAATCAATCAAGCAATAGATTTTGTGAAACAAAAGGGACGTACGGAAAATTCACAAAAATATATAAATGCTTTGGAAGCTTGCAATGAAAAGAACATAAAAACTGCGCAAAAATATCAAAAGAAGACAACAGAAATGTTTAAGTTCTCTGGTGTTGGTTTGACAGTTTTTGGTTTTGTTCTGACTCTAATGAGTCCGGTTTGTTGTTTGATATTTTTCCTTGGAATTCTTTTATGGAATGTGCATAGCGGCAGAGAAAAATATTGGTATATGCTGACTATCAATGAAACAGATTTACATAGAGATCTCCTTTTGCCGGACAAAACGAAATGATAAGTTTTGGAGAAAATGGGATTGAACATTTAGATGATCATGTAATTATTCATAAATAATCAAAAGGGAAATGAGAGAATCGGAAAGAGACTTTCGTTTCCCTTTTTCGTTCATATACGACTGTGTTTTCGCTTGTGCCGAAGTGAAAATACAGTTATAATATAACCAATAGTGTGTTATTGCGGATGGAGAAAGCAGGTGAGTTTATGAAAAAAGTTATCAGCATTGGAATACAGGGGTTTTCAGAGCTTCGGGAGCAAGACTGCTTTTTTATAGATAAGACTAATTTTATTAAAGAGTGGTGGGACAGGAAAGACATTGTGACATTGATCACGCGTCCCCGCCGTTTTGGCAAGACGTTAAATATGAGCATGATGGAATGTTTTTTTTCCAATAAATATGCGAATCGGGCGGATCTGTTTGAGGGGCTTTCTATCTGGGAGGAGGAAAAATATCGGAAGCTGCAGGGAACGTATCCGGTTATTTTCCTAAGCTTTGCCGCGGTGAAGGCTGATAATCTGCCGGATGTGAAAGAGCAGATCAAGCAGGAGATTGTCCGGCTTTATCGGAGAAATGGGTATTTGGCGGAGTCTGATTGTCTCAGTGAGGAAGAGAAGAGGGAATATCGGGAGATATCTGTGGAAATGTCAGATGCAAGACTGGCAACCTCTATTGGAGTCCTGTGCGAATATATGAGCAGATATTATGGCAAGAATGTGATTGTTCTTTTGGATGAGTATGATACACCAATGCAGGAGGCATATGTTCAGGGCTATTGGGATGAATTTACATCATTGATCAGAAGTTTATTTAATGCTGCATTTAAGACAAATCCATATCTGGAGCGCGCAATCATGACCGGAATTACGAGGGTATCGAAAGAGAGTATCTTTTCGGATTTGAACAATCTTCGAGTGGTGACGACAACGTCAGATCTGTATGCAGATTGCTTTGGTTTTACGGAGGAAGAAGTTTTTGTGGCACTGGACGACTATGGAATGGGAGATAAGAAGGAGGAAGTAAAACGGTGGTATGATGGTTTTACTTTCGGAGAGAAAAGAGATATTTATAATCCGTGGTCAATTACCAATTATCTGGAGGAAAGGAAGTTATATCCATATTGGGCATCGACCAGCTCCAATGGGCTTGTGAATCGGTTGATCCGGATGTCATCTGCAGATGTGAAAGAGAAAATGGAAGATCTGTTGCAGGGACAGACAATTGTGGTGAATTTTGATGAGCAGATCATATATAATCAGCTTGATCAAAATGAAAATGCAATCTGGAGTCTTTTGCTCGCCAGTGGATATCTGAAGGTGGAAGAGGTAGATTACCGTGGGATTACAAGACAACCATGGTATACCTTGAAAATTACAAATATTGAAACACTCAGTATGTTTATGAACATGTTTCAGGGGTGGTTTCAGAATTCGGATGCGAATTATAATGGTTTCGTCAAAGCGTTGCTAAAGAGTAATTTAAAGGAAATGAATATTTATATGAATGATGTGGCACTTGCCACGTTTAGTAGTTTTGATACCGGAAGAAGACCTTCTGAGAAAAGCCAGCCGGAGCGTTTTTATCATGGATTCGTTCTGGGACTTCTGGTGGAACTGAGAGAGCAGTATGAAATACGTTCTAACAGGGAGAGCGGATATGGACGATATGATGTAATGTTGACGCCAATAAACGAGAAAGATAATGCGATTATTATGGAGTTTAAGGTGCGTGAACCGGAAGAAGGTTCCCTGGAAGATACCGTGCAGTCGGCTTTGGAACAGATTTCCGAGAAAAATTACGATGCGGAACTATTAGCGAGGGGGATTTCGGCAGAAAGGATTCGTCATTATGGATTTGCGTTTGAAGGTAAAAAGGTCTTGATCGGATAAGGAAGAGAATATGTCAGACAAACTTGTGTTTGTTAATAAACTTAATTATAAAACCATGTGGGGCTGTTGTACTAAGAAATTAGTGCAACAGCCCCATGTTTATAGAAAAACGACCCACTTTTGTATCAGTGAACTTGTCTGTTCCGGTTTGTTCTCAACCCTCTTTTAAATATTCATCCCATAAAAGGATTGCTCCGGTTATTGTGACACAAACACTGGCGATCAGGGGGACAATGATCCATGTTCTGAATAATGCAGTTCCATACCGGCCCCATTCTGTATACCATTCGTCCAAGGAACTGGAATAAACACCTGCACCGATCAATGTGGTAGCAAACGCAATCAGCCCAATGGTGAGTAGAAGTTTTTCAAAGTAAATACGCAAATTTCGTTTCCGTTCGTTTGAAGAATCTGTCTGGATGTTTTCCTGGTTATCTTTGGTCAGGGGTTCTTCGATTTCATCCAGCAAAAGATAATCGGTAGATACATCGAATAATTTGCTCAGTTGAATGATTTTTTCTGTATCGGGTACGGTTTCGCCTGTCTCCCAACGTGAAACAGCCTGACGTGATATGCCTAATTTCGTTGCCAGGGTCTCCTGCGACATTCCGGTCTTTTTCCGGTAAAACGATATTTTCTTTCCTATCATCATGTAAGTATGACCTCCTTTTGATACCGTTTATTTTACACGCAATTGTTGGGAAATGCCACCATGTCAACTTGGAATTTCCGCAATTTGAGGTTGCTTTTCCTATAAAAATAAAAGAAAATAAAAAATGTATCGTTTCAAATGAATCAACAGAATTTCCACGACAATATATAAGTGAAGATCAAAACACGGACAAATCGGACGGGAGGTGAAAGCGGATGTCATCACAGGAAATGGAACAGATCATACAGGAATATGGGGATGACGTTTACCGCTTTTGCTTTCATCTGACCGGGAGTCGTGAAGAGGCGGATGATCTTTATCAGGATACTTTTGTGAAGGCGATTCAGGTCGGCCACAGACTGGATCGCGGTGGCAATATCAGGAGCTTTCTGATGGGTATTTCTGTGAATCTATGGAAGAACCGGAGGAAAAAGGACAAGCGGCGAAGAGAATTGGTACCGGAGGTTAGTTATGAGAGCGCAGAATGGGTGATCACAGCGCAGAACGATCCGCTTGGCAATATTTTGGAGCAGGAAGTGGGGCGTGATGTGATGACAGCCGTTAAGCAGTTACCGGACAAACAGAGAGTGGTCGTTCTTCTTCATTATACGCAGGACTATTCCACCGGGGAGATTGCAGGAATACTACACATACCAAGGGGAACAGTGCTGAGCCGCCTGGCCAAAGCAAGACAAAATATCAGATCATATTTGGAGGGAAGAGGTTATGAAATATGAAATGGATCAGTTGTTAAAAGAGGTTTATCAACAGGAGGTTAAACCGGATAAAATTCTTAATCAGAAAACCCTTCGAAGAATGCAGATGAAGGAGACGAATGATATGAGAAAATTCTGGAATTATAAAAGGATTGCCGTGGCGGCAGTATTGTCATGTTTGGTAGTAACACAGGGCGTGGGAGCAGCGTATGCAGCAATCAATCATACCAGTATCTTATCTCTTTTTTCGGGGGAAACAAAGGAGATTAAAGATCAGGCGAAAAATCTCAGGGAGATCAATGTAAAGCAGTCGGCAGGCAGTAATGTAAAGCAGTCGGCATATGCGGACTTTTCTGTGAGAGAGGCTCTTTGTGACAAGAATCAGGTTTATGTAGAGGCAGTTGCAAAGCCTGCCAGCGATAAGTATTTGCTGGTACCTTCTGAGTGCTGGTCAGAAAGAGATAAATTCTGGGCAACGGAGCTTAAAATTGCCGGAGAGGATACCGGCAAGGAAACGATCGAACAGTATGCAAAGCGCAAGAATAAGACCTGTGTTGAGGTCAGTGCCTGGGTCGGTGCAGATGTAGCCACACAATCTATGGATTATCAGACAGAGGCGGATGGTACGCTTGTTTATACGATCACCTTTGAAAACAACGCCAAGACACAGAAGTTAGATTACACTTGTGATACGATTGTTTATGTACCGGGACAGGAGGATCAGGAACTTAAAAGTTCCATTGCATTTACCTTAAATGACCAGTCCGGAAAATCAGAAATAGTTCGCTACGAACCGGAGAAGACACAGACTATAAAGGGAACAAAGCTGGTTCTTGACGGGGTTGAGTTTGAGAAGAGTGCACTCAATATGAATTGTACGATCAAGTATCATACAACCGATCCGAATGCACAGAACTGGAATAAATGGATCAAAACAGATGACTCTGACGTTAATTTCTATCTTCTCGATGAGAAGGGCAATGAAATGGACAGTGAGGGTGGTTATGGAGACGATTCCATGGGCAAAGGCGGTGCGCTGACAGAACATGATCAGTACAGAACAGCCGAGCTTTCCGATACACTGACCTTCCTGGTTCGTAACTGCATGACGAAGGAAGTGTTAGGAAACGTAACCGTGAAAAAGGTAAGTAAATAAAAGTAATCAATTATCTGAGAAGGACACGTTAATATCAGGGGGAATAAATCACGATATCCTTATAGAATAAAAGGGAAATGAAAGAATCGAAAAGAGACTTTCATTTCTCTTTTTAACATTATAGGAAAATGCTTGTGCCGGCGCAAAAATCCCGCTATAATGGGGATACTAATGATTTGTATGGAAACGTACATTGCTATCTGCTTTTACCCTTTGCATCATTGAATGAGGAGATTTAAATGGCGACATATGTAATTTCAGATATTCATGGACAATATGATATGTTTATGGAACTGCTTGAAAAGATTCCGCTAAAGGATTCGGATACCCTTTATATTTTAGGAGATGTGGTCGACAGAGGCCCGCATCCGATCAAAACGCTTCAGAAGCTAAAGAAAATGCCAAATGTAATTTGTATGGTCGGCAACCATGAGCTGATGGCATTGCGATGCCTGAAATTGCTTATGACAGCAGATGCACAATCTGTTTTTGGACTCGATGAAGAAGATAGGAAGGATCTTTGGATGTGGCAATACAACGGAGGGCTGTCAACGTTTGAAGAGTTTAGAGAACTGGATGCAGAAGAACAGCAGGAAATCATTGAGTTCATGAGTGATTTTTTGGTGTACGAAGAAGTGTCCGCAGGCGGCAGGGATTATCTGCTTGTTCATGCGGGTCTTGGAAATTATTCTCCGGAGAAGGAGATAGAAGATTATTCTCTGGAAGAGCTGATGTGGATGAGAGCGGATTATAATGTCAGATATTTTGATGATGTTATTGTGGTGACGGGGCACACACCGACACAGCAGATCAAGGATAATCCGAATCCGGGGGTTATCTATAAGAAGAACAATCATATCGTCATTGACTGCGGTGCACATTATCCGGGTGGCAGACTTGCCGCGATATGCCTGGATACAGGGGAAGAGTATTATTCTTCCCCGCAGTCTTAACAATATTAAGCAGATTCGATCTCGTACGTGAATCCGGCGTCTGTAATGGTCCGGAGGGTACCCTGAATGCTCTGTCCGCCCTCTGTCAGATAGCCGGAAGCAAAAATGGAATCGACAACACTTAAAAGCTTCTTCTCCTGTCCTTTAAAGTATACCTCGCGTCCGGCAGCACAGCGGATATCGGATTGCGGCACCAGAAGTCGGGCAAGACAGAGAACCTTCAGGCAATATTCCGTGGTCAGACCGGAGGTGTCAGCGTCGCCGAGGGGAGTTCCCTTGATCGGCAGCAGGAAGTTGATCGGAAGTGCCTCCGGCTGGATCTCCCGCAATTCCAAAAGCATATCAACAATATCTTCTTTACTTTCTCCCATACCGACAATGCCGCCGCTGCAGATCTCAAAGCCAAGCCGCTGCAGCATATGAATGTTGTCGACACGCTGCTCGAAGGTATGTGTGGAGCAAATATTATGATAAAAAGAGCGGCTGCTGTTCAGATTGTGGTTGATGCGATCCAGACCGGCATCCTTCAGCATTTTCGCCTGCTTTTCAGTCAGAAATCCGATGGAGCAGCAGAGGTGTGTTCCGTGTTCCTTCATCTTGCGGATGCGGCGTGCGAGCTCTTCAATCTCCTGATCGGTAAATTTCATACCGCTTAATCCGATGCAATGTCTTGACAGGTGATGCTCATTGACGAAGTCATTGTTGTGATATAACTTATCTTCATCGACCCATTTGTATTTCTCAATATCTGCGGTGGAACGGCAG
>ULQL01059922.1_pt1 | contig 22550 bp, 10 predicted proteins | sample 1954411 | NCBI WGS metagenome assembly ULQL01 (sample SAMEA4835654, study PRJEB28245) | human gut metagenome | biome: gut microbiome; material: fecal sample | place: Denmark | collected 2008 | reverse complement strand
AACATCATTTGAAGGAGCAAAGCGACGCGCAAATGATCGTGAGTCGCGGATGCAGGAGGTTAAATGATAATGAAAAGAAAGGTAAAGAAGAAAAAAGACCTCACGGCACAAAGCACGTGAAGTCTTTTCATTATGGTGGGCGATAACAGGATCGAACTGCTGACATTCTGCTTGTAAGGCAGACGCTCTCCCAGCTGAGCTAATCGCCCATAAATCGTTGACGCAGACTATTATGCCATAGTCTCGCGTAAGATGCAAGAAGAAAATGAGTTCGGGGATGAGGAGTGGTGGTGCAGCGCATAAAAACAGGGGAGCGCCGCGGAGTATAGATGGTGGCGATGCCCGAAAGCAGTATTCAAGTCACCAGTCACTAGTCACTTGAGACTCCTAATCCCTAATCCCTAGCCACCAGTTACCAGTCACTAGTCACTCTTTATCCTCGGAAGACCCACGCAAAAAGGGGCCGCTGACTCTTTGAGTCAGCGGCCCCTTTGTTTACGCTTTCGTATGACGCAGCGTGAGAATTATTTTTCTTCCTTGGCTTTGCGATCTGCGATCTCCTGGTCATAGGATTTCTGGATGCGGACGTAGTTTTCACGGCGTTGTTTGGCATCGCGTTCGGTCTTTTCGAAGAGCTCTTCCGCTTTGTCTGGGAAGAGCTTCGCCAGAGATGCGAAGCGGACTTCGCCCATGAGGTAGTCGCGGAAGTTGCCTTTCGGTTCGCGGCTGTCGAGGTGGAATGGATTCTTGCCCTGTTCCAGGAGCTCTGGGTTGTAGCGCCAGTTGCACCAGTAGCCACATTCGACGGCGCGTTTCTCTTCTTCGGAGGATTTGCCCATGCCGGCTTTGAGGCCGTGGTTGATGCATGGAGCATAGGCGATGATGAGGGACGGTCCCGGATAAGCTTCTGCTTCGCTGATGGCTTTGAAGGCCTGATTCATATCAGCGCCGAGGGCGATCTGTGCGACGTAGATGTAGCCGTAGGAGACGGCAATCATGCCGAGGTCTTTCTTCTTGGTCTTCTTGCCGGAGGCTGCGAATTTGGCGATGGCAGCAGCCGGAGTGGACTTGGAGGACTGTCCGCCGGTATTGGAGTAGACTTCGGTATCGAGGACGAGGACATTCACATCTTCGCCGGAAGCGAGGACCTGATCGAGGCCGCCGAAGCCAATGTCGTATGCCCAGCCGTCGCCGCCGAAGATCCACTGGGATTTCTTGACGAAGTGATCCTTGAGATCCAGCAGTTCTTTGTATTCCGGATGCATAGAAACCGCAGCGGTGAGGGCCGCATCGAGCTTGTCGGCGCGGTCTCTCGTGCCTTCGCCGAGGTCTTTCTTGGCGAGCCATTCTTCCATGGCGGTCTTGACATCGCCTTCCGCTGCCGGGAGGAGAGCTTCGAGCTTTTCGGTCAGGCGGCTTCTGAGTTTCGCTTCACCGAGGTGCATGCCGAGGCCATATTCCGCGTTGTCTTCGAAGAGGGAGTTCGCCCAGGCCGGTCCCTGTCCTTTGCTGTTCTTGGTGTATGGCATGGACGGGGAGCTTGCGCCGTAGATGGAGGAGCAGCCGGTCGCATTGGAGATCATCATGCGGTCGCCGAAGAGACGGGTGACCATATTGATGTACGGGGTCTCGCCGCAGCCTGCGCAGGCGCCGGAGAATTCGAAGTAGGTCGGTTCGAACATGGCGCTTCTGAGGTTCTTTTTGCCGAGCGGATTGTCTCTCGCCGGGAGGCTCTTTGCGTAGTCCCAAAGGTTCTGCTTGGGGAGCTCTGTCTCTGCTGGCTGCATGACGAGGGCTTTCTTCGGAGCCGGGCAGGTATTCGCGCAGATGCCGCAGCCGTAGCAGTCTTCCGGATCGACGACGATGCGGTACTTGAGTCCTTTGACCGGGCCTCTGAAGTCTTTGACGATGAAGCCTTCCGGCGCATTCGCTGCTTCGTCTTCGGTGACGAGGAATGGACGGATGGCAGCATGCGGGCAGACGACGCCGCACTGGTTACAGCCGATACAGTTTTCCGGGATCCATTCCGGGATCATGATGGCTGCCGATGGACGTTCGTACTGGGAGGTGCCGGACGGGAAGGTGCCGTCTTCGATGCCTTTCCAGGTGGAAACCGGGAGGTCGTCGCCTTCCTGACGGTTCATGACGTCGCAGACGTTCTTGACGAAGTCCGGACGGCTGACCTTGGCGATGGAGCCGCCTGTGGTCGCATGTTCCCATTCAGCCGGTACTTCGACTTTGACGATGCCTTCCATACCGGCGTCGACGGCTTTGTTGTTCATGTCGACGACGTTCTGGCCTTTTCTGCCGTAGGATTTTTCGTTGGAGTCTTTCAGGTACTTCACGGCATCTGCATCAGGAATGATGTGGGTGAGGTGGAAGAAGGCAGACTGCATGATCATATTGATGCGGCCGCCGAGACCGATGTTCTTTGCGATCTCAAAGGCATCAATGATGTAGAATTTTGCTTTGAGGGCAGCGAGCTTCCGTTTCATGGCTGCCGGCAGGACGCGGTCCAGATCTTCTTTTCTCCATGGGGAGTTCAGAAGGAAGATGCCGCCCGGCTTGAAGCCGCGGAGAAGATCGTATTTATAGATGTAGGACGGACGGTGGCAGGCGATGTAGTCAGCCTTGCGGATGAGGTAAGGCTTTCTGATCGGATCGGGGCCAAAGCGCAGATGGGAGATGGTGACGCCGCCGGATTTCTTGGAGTCATAGGCGAAGTAGCCCTGTGCATAGAGGTCGGTGTGGTCGCCGATGATCTTGATGGCGCTCTTGTTCGCACCGACGGTGCCGTCAGAGCCGAAGCCCCAGAATTTGCAGGAGACGAGCTTGGACGGGATTTCCGGTACCGGGAGCGGAGCGAGGGAGAGGTTCGTCACGTCGTCTTTGATGGAGAGCGTGAAGTTGTGGCGCGGGGTCTCTTCCTTCAGGTGTTCATAGACAGCCATGATGTCTTCCGGAATGACGTCCTTCGAGCCTAAGCCGTAGCGGCCGCCGCAGACTTTGATGGCGCGGCCGGAAGAGGCGATCGCAGATACGACATCCAGGTAGAGCGGTTCGCCGATGGCGCCCGGTTCACGGGTGCGGTCGAGGACGGCGATTTTCTTGACGGTCGATGGGATCTGGTCAAGGAAGTGCTTGACAGAGAATGGGCGGTAGAGGTGTACATTCAGCACGCCGACTTTTTCGCCGTGGGCATTGAGCGCATCGGTGACGTCCTTGCAGATGTCGGTGACAGAGCCGATCGCGATGATGATGCGGTCAGCATCAGCTGCGCCGTAGTAGTCGAAGAGATGGTAGCTTCTGCCGGTGATCTTGGAGATCTCATCCATGTAGCCCTGAACGATGTCTGGGAGGGCATTGTAGAAGGGGTTCGCTGCTTCGCAGTGCTGGAAGTAAACGTCCGGGTTTTCTGCGGTGCCGCGGATGACCGGATGATCCGGATTGAGAGCGCGGGCTCTGAAGTCGGCAAGGGCTTTCTGGTCGATGAGCGGAGCGAGCTCTTCATAGTCCAGGACATCGACCTTCTGGATCTCATGGCTCGTGCGGAAGCCGTCGAAGAAATTGATGAAAGGTACGCGGCCTTTGATGGCAGCAAGATGGGCAACGCCTGCGAGGTCCATGATCTCCTGGGCATTCGCTTCTGCCAGCATCGCGCAGCCCGTCGCACGTGCGCTCATGACGTCCTGATGGTCACCGAAGATGGAGAGTGCGTGGTTTGCAAGCGCTCTCGCTGCGATGTGGAAAACGCCCGGGAGCAATTCGCCTGCGACTTTGTACATGTTCGGTACCATGAGCAGCATGCCCTGAGAGGCCGTATAGGTGGTAGTCAGCGCACCGCTCTGCAAAGAGCCGTGGAATGCGCCGGCTGCGCCGCCTTCTGCCTGCATCTCGACGACGTGTACGGTGTCACCGAAAATATTCTTCTTGCCGTGAGCGGCCCATTCATCCACTTCTTCCGCCATCGGCGAGGAAGGGGTGATCGGATAAATAGCAGCTACTTCTGTGAATGCGTAGGAAATATACGCGGCAGCTGTGTTGCCATCCATTGTTTTTACATTTCTCACAGATCAACACTCCTTTATATGGGAAATCTGTTCAAGGGGAGCAGAGGAGATGAAGGCGGCGCCTTTCCGGCCACGGATTCCTGCTCATCAGTCACCTGGCTTTTATCCCTTTGCCTTTACTCTTCCCTTGCAAGATACCTGAAAATTAGGTACAATGGTTTTATGATAATTTTGCATAGATGGATTCACTTTATTCTATACTAAGTCATAGACCATGGACATTTCCAGGGCATCCGAATAGATACATTTCTATTATAGAATAAAGATATGGATTTCACAAGAAAATGAGAAGGAGAAAGAGATCAAGAGCAGCTGATGAGCGTACTGCTGTTTTTTTATGCGGAGCATCATGCTCCCCTTGGAACCGGCGGAGCTTCTCCGGCATGGGATCGTAGCCCGCCCCACGGACTCATCCTGAAGATGCACCCTCTTATCTTTCTTTTTACTCTTTCATGGAGGATCACAATGGATTATCGTCATCTGAAATATTTCATGGAAGTCGCTGAACAGAAGAGCTTCTCGAAAGCAGCGCGCAATCTTCATATTTCCCAGTCCGCCATCAGCCGCATGATCAAGTCGCTGGAGGATGAGCTGGGGGTCGTGCTTTTCATCCGCAACGCAAAGACGGTAGAGATCACAGCGCCGGGGACCATTTTCCTGAACTATGCGAAGCGGTGTCTTTTTATTTTTGAACATCTGAAGTCGGATTTTGAAAATGAATTCAACCTGAAGCAGGATACCATCGAGATCGGGCTGCCGCCGATCACCGATGCGCATGTCTTTGCAAAGCTGCTGGGCGAATTTAAGAAGAACTATCCGCAGATCGCCATCAAGCTCTATGAGCACGGTTCGAAGGTCATCGAGACCTCTGTCCAGGAGGGGGTCATCGACGTCGGCATCATCTGTACCATTCCGAATAACGAATTCGAGTCCTTCTTCCTTTCGGAAGATGAGATGTGCGTCGTCATGCCGAAGGGCTATCCGCTCGAAGAGCACCCTGTCGTCCCGATGAAGCTGCTCGCAGACTATCCGCTCGTGCTGTACCGCGATGATTTCAATATGCATGATGACATCATGTCGAACTGCAAAAAGATCGGCTTCACGCCGAAGATCGTATTCGAGACGAGCCAGCGTGAGCTGATGCTGCAGACGGTCGCAAGCGGCCTTGGCGTCGCGATCCTGCCGTCGCGCCTGTGCCCGGCAAACAGCGAGGAAAGCAAGGTCGTCACCCGTGTGATGACAGAGCCGCGCATGACGCATCACCTCTATGCCATCTGGAAGAAGGGCCGCTACCTCTCCCGCGCTGCCCGTCTCTGGATCGAATTCACCAAAGACCATCTGACGCTTTTGAATGACCCGCGTAAGATCGATGATATGATGAGGAAATAGGATTTCCATGGAACAGTGGAAAAGGAAAATACAGTGGAGAGAGCGCAAATATCTCTACCTTATTATGGCCATGCTGCTCGGCATGGTCATTTATCAGCAGTTTTTGATCACTGACCTGCAGGAACGGATGATGAATATCGAGGCGTCCTGCTATGACGAGCAGCTGAATGACATCCGCTATGAAGCGGAGGAAGCGCTTCGTCAGAATGAAGAGCAGGGAAAGGATATCTATCTTCTGCAGAAGCACAGCGCGGATCACCGCTTCCGTCTGCTGGAATTGGAATGGGAAAAGTAGTGGTCGGTGGTCTGTGACTAGTGACTGGAGACTGGAAGACGTTAGACATCAGATGTCAGATATCTGTAGTCTAACGTTTCCAAGACTCCAAGCCGTAAGCGGGCACCGCCAAGATGTATACTCCGTGACGCTTTTGATTTTGTACGCTGCACCTTCCATTTTCACTATTAGGGAAACGCTGATTAAATCGCAGAGTCAAATTCTACAAGAATTTTTATACATAGCTTCGTCATAGCCTTCCTTAAATAGCTCGATATTCGCGTCAGGTTATTCCTCGCTATGCATAAAAATTCAAGAGTAAAATCTGACAACGATTGAATCAGTGTTTCCCTAGCGAGAATAGAAGGTGCAGCGCCAGTTCATATATTGTAAGATCAACATAAAGGTGACTTCTATGGCACAGGATCGGTTTATGGCTTTGGATGCGCTTGCCTTGATGAGACACAGCAATGCTTCATGGAAGCTTCTCGCTTCTGATGATGCAGCTTTCTGCTGTGCCTTTTTTTATCAGGAATTTTTGGCGGGCAATGTGAGAAATCTTCCCGAAGCACGGCTTCTGATGGATATGCGGCCGTTTCTAAAGGAGAAGCATGCGCTTGCGAAGGAGCCGCAGCCGGAGGAGGAAGCGCTCGAGGGGGAAGCGAAGCTGTACCTGCGCCGGTGGTCGGATGAGGAGCACCGCTGGCTTCGCCGTTTCTATCGAAACCACATGACATACTATGACCTCACGACTTCAGGGCAGAAGGCCGTAGAGTGGCTGGAAAATCTGCGCAGTCGGAGCTTCATCGGGACGGAGTCGCGCCTCCACACGTTCTTCAATATCTTGCACGAGATCGAGCATAAGGCGAATCCGGATAAGAAGGCGCGCTTGGACTACCTTAGAAAGCAGCGGGCGGAGATCGATGAGAAGATCCGTCGGCTCCGCGAAGGCGGGGAAGTCGAAGTCTTAGATGAAGTGCAGATCAAGGAGCGCTTCATGGAAGCCATGGACATCGCGGCAGGGATTCTTTCTGATTTCCGTGAGGTCAAAGATAAATTTCAGGGCATCTACAATGATTTTCGCAATGAAGTGAACGAGTGGGAGCAGGGCAAGGGGGCGCTGCTCTCGCAGTTCATCGCGGACAGGGAAATCATCGAAGAGTCGGAGCAGGGCAAGAGCTTTTCCGCCTTCTTCGACTACCTGATGGCGTCCTCGCAGCAGGAGGATTTCGATAAGACGATGCGAAAGATTCTCCGTCTGAAGGCACTTGCCGGTGAGACGAACCGCTACAATCCGCTCCACGTGCGCCGCGCGTGGGTGGACGGCGCAGAAGACGTGCAGCAGACGATCGGCAAGCTATCGGAACAGATCCGCTGGTATGTCAATGAGAACAATCTGCAGGAGAAGAAAAATATCTATTTCCAGGTGAAGGAAATCGAGAAGAAGGCACTCGCGATGAGGGGGAGAGAGCCGAAGCGGGAGAAGGAATTCATGTGGCTTGATGAAGCCGCACCGACGATTTCTCTTCCTATGGAGCGGCCGCTCCGCATGCCGCCCGCGCAGATGGAGCTTGCCGCGGATGCGCTCACGGTGGGGGAGCATGAGGGGAGTCTGGAGGCGATTTTCAACCAGGTCTACGTGGATAAGGCGGTCCTTCGAGCGCATATCGAGGACATGCTCGAGACGCGGCAGAAGGTGACGCTGAAGGAAGTCATTGACGCCTATCCTCTTGAGAAGGGGCTTTTCGAGCTTCTGGCGTACATGGAAATTGCTAAGAGCGAGGCGTGCCATTTCACGCCCGCCAAAGAACGGATCTTCTTCCAGGGAATCGATGGCCGCAGCCGCTATGTCACGATGGAACGTATTGTTTTTGAAAAGAAGGAGCCATGATGGAAAAAGAAGACATCACATTTTCTACCGTACTGATCCAGCTTCTCTCAGGGATCGTGGTGAAGGAAGCGGCCCCGGAGAGCTGGAATACGATCCTTTCTCAGCAGTATCGCATCAATGAATATATGGAAAAGATCGGGCTTTTGCTTGTCATCGACGAGGATGGCGGCTACGCTTTCCTAAAGCAGAAGGAGACGGATGAGCTGCCCCATCTCGTGAGGAAGCAGCCGCTGACATTCAAGATGAGTCTTTTCCTTGCGCTTCTTCGTAATGAGATCAATGAATTCGACGGGGCGAACGGGGACAGCATGCTTGTCGTGAAGGATGAGGAAATGGTCGCTCGCATGAAGCCATATTTCCCAGATATGTCAGATGAAGTGAAATTTGCTGACTCCATCCGTGCCTGCTTCAAGAAGGCGGTTTCCATGAAGATCCTCTCGCCGGTGAAGGACAATGAATTTGCCTATGAGGTGCAGCCGATCCTGCGCCGCTTCGTGGATGCGGCATGGCTCTCGGAATTCAACCGGGCGCTCGACAAGTACATGGAAGAGAATGGCATTTCCTTAGAGGACAAGGCGGAAGAAAAGGAGGACACCCATGAATCTCTTTGATACAGACGGCCGCATGGAAGATGTGGGTCCGGGCTACCGCATGCGGCGGCTCGAAGTGTACAACTGGGGCACCTTCGACGGCGCGGTCTGGCCTTTCGAGTTGGGCGGCAATACGTCGCTCCTCACCGGGGAAATCGGCTCGGGCAAGTCGACTCTGGTCGATGCCATCTTGACGCTCCTCATCCCGCAACCGAAAATCAATTACAACAAGGCCGCTGACTCGGGGAGCCGTGAGCGTTCGCTCACGTCCTACGTGCGCGGTTACTATGCGAAGAGGAGCAATGCATCCGGTGAAGAAGAGCCGGTCGCGCTCCGTGATAAGAATAAGTACTCCGTCATCCTCGCTGTCTTTTCGGATGTAGAGAAGGACAGCTACGTGACACTTGCGCAGGTCTTTTTCTTCCAGCCCGGGAGCGAGCGTCCGGCCCGCTTCTTCGTCGTGGCAGAGCGCAGTCTCTCCATCAAGAAAGATTTCGGCGGTTTTGGGAATAACATCAGCGACCTCAAGAAGCGTCTGAAGAAATCACTCTATGTGGAAGTATTCAATGACTATACCTCGTATGCGGTGAAATTCAAGTCGCTCTTCGGCATTGTGAGTGATGACGCGCTCGACCTTTTCCAGCAGACCGTCTCCATGAAGAAAGTGAATGGGATCACCGATTTCGTCCGCAAGAACATGCTTGGTGATGTGGACAGGGCGGAGATGGAAGAGAATATCCAGCACCTCCTCACCCGTTTCCATGACCTGAAGAGCATCCATGATGCCATCGTGCGTGACCGCGAGAAGATGGACCTTCTTCGCCCTATCGTGAAGGCGTCGGATACCTATGATGCCTGCCTCCTCAAAGAGAGCGAGCTCTCCCTGATGGAAGAGGGGGTGCAGCCGTATCTGGCGCGGGAGGAAATCAAGCTCCTCACGGAAGCGCTTACAAAGAGCAACCGGCAGCAGGAAGAAATGCGTGCCCGCCGCACGTCCTTTGAGGCGGAACTCACCCACGCCTTGGAAGATATCGACGCCAAGAAGAAGGAAATGTGGCAGAATGGCGGCAACCGCCTGCATGATGCGGAAAAAGAACTCAAGAATTGCGAGAAAGATCTCGCGCAGGTGAGAAAGCAGGCGGAGAACTACCGCGTCTACGCGGATGCACTGGGACTCTCTGTACCGGTGGTGCTGGAGGATTTCCTGACTCGGCGAAAAGAGCTCGAAGACCTGTTGGGCGAGCTCAAGGCGGAGTACGACGCACTGGATGCGAAGAAATTCGAGGCCGACAGCAAGGAACGGGATATCGTATCGCAGATTTCTGCGGACAAGACAGAGCTCGCGTCCCTTCTGAAGCGCGATAGCAATATCCCGGCCCCCTTCATTGCCATCCGCAAAGATCTCTGCTGCGACCTCAAGGTGGCGGAGAAAGATATGCCATTTGCCGGGGAAATCATGGAAGTGAAGCCCGAGGAGCAGAAGTGGGAAGGCGCACTCGAGAGGCTTCTTGGGGAATTCGGCGTATCGCTCCTCGTGCCGGAAAGTCTCTATGGCAAAGTCATCGACTGGATGGAAAAACATTTTCTCGGCCGCCGCATGGTGTACTACCGCGTCGACGAATACACGCCGCCCGTCTCGATGACAGACCTGCCGGAAACGTCGGCGGCGAGGAAGCTTCATATCAAGCGTGACTCGCCGTATGCGGGCTGGCTTGCCTCCGAGCTGGTACACCGCTTCGATCACGTGTGCGCGGAAACGACCGTGGAATTCAAGAAAGCCCGCTTCGCGCTGTCGCTCGAAGGCCAGATCAAGACGCAGGGGCGCCGCCATCAGAAAGATGACCGCCACGCGCTCCATGACCGTCGCTATTACGTGCTCGGTTTCTCGAACAAAGAAAAGATCGCTCTCATCAGAAAGGAACTGGAACGCCTCGAAGGGGAGCGCGCTGCGCAGAGGAAAATCGTGCAGCAGATCGTGGCGGAGAGAGAGTCCGTCATCCGAAAGCGGAATGCCGCAGAGAACCTTCTCGTGGTGGATAATTTCAAGGACATCGACTGCCAGTATTTTGCAGACCGCGTCGATAAGCAGAAAGCCATCATCCAAAGCCTCAAGGGCCATTCGAATATCCTCGCCCGTCTCGACCGCGAAGTGAAAGCGCTCGAGAAAGAGAAAAAAGAGATTGAGGAGGCTATTCGCTGCGCAGACGGTGAGCTGGGGAGTCTTGCACACCAGATCAAAGAATACGAAGATAAAAAAGCCGCAGACGAGAGAATCCTCTTGAGCGCGCCGGAGCTCATCCGCCGCGAAGGTTTCGACCTATTGGACAAGCACCGTGAAGACTGCATTAAGAAAGGTTTCTTCACGCTGAAGTCCATGACCGAAAAGCAGGGAATGTACAATAAGTGGATCCGGGAAGAAAAAGAAAAGTGGGGCGCAAAGAAGGAGCAGAGCGGCTCGGCCATGTCGTCTGGCATGTCGAAGTACCTGCAGTACCTCTCACTCCATAATGAAAGTGACCCGAATCTTACGAACGAGCTGAACCGCGCAAACAGGAGCGAGTATAAGGAGCTCTACAGACGCATCGGTGAAGATGATCTGCCGAAACTGCTGCCGAAATTCAAGAAGCGACTTCGTGAGAATACGATTCAGGATATGGCGATATTCCAGTCGAAGCTCCTCTCGAATCGCGATGTCATCCGGGAGCGCATTGAGGAAATCAACCGCTCGCTCTACGACATCGACTACAATGTGGGGCACTATATCGAGATCGAGTGCATCGAGTCACTGAACAGTGAAATCAAGCATTTCCGTCAGCAGCTGAAGGCCTGCACCGACAGTGCCATCACGGGCAGTGATGATATCTATAACGAAGAGAAATTCCTCGAAATCGAAAAAATCTTGTCCCGCTTCTCTAAGAGCCGTCCGGGACGAGCGGAAGAAGATAAGAAATGGACAGCGATGGTGACCGATGTCCGGAACTGGTACACCTTTGCCGTCTCCGAACGCATCCGTATGGAGGATGGCAGATGCGGCGAAGAGTACGAGCACTACACCGACTCCTCCGGCAAGTCCGGCGGGCAGAAAGAAAAACTCGCCTACACGATCCTGGCGGCCAGCTTCGTATACAGCTTTGGCATCATCGGCAGCCGTGCGCTTCCGACCTTCCGCTTTACGGCGATCGACGAAGCCTTCCTGAAGAGCTCGGACGAGTCCGCTCGCTTCGGTCTCGAACTTTTCCGCAAAATGGGACTGCAGCTTCTTGTCGTGACGCCGCTCGCCAAGATCCCGACCATCGAGCCGTACATTTCCCACCTAGGCTTCGTCTCGCAGAATGAGAAGCGCCAGTCGCAGATCCGAAACCTCTCCATCGGTGAGTATCGGAAGGAGCTCAAAGCCCATGAGAAGAAAGTTTGACGAGCCGCTCAGAAAGAAACTCTCGCGCCTGGAAGCCAATGGCAAACTCTACGTGGCGCTCGCAGAAGGGAGCGAAGTCCCCTATCTGAGCATGCCGCTTAAGCGGCCGCAGGATATAGAAACCAACTGGGACGAGCTTCTCGCCTGGCAGGACTTCTGGCGCAAAGCGCCGAAAGCATCAGACGGTCATCCCCTCTGGCACGTCGAAGAAAAACGAAAGCAGACAGCCTCCTTTGGGAAACAGCTGATGCCTGTCCGCGTCTTCATCAATACCCCGGAAGACGCCATGGCACTCCTCGGACTTACGAAGAAGAAAAAAGAATTTCTGGCCGGCCTTTCAGCTGTAGAAAGCCAGATGCCCTCTCTCCGTGACTGGTACCTCACGTATTTTGTTCGGATTTTCGCGGAAGATTTCTTCCCCGTGGCGCTATCCATTGCCCGCTTCATGCTGGAGCAGGAGCAGCGAGAAGGATACCTTCGCGAGATGGCGATCCCCGGCGTCGATACGAAATTTCTGGAGAATCACAATTTCCTGGTGCGGACTCTCTGGAATGCCCTCTTCCCGGAAAATACCGCTGAGAGCAGTGACGAACTCTGGGAGAAACTCTTCGTACAGAAAGTCCCGACGCCCTCCATCTGCGTCCGAAGCCTCGATGAGCACCTGCGCTTTGCCGGCGTCAGAAAACTCTTCCTTTCGCAGGATGATATCGCCGATTTCCAGCCACCGCACCGCCGCATCTTCATCACGGAGAACAAGGTGAATGGCTATACCTTCCCCGATGCCGAAGACAGCCTCATTCTCTTCGGCATGGGCTATGGCGTCTTGGAAATGGCAGAATCCGCACCTTGGTTAGCTGATAAGGAAATATACTATTGGGGTGATTTGGACCACGATGGATTCAATATCCTGAGCAATCTTCGAAAAGTATTGCCAGAAATGAAGATTCATTCCTTTCTGATGGACAAAGAAACGCTTCTGGCCTATGTGGATCCCAAAGTGAAAGATACAGGAAATACCACTACCATCCCGGACTATTTGACCGTCAGTGAGAAAATGGCATGGAAATTGATTCACGATAACGGTTGGCGATTGGAACAAGAACGGATTCCCCATGAGGAAGTGGAATGGGCTGTGGAGAGTCTTTTGGTCGAGGAGGGAAAATAGGGGAGAAAAGGTTACTCAGGTTTCCTTAACCATTGCATTTTTCGTATTGATAAATATCGAACTATATGGTAATATATAGATATAGAAGAATATCGATAAAGCGACCTGCGACTGGTAAGATCATCATTTTTCGGGCGTATTTTTCCCGCTAAGGGAGGATACAAGAGGGGCTCGACTGGCGGTCTGCTTCGCCATGAACATGGCAAGCGGACAAGAATTACGTTTAGGAGAGTGCAGTACCTAACCCTTAACACCTGATCCCTAGTCACTAGTCACCTGTTTTTTTCTGCCATCTGCAGAGAAAGGAGAATATCATGACACTTCATATCTATTATTGCCCATCTTGCGATTCTTTCTTATTCAAAACCGGCGAAGCCATGGCTGTTTCTTGCTGTGGCGAAGCATTGCAGCCCTTGACAGCAGGCACCAGCGATGGAGCCAGGGAAAAACATGTACCGGTGGTGACTCATGAGGGGGATCTCCTTCACGTACAAGTGGGGGAAGTGCTGCATCCTATGTTGGAAAACCATTACATCCAGTGGATCGCCTTGGTGACCGAAGAAGGATTCCAAGTGCGCTATCTGAAACCGGGAGAAGAGCCGAAAGCCGTCTTTGCTGATGTGCCTCATGGCGTGGTGTATGAATATTGCAATCTGCATGGCCTTTGGAAATGTGAATTTTAAGAGTCGTGATTCGTGACTGGTGACTCATCACTGGGAGGTTCTCTCAGTGATGAGTCACCAGTTTTTTGTTGCTCAGGTTACGGGAGATAGGAATGATCCAATGGATGCTATATGGGAAATATACCCATTTCCCATATAGCGTTTTAACATGTAGTGATCCGTTAGTTTAGGCATTGACGAAATTCGGGGGGTAGTACTGTCTAAATAAGAGTTTAAGCACTGTTATTCACAGGCGGAGAAAATGGAAAGTGAGAAAAGAGATATTTTCTCAAATCATGAAAAGAAAATTTTTCCGGAGTGGATAGTGTGTAGGAGGGGAGGCATGCGTATGGTATGAATGTCAATGGTGCGGGAAAGAGTTTACTCCGCTAAAAAGTTGGCAGAGATATTGCTCGCCAGCCTGCCGTGTAGCTGCCAATCGGAAACGACTGCCCAAGGATGAAGTACATACGCAGGAAGCCGTACTCATTCGTTCATTTCGGTGCTTGCAGTGAGACCTGTCGGGAAGCCCAGCATAGAGTCAGCATAGAGTTAGACCAAAAGTGATTCGAGAACAGAAGAAAAAAGGATAAATGCTTAGGGATTCGCTTAATCTTTACGAACCTATCCTACTCCCTGAATTCATTGAAAGAGAGGGTATATCATGAATCATATTTACAAAGTCATTTGGAATAAAGCGAAACATTGCTATACCGTAGTTTCTGAAATTGCCAAAAGTCATAGCCAAAGCAATAAACGGGTCCGTAGTATGACTGCCGTAGTAGCGGCTGCCATGATGCTCACCGGTTTTGGCGGTATGGCTATTGAAGCGGCCAATCCAGCACCAGATGATACTAATATTAAAATAGGAAAAGGTGCAGATTTTGCTATTTGGAATGGACAGACTGGGCATGATGGAATCACTAGTGGATATATTGCTATTGGTGAAAATGCGTATGCTTGGGATGGGGAGTATTCTTTTCAAGATTATTTAACAGGGAAATGGTCAGCTCGTATTGGCACCAAAGAATACCTCTTGGATTTTAATCAAGGTGCTGTTGGTAGTGCAACGTGGGGAAAATATAGAGTAACAGATGGAACAAAGTTAGCAGGAGCTATTGCTATTGGGAAAAATACGATGGCTCGTACAGGTTCTGTAATGATTGGAGATCATACCTATGTAGGAAAATTGGGTGACATTGAGGTAGATCCTGCCAAGAAAATGACACTCAATGATAGCGTATATTCTACCACATTGGGGTCAAGTAGTTATAATAGTGGCTCCATGTCTGCTGTAACAGGAGCATTTTCGATTATTTCAAATAAAGGTACATCAACTAGTTATGGTACGCAGAACTTTGGTGCAACTATCTACGGTTCTTTAAATAGCATAGAATCTTCATCTGCAAGTAGTCATTCAGCTGGTATGGCAAATAGTGTGTTAGGATTTGGCAATAGAACACAGAATACCAATGCATCCCTTGTTTGGGGGACCGGGAATGAAGTAACCAATTCTATCGAGAATGTAACTTTTAGTACCAAGTGGAATAAGACATCAGCTTCTGATGCGCAGAAAGAAATCATTAAGGCGATGCAGTCTTCTGACCAATATGCTGGCGGTTCTGTCATGGCTATCGGCGGTGGCAATAAAGCGGATTGGGCAATTTATTCCCAGCTACTGGGTGTACAGAATACGTTGACTGGGACAGAGAAGGATGTTTCTAAATTAACTATGATTAATGGTTACAAGAATACCGTAACCAATGCTCAAAATACAACTATTATTGGTTCTAATAACACGGCCACGAATATCCAATCAACTATCGTCATGGGGGATCACAATACATTAGAGGGTCGAAAAAATGTGATTTCTTTGGGAAATAAAAATACTGTTATGGCAGATGATGCGGTGGCTATTGGGAATGGTGCGACGGTAGAAGCAAAGGGAGAAGTAGCTATTGGAACATCTAGTGTAGCGAAAGGTGATCATAGTATTGCTATAGGAAATGAAAGTAATGTTGATGCTGATGATGGTTTAGCGATTGGTTACCAGAGTAAAATTATAAAAGGTTCATTATATGAACATGGAACTTCGGAATCTACTGTGCTGGGGAATCAGTCAGTTATTGGGGCGGATGCGCGCCTTTCTACTATAATTGGTGCACACTCTGAAATTGAGGGTCAGGCGGAGTGTTCTACTATAATTGGTGCAAGGTCTTCTATTGCTTGGAATGCAAATTCTTCTACTGCTGTTGGTGAAGGTACGCACGTGTATAAAGCGTGTGGAACTGCATTGGGAGCTGGGAGTAAAGTGAAGGGAAACTATGGAACAGCATTAGGCACTAATTCATCTGTAACCGAAGACTCAGACTTTGGTGTGGCAATAGGCTATGCATCCAAGGCAGATAGGCCTGCTGGGGTACTGGGGTACTTAGCAGATAGAGATACTACGGATATTACTTGGAAAGCCAGTATAGGTGCTGTATCTGTCGGATCTTCTGCGGCAAAATATACTCGTCAAATTACGAATGTGGCAGCGGGTACCGATGATACTGATGCTGTCAATGTGGCACAATTAAAAAAAGTCAACAGTAAAGCAGATTCTGCTACAGAAATGGCTAACAAAGGCTGGAATCTTACAACGGGTGCATCTGATGCAACTCAGGTTAAACCTGGTGATACGGTGGATTTCTCTGGTGATAAAAATATTTCCGTCAGCCATAAGGGAACCGATGTTTCTATCGCATTGAAGGATACCTTAACGTTGGGAAGTAATGCAACTGATGGCTATGTTACAGTAGATGGTGTGAAAGGTACCGTTTGGGCAGGGCATGCTGTTTCTGCAGGTAACGTCAACATGGATGGAGACAGTGGAGAAATCACGGGCCTTACCAATACTACATTAAACAGTAAGGATTTTGCTACGACTGGCAGAGCGGCAACGGAAGAACAGCTTAAACTGGTCAAAAATCAGGCAGATAGCGCAGCTACAGAAGCGTCTAAGCATTCTAAAGTAGTAAACGGCAGTAACATTACCGTAGAAGAAACTGATCAGGATGGTCAAAAGACATATAAAGTAGGTCTGAATAAAAACTTGGAAGGCATTGAATCTATTTCTAACGGAGATGCTAAGATTAATTTGAATGATACTGGCGTCGTTATTTCTAAAGGAAAAGACAAAACCTTCTCTATTACCGATACCGGCATGGGAATGAGTGTCATTGGTGATGACTATGTGACAAGATCCATTATGGTAGGCAAGAACGGTACGGTTATTAGCGGTGGATTGAGTGTAGCAGGTAGTAAGATTACGAATGTAGCAGCTGGCAGTGAAGATACAGATGCTGTCAATGTTGGCCAATTGAAAGAAGCTGTTGAAGCAGGCAACACCGATACCCATATCAAAGCGGGTGAATACGGCGTTGGTACAGACAATAAGGTTAATATGCAGCTTGTCGACAAGAATGGCAAAGATGCAGGTACCGTTACCATTACCGACGTAGCAAAAGCAAGCGATGTAGGCGATGTTAATAATATTGCCAGCGATATTAAGAACCAAGACGGTAAGACTACCGTGGTTGACGCTGTAAACAACCTGAACAACAAAGTTGGCGATTTGCAGTACAGCAAGGTAGAAAAAGGTGAAATTGCAGATGGCGATAGCACTACTACCGCAATCGGCAAACTGGATCAAAAACTTACCGACGTAGCAGCAACCGCAGCTAAACACACTAAAGTAGAAGGCAGCAGCAATATTACTGTTACCAATACTGCTAAAGAAGGTGAAGCTGCAAACTATAAGGTAGAGCTGAAGAAAGACATCGAAGTTAATACTGTAAATGCAAACAGCGTAACCACCGGTCAAACTGTAATGAACAAAGATGGCCTGAAGGTTGGTGAAAAGGTGAGCGTAACCGAAAATGGTCTGAAGGTTGGCGATAAGGTTAGCGTAACTGAAAACGCTGTAACTGCCGGTCAGACATCGATCAGCGATGCTGGCGTAAAAGTTGGCGAAAATACCTATATCAGCGATAAAGGTCTGAATGCAAATAGTAATAAGATTACCAACGTAGCAGACGGTGAAGAAAATAGCGATGCAGTAAACTATGGTCAGCTGAAGAAAAGCGAAACCACGATTAACAATCGCATTGATGGCGTTGAAAACCAAGTCATCAGCAACAGCAACCGCATCAACCAACTGGGCGACCGTGTGAATAAGGTTGGCGCAGGCGCAGCAGCTTTGGCAGCGCTCCACCCGTTGGACTTCGATCCGGATGACAAGTGGGATTTCGCAGCAGGCTATGGCAATTACAATGGCGAAAATGCAGCCGCTATCGGCGCTTACTATCGTCCGAATGAAGATACCATGTTCTCTGTAGGCGGCAGCTTCGGTAATGGTGAAAATATGGTGAATGCAGGTGTCAGCTTGAAACTGGGCCAGGGCAACCATGTTTCTACTTCCAAGGTAGCTATGGCGAAGGAAATCAAAGATCTCAGAAAAGAAATGGAAGGTCTGAAATCGGCTCTGTTGGATGCGAATGCAGGAAAGAAACTGGATACGTCTAAGCTCCAGCTCTTCCCAGATGTACCGAAGAATCACTGGGCTTATGAATATGTATCTACTTTGAAAGGCAATGGTGTGCTCACTGGTTACCCCGATGGAGAATTCAAAGGGGATCGTCCAATGACTCGTTATGAATTCGCTACCATGCTCTACAAAGCCATGCTGGAAGGGGCTACTCTGTCTGATAAGATTCTGAAAGAATTTGCACCGGAACTGGAACGTTTCACTGTGGATACAGTGCATCAGGACAAAGATGGCAAGCCTACTGTAGAAAGAGTTCGTACGGTAAAGGCAGAGAAATAGTATTCGTTGTTGGCTGTGAATCCTAATCACTGATTTGTAAAATAGCCAAAGGAAATTCCCTCTGAAGAAATGATTGATATTTCTACAGAGGGAATTTTGTTTTGGGGAGAGGTAGAGAAACATCGATTAAAAAACGGGTGACTTGTGACTGGGAGGTTCTCCCGATGACGGGTCACCAGTTTTTTTGCTCAGGTTACGCAAGGGTAGCCTTTGGGGCGCGCTGCCCCTTGATTGCGCGTGAAAGAGGGGGGGAGCGGGTTCTGAAGGTTCAACCGGTTCACAGGTTTTTCATCTTTCGCGGTTAAAACTTTGCGGCGCTTAGGGAAACACTGATTAAATCGTTGCCAGATTTTACTCTTGAATTTTTATGCATAGCGAGGAATAGCCTGACGCGAATAGCGGGCTATTTAAGGAAGGTTATGACGAAGCTATGTATAAAAATTCTTGTAGAATCTGACTCTGCGATTTAATCAGCGTTTCCCTAGATCCTTCGACTCAGTTCTCATATTCCAGATTAGCCATTTTCTAACATACGACGCTTTTCTCCGCTCAGGATGACGAAATGCGCCGCACCGCCCCTTGAACCTACTGAACCCATAGAACCCGCTAATCTCTGGCTACGCTCCCCGCTTCGCACTTTTTCAGCAGGACCGGATGAATGACCAACCACTAAATATGATACAATAAGAAAAAGTGATTTCTAAGGCAGCACTGATCCTGCGATCGGATCCGCGCTATCTTAGAATTCGAAAGAAAAAGGAGTGAAGGAGGCGTTTCCGCTTGGATCCATTTGTTCATCTCCACGTCCACACCGAGTACAGCCTTTTTGACGGCACATGCCGCATCAAGGAGCTTGTCTCTTATGTCAAGTCGCTCGGGCAGACGGCGGTCGCGATCACGGACCATGGTGTCATGTACGGTGCGGTCTATTTATATAAAGAGTGTATCGCGCAGGGCATCAAGCCGATCATCGGATGCGAGGTCTACGTCACGAGGAAGAGCCGCTTCGAGCGGGTGAAGGGCGAGAAGGAGAAGCTGGGGCATCTGATCCTTTTGGCAGAAACGAATGAGGGCTATCAGAATCTCATCAAGATCTGCTCGAAGGGGTGGACGGAGGGCTATTTTCATAAGCCGCGGGTGGATCATGAGCTTCTCACCAAGTATCACAAAGGGCTCATTGCGTTGTCGGCCTGTGTTGCCGGCGAGCTTCCGCAGGCGATCTTAAACCGTGACATGGATGAAGCCAGAAAGGTGATCCGCTACTACATCGATACGTTCGGGAAGGAGAACTATTTCCTCGAGCTGCAGAATCATGGCATCCCGGAAGAAGCGGATGTGCGTCCGGTACTGGCGTCTTTGGCAAAAGAGTATGGGCTGGGGCTGGTCGCGACGAATGATTTCCACTATACGAAAAAAGAGGATGCGAAGAGCCAGGAGATCAAGCTCTGCATCTCCACGGGAAAGACACTGGATGATCCCTATCATTTCCATTTTCCGAATGACGAATTCTACTGCAAGAGCGGGGAGGAGATGCAGGCGATCTTAGGCGAGTATCCGGGCGCCATCGAGAATACGGCAAAGATCGCAGAGCGCTGTCATGTGACCTTCACCTTTGGCGACCACAAGCTCCCGTCCTTTGATGTGCCGGAAGGCGAGACGTCGAAGTCATACCTGCGAAAGCTCTGCGAGGCGGCGATCCCGGAGCGCTATCCGGAGTCCACGGGAAAAGAGCAGGAGCGTCTGGATTATGAGCTCGGTGTCATCAATCAGATGGGATTTTCGGATTACTTTCTGATCGTCATGGACTTCATCCGCTACGCGAAGACACATGGCATCCCGATCGGGCCGGGGCGTGGGAGCGCGGCAGGAAGCATCGTCGCCTACCTCCTGCACATCACGGAAATCGACCCGCTGCGTTTCGACCTTCTCTTTGAACGCTTCCTGAATCCGGAGCGCGTCTCCATGCCGGATATCGATACTGACCTCTGCTATCGCGGACGCGGGCAGGTCATCGCCTATCTCGCTGAGAAGTACGGCGCTGAGCAGGTGGCGCAGATCATCACCTTCGGTACACTCGCGGCGCGTGCCGTCATCCGTGATGTCGGCCGTGTCATGAATCTGCCCCTTCGCGAAGTGGACAAGATCGCAAAGATGGTGCCGAGCGGCCCGGGCGTCACGCTGAAGAAGACGCTGGACGGCTCTAAGGAATTCAAAGACCTCTACGAGTCGAATGCGACGGTACACACTCTGATCGATCACTGCCTTGACCTGGAAGGGCTTTCCAGAAATTCCGGCACGCACGCCGCCGGCGTCGTCATCTGCTCGAAGCCCGTCGATGAGTACGTGCCGATCCAGCTCACTGCGGACGATTTCATCCAGACGCAGTACGAAAAAGATCAGGTCGAGCAGCTCGGCCTTCTCAAGATGGATCTCTTGGGGCTTAGAAACCTCACCGTCATCCATGATGCGGTCGAGATGATCCGGGCAAACCGCGGTGTCACCATCGACATCGACCGCATTCCTTCTGTCGACGAGAAGACGTGCGAGATGCTCTGCGCAGGCGACACCACAGGCGTCTTCCAGTCCGAGTCCTCCGGCTTTACGAATCTTCTGATGAAGCTCCACCCGGACCGCTTCGAAGACCTCATCCCGATGGTCGCACTCTACCGTCCGGGACCTTTGGGCAGCGGCATGGCGGAAGATTTCATCAAGAGAAAACATGGAGAGATCCCCATCGAGTATCCGCATCCATCTCTGGCTCCCATCCTGAAGGAAACCTACGGCGTCATCCTCTATCAGGAACAGGTCATGCAGATCGCCTCTGTCATGGGCGGTTTTTCCCTCGGACAGTCCGACATGCTCCGCCGCGCCATGGGACACAAGGAGCCGGAGATCCTGCAGAAGAACCGGGATACCTTTGTCACAGGCGCCGTGAAGAATGGCGTCGATGAAAAGACGGCGAATTACGTCTTCGACCTCATGGTCCACTTTGCCGGTTACGGCTTCAATAAATCTCACAGCGTCTGCTACGGATGGATCGCCTGGCAGACCGCCTACCTCAAGGCGCACTACCGCGCTGAATTCATGGCTGCTATGATGACCTGCTACAATGGCGATAAGAACAAGGTCAGCCGCTACATTTCAGATACCAGAAGAGCCGGTGTGGAGATCGCCGCACCGGATGTCAATCTTTCGGAAGCCTATTTTTCCGTCAGCGGAAATAAGATCCTCTTCGGACTCGATGCCATCCAGAACGTCGGAGAGAATGCCGTCGAAGCCATCATCCGGGCACGACAGAAAGGCGGCCCCTTCACCTCCATGTCGGATTTCTTGGAGCGGGTCGAAGGAAAAGGCCTCAATAGCCGTGCCTGCGAAAGCCTCATCCGCTGCGGTGCGATGGACGGCTTCGGCTACAACCGCTCTCAGCTCCTCGCCGCACTCCCGCAGGTCATGAGTGATGTCGCCGCTGCGAAGAGCGACCGGGAGAGCGGACAGATGTCTCTCTTCGGCGGGGACGAGATGAAAAGCTCTGTCGTCTATCCGGATCTCGAAGACATGGACGCGGATGAAAAGATCGACTGGGAAAGGAAGCTCTTAGGCTTCTACGTCAGCGGTCATCCGCTCGAAAAGTACAAGAAGCAGATGGCCGCCTGCACGCCCATCTACCAGCTCGAGACTGAAGGCAGCCGCTACGACGGGAAGACGGTCACCTTGGGCGGCACTGTCACCCGTGTGAAGGGCATGGTCACCAAGAAGGGCGCGCCCATGGGTTACGTCACCATCGAAGACTATGAAAGTGAGATCGAATCCGTCCTCTTCCCCTCCGTCTGGGAAGCCGCGCGTCCCTTCCTCACCGAAGACGCGCCCATCTGTATCCGCGGCCGCGTCCAGTCGAACGAGCGAGAAGTCAAGATCTTAGCCGACAGCATCATACCGATGGCCCAGTTCCAAAAGACCGTCCGCGTGCCGGTCGATGAAGTCCATCTCTACGTCGATCCCCGTCATGAGACAGACAAGGTCAGTGCCGCCCTCGCCAGAGTCCTTGCGAAATACCATGGCGGCACACCCGTCATCCTCCACCTCATATCCTCAAGGCAGGAGATCCGCATGGTGCCCAAATTCTATGTCGACTTTTCCGAAGAAGCCGAAGAAGCGCTGAAAGGGCTCCTCGGCAATGCGGCGGTCGAGGGGAGAAAAAATTAGTCGCATGCAGAGAGAGCAGCATCA